>Ga0134126_10000113_pt1 | contig 103577 bp, 94 predicted proteins | sample KB31752_FD_96881 | JGI IMG/M metagenome (GOLD analysis project Ga0134126, IMG submission 96881) | Terrestrial soil microbial communities with excess Nitrogen fertilizer from Kellogg Biological Station, Michigan, USA - KB3-175-2 | ecosystem: Environmental > Terrestrial > Soil > Unclassified ... | reverse complement strand
TTATGGGACGAGCATTCCAGCATGTGTATTAGTTTTCAAAAAGAATCGCTCTAATAAAGATATACTGTTTATTGATGCAAGTCGTGAATTTGCAAAGGCTAAAAACCAGAATAGCCTGACTGAGGAAAATATCAATAAAATAGTAGATACTTACCAAAAACGCACTGAAGTGGAAAAATACTCACACTTAGCTACTATGGAAGAAATTAAAGAAAACGACTACAATCTTAATATCCCCCGCTATGTTGATACTTTTGAAGAAGAAGAAATCATTGACCTGGAAGCGACTAAAGCAAATATTAGCAAGCTGGAAATAGAAATTTCTGAAATCAAGGTTAAAATGAACCAGTATTTAAAAGAATTAGGGCTTTGAGGTAATTTTGTGGGGATGCCTTGCACCATATCTAAATTCTGCGCATTATCTCTTGCCCATGGTAAAATTACAGTTTGGGGAACAATCTGCATTTTTTAAAGGAAGAAAAACCATGACACGCCGTTTAGTCCAGTTTGATTGGGCAATGAAGAAATTATTGCGGAACAAAGCCAATTTTGCTATTTTAGAAGGCTTTCTCTCCGAGCTATTGAATATATCAATTACAATTACTACTATTCTTGAGAGTGAAAGCAATAAAAATCGAGCAGAAGATAAAAGTAATAAAGTAGACTTACTCTGCATAACAGATATTGGTGAGAAAATCCTGATAGAACTTCAAGTTGACCGTGAATGGGATTATCTGCAGCGCATGCTATATGGCACCTCTAAGTTAGTAACAGAATATATAGAAGAATCTGATGCATATGGTAAAATTGGCAAGGTTATTGCTGTTAATATAGTATTTTTTGATTTAGGTCATGGGGAAGATTATATTTACCATGGTACAACTACATGTAAGGGGCTCCGGATTGGTGATAATTTGCAGCTGAGTACAACTGAAAAAGGGTCATTAGCCACATTTAGAAAATTACCGACTGACAGAGCAGACCATTTGGAGCCTAAAGACGTATATCCTGAATATTATGTAATTAAAGTAAAAAAATTTAAGGATAAAATTATTAGCAAGTTTGATGAATGGGTATATTTTTTAAAAAATAGTGATATTCCCACTACGTTTGATGCTAAAGGTTTGAGTCTGGCTAAAAAGAAGCTGGATATTTTAGGTCTAAGCGAGCCTGAGCGTAAAGACTATGAAGGATATGTGCGTTCACTTCATGATAAAGCTAGTGAAGTAGAAACACATAATTTGGATATAACGTTTGCCCGTCAGGAAGGTAAAGCTGAAGGTAAAGCTGAAGGTAAAGTTGAAGGTGAAATTAAAGGCATGGCTGAAGTTATACAAGCAATGCAAAATTCTGGTATGAATTTAGAAGCTATTGCAAATATATTAAAACTAACAATCATGAAAATTGAACAGATTCTAAAACAGGCAAAGCAGCTTTAGGCAGCATCTCTGAAGTATTACTGATGACCTTACAAATGAATAAGCAAATAGTACCGGAATATAAACAAACTAAAGTTGGTATTATTCCAGAGGATTGGAGTATTGGAAAGATAGGCAAAATATTTACCAAAGTATCTACCCCTGTAGCAATAAATGTAAATGAACAATATCAGGAAATCGGCATTCGTTCACATGGAAAAGGTATTTTCTATAAAGAAAAAATCCTGGGCAAAGATTTGGGGAATAAATCTGTTTTTTGGATTAAAAAAGATTGCCTTATTTTAAATATCGTCTTTGCATGGGAACAAGCCATTGCAAAAACTACTGATGAACAATCTGGAATGATTGCTTCTCATAGATTTCCTATGTATAGGCCTAACCATGAGCAAGCAAACATTGATTATTTTTTGTATTTGTTTTCATTTTATATATCCCCACTAAACTTAGTCAGTGATAGTCTATACCATTCCAAAAAGAATTGCAACTTTTTTAGCATTTTTTACCCAAAACATCATTTTGTGTATTGCCGCCTGGCATTTAATGAATAATTTCCTAACAGTTTGGGTGCACCATGACATAAAATGTTAGGAAAATTCTATATAATATTTTTTTACTTATCGTTATGAACTTGAACAAGGCGGCAACATACTAAGAGAAACAGCCTGAGCTACCTTAATTCCATCAATTCCTGCTGACAGGATTCCACCTGCATATCCAGCACCTTCTCCAGCGGGGAATAGTCCTTTGGTGTTAAGGCTTTGAAAATCATTACCACGTGTAATTCTAAGCGGCGAAGATGTTCTGGTCTCAACTCCGGTTAATGTTGCATCAAGCATAGAAAACCCCGATAGCTTATTATTAAATGCCACTAACGCTTCACGAATTGCAAAGGTGACATATTCGGGGAGTAAATCAGACATATCACATAGGGTAATGCCAGGCTTATAGGAAGGTGTAACGCTGCCTAATTTAGTAGAGGCAATACCCGCTATATAATCACCGACTAATTGTACTGGAGCCTGGTAATTGGACCCGCCTAAAATAAAAGCTTTTGCCTCTAAAGCCCGCTGTAATTGTGTTCCGGCTAATGGATGATCACTTGGAAAATCTGCTGGCGTAATACCCACAACTATAGCTGAATTGGCGTTACGCTCATTTCTTGAATACTGGCTCATGCCATTAGTCACTAGATGACCTGGTTCTGATGCTGCCGCAACTACGGTACCACCAGGGCACATGCAAAAGCTATATACACTTCTACCATTACTTGCGTGATGAACTAATTTATAATCAGCAGCACCAAGGATAGGATGTCCTGCATTTTTACCAAACTGGGCACAGTCAATTATAGATTGCGGATGTTCAATCCTAAAGCCAATTGAAAATGGTTTAGCTTCCATAAATACCTGACGCTCATATAACATATTAAAGGTATCGCGTGCGCTATGACCTAATGCCATTACAACATGATTACTTAATATCTCTGTTGTACCATTTACAATTACACCTCTGATTTGCCTAACATCATTAGTTGTATCAACTAAGATATCGGTAACTTTTTGTTCAAAGCGAATTTCGCCACCTAAAGATTCTATAGTTGCACGCATTTTTTCAACCATACCGACTAAGCGAAAGGTACCAATATGCGGCTTATTAACATAGACTATTTCTTCTGGTGCGCCAGCTTTTACAAATTCTTCAATGACTTTACGCCCAAGATATTGCGGATCACGCACCTGACTATATAATTTTCCATCAGAAAATGTTCCGGCACCACCTTCACCAAACTGAACGTTTGATTCTGGATTTAACTTATTTTTTCGCCATAATTCCCAGGTATCAACCGTACGTTCCCGAACCTTTTTGCCCCGTTCAAGAATAATTGGCCGAAAACCCATTTGGGCTAAGATTAGTCCGGCAAATAAACCACATGGACCAAAACCAATAACTATTGGCCTCTCAGTTAAATTAGCTGGTGCTTTGGCTACGTATTTATATTCCATATCTGGAGTTTTAGTTACGTTAATATCATTTTTAAACTTACCCAGTACTTTACTTTCATTTTTTAAATTTATATCAAGAATATAAACTAGTTGCATTGCCGTTCTACGGGCATCATAACTACGTTTAAATATAGTGTAATTAATTATTTCTGTTTGATTAATTTTGAGATAACTAGTAATAGCATTAATCAGGTCAACTTCAGCGTGATCCAGAGAAATTTTTATTTGCGATAAACGTAACATAAATATACCTTAAATTGTAATAAACATGCGTAGGTAAAGATCTCCGATCTAGTCGGAGATGACAATAGGTGATAAGAAATTGAGTAGGATTCATTATGTAGGAATTCCTATCTTATGATTCGCATTTAAATATCTTCCATGGAATTGCTATAACATTCTGATTAATCGGATAAACTATTTCGCCAGCATAAATAATTAATCCCCGAGCTATTTTTAATTCAGGGTATGAATCTCTAAATGCCATAATCCCCCTAGCATCATGCTTAGTCAAATTTACTTTACATTTTACCTCTATCGGATAAAAAGTATTGTTCATTTCCAATAAAATATCTACTTCAGCCCCGGCATTTGTCCGCCAATGATAAATTTGTGGCGATGGTGATAGCACGCTACTTAGTATTTTTACCTGGTTTATTACCCAGGTCTCAAAAAGTGCTCCAAGGTTTGGATGGGAAGCTAAAGATTCTATATTTGGAATATATTGTAAATAACAAGCAATCCCCGTATCAAAAAAGTATCCTTTTCTTTTTTTACTCAGCCGTTTGAGTGTATTTCCATAATACGGTAACACTTCATGCCATTGATAACAAGTTTGCATAATTGCCAAATGACGCGATACAATTTTAGCCGGAATTCCAAGCTCACGCCCAAGCTGTGCATGATTAATTTCCTGTGCTGTTAACATAGATAAAATACCTAAAAAGCGTGAAAAAGCGGTTAAATCTTCTACTTGTTCAACTAAGCGCACGTCACGTTCAAGATAAGTTTGTAGATATGACTTAAAATAATCGCCAACCAAATTTAGCGGAAAGTCTAAAACTCCAGGCATCCCACCACGCCAAATTGTTTCATATAAACCCTTTGAGTAATTTAATTGTGTGTGATTACAATGAATAAATTTTTCCGGATCTTGCAAATACTGGCTAAGCCAATTATTTGCTACATTACCATTACCGGCTAGCTCATAAAGAGATAGTGGTGCTAACTCTATAATTCCGACTCTCCCTGCCATGCTTTCTGCAATTTGTTTTAGCATCATTAAGTTATGCGATCCGGTTAGAAAATATTGCCCTTTCGCGTCACTCTGATCAACCATTCGCTTAATGGCAGGCAATAACTCAGGAACATACTGCACTTCATCTAAAATAATCGGCCCTGGAAAGTTTTGCAAAAATAAATCCGGGTCTGACCGGACCTGAAACCTATCAGCTACCGGATCAAACACGATATGTTTTAAATCTGGAAAAATATGGTCAAGTAGCGTGCTTTTCCCCACCTGCCTTGCTCCAAGAATTAAAACAACCTTGAAGTGTTTAGCATATATCCTTACTTTTTCTTCAAATTGACGAGTTAAATACATAAAAATTCCCTAACAGTTTGGCATATTATAGCACAAACTGTTAGGGAATTTTGTTTATTTTTTACCATTTTTGGCTAATTGATGTTAGCGCCAAGCAAATTTAAATATTTTATTTACCAGAACAATGGCAACTTACCTGTTAAATCCGACTTTATTATACGATAAAAAATTGCGTAGGATTGTTATCCCATCCACTGTTAAAATTGATTCCGGATGAAATTGTACCCCATAAACCGGATATCGCTTATGTTGCAATGCCATTATCTCACCTTCCGGACTCATAGCAGTCACAATTAATTCACTCTCTGGTAAAACTTCATCCACAATTAATGAATGATAACGCCCAACTTGCAAAGAGTTTGGTAAGTTATCCAAAATCCCAATCTTATCATGGGATATCCAGGATGACATGCCGTGCATCGGATATTTTGCCTGAATAATCTTGGCACCGAAGGCCTCAGCAATAGTTTGATGCCCCAGACATACCCCCAATATTGGGATCTTGGTGTAAAAATGTTTAACTAATTCTAATGAGATTCCGGCGGTATCTGGAGTCCCAGGACCCGGAGACAAAATAATTTTATCTGGATTTAATTCTTCAATCTGCGCTATACTGATCTGATCATTTCTAATTACAGTAGCATCAAAGCCACATAATTTGACATATCTGGCCAAATTATATACAAAAGAATCATAATTATCTAAAACTAATATCATTTACTAAACTTTGCTTTAGGATATTTTAACCATTTAGTTAGTACTTTATTAACCTCATCTTCACTGGCAAAAACTCCATCATTGGCTTCTTTTATGCCAGCTTCTAGTTCTTTAAGTTGCCATTCTTCTAAACCAATAACATCTTCTACCCAATATCGTAATGCACTTGCTTTATTTCTCTCTTTCAAAATATACCTCATCACATCAAAACATTGTTTACTTCATATTCAGCTACTGGATCTAAATGCAATGTTACTGCACCACCAACATGAAAACTTAATTCATCATTGTAAATCAAGGGATGGTTGAAAAATTAATCCGCTGATCTAGTGGCAAATACATTCTATCCACCCCTTTATCACCAAATGGTGGAATTTTACCACCAGGGGGCGGACCTTTTACATCAAACGCCTTATAAAATCCAGGTTGATTTTTTAGTGGTCCATTAACCCTAACTGCATCAATGGAATAAGTGTCAGGATTGCACTTGTTTTCACGCCATCGGCGGGCATAACCATAGTAAAATAATTGGTTTTCTTCTTTTGATGGTTGTTTTGGCAATGCTTGAGCTTGGAATGCATTAAATGCCATCCACAACCCAATATTATCTGCAATATCTTCCTGTATAGTGGATGCGGATGTAGTATAGTTAAGAAGTTTATATTGAGCTATTAATTTTTTTTCAAGATCGTTAAAAACTGTATCCTCACCAGCAGGTATCCATGTTAGGTTGACTCTTCCATTTTCATCATAATTTCTACCATCTCTATCAAACCCATGATTAATTTCATGCCCAATAAGCGCGCCAAGAGTGCCATAATTGACTGCCACATTATCAGAATCATAGAAATAAGGTGGGGTTATACGTGCCAAAGAAATTACTACTACATTATATCGGAGGTCGAAGTACGAAGTTGTTTCCATTTCCCTAACAGTGTTAAGCTTCATATCGCCAATAACCATACCAAAACCAAGTAGATCCTGCATATGGGTATATTTATCTTGATCTATTATCATTAAATTGTGTATAGGGTCATCATTACTCATATGATCTAAGTTTCGCGAGTAATTTACATGATAGACATTTGAATTACCTACCGAGACCCAGATGTTATCTAGTTTTGTTAGCATCTTATCCTTAGTTTCTTTTGACATCCAAGTGGTGGAACTAATAGCCTCTTTATAAGCTGCTTTTACGTTATCAAAGATCTTCCAAATTTTTTGCTGAGTATGGTCTCTGGCATATTGACCATAACACGCATCTTGTAAATCATAACCAAATATGCTTGTAACAATTTTTAATGCGTCAGATTCATCATGTTTTTTTATATCCAGAAATTGCTTGTAATTTAGAAAAATAAGAAACTGAAGGTATATCTTGATTTGTGCCATTTTATATTTTTTAAACACTGCATTTAGTGAGGTAAGGTACAACGAAAAATCCACACTATCAACTTCAACTTCACTGGTATTTGAAGTTAATAAGCCAGATTGTTGAAGGTAGCTACTCCAGCCGGCTTTTGTCATTATTTCTACTAGCTCTTCTTTTTTAACCGTCTTCGGAAAAGAAGGATTTGATGCTTGCTTGAATGCACTCACAATCTCACTGTTTATGGTGGGGATAAACTCTTTTATAGAATCTGTATAGCTATTTGGGAGCCTAGACGTTTGCATTAGCTTAAGAAAAGAGTCAATATCTGCATTTGTTATCGTCGCATCACTACGGTTAAGTAATACGCTCCATGTTGTCTTGACTTGATGTAATTTGGTGTTGGGGCGTTCGTCTATATCCTGGGTTCGTGTTATTGTGGAAATATTTAAAATATGACCCGCCCCATTAGGGGTATAAGCAGCAATTAACCAAGGTATTTTCTCCAAACTATAATCACCAATTTCAAGCAAATTAAGGTAATCTTTAAGCCCATTCATGGACTTTGCTACATCTGGAGCCACTAAACTATTATACATCATGCTAACCGCGTTAGCATAAGTTGATGTACCATTTGTACATTGATCCATCATTTGCATCTCATATTCCACGTTTTTCAACGCATTACATGAGACATTTCCTGCTTTCATCTCATTTAACCATTTACCATTGGCATGAAGAAAGAAGTCATATCCAGGTGAAATGGTTTTGTCAATATATTTGCTTGTCTCATCAGACACTGCAAATCTGGTACACAGTACAAGAAGCGCAGTAAATAAGTACATGGATGATCTGGCAATTTTAGCTATTTTGTTTTTATCATTATCTTGTACAATCCCGCAGAAACTCCGCTTACGCTCCGTTTTAGCTGCACTATCATTATTTGTATTTGTGTTAGTTCCGCAGAAACTCCGCTTACGCTCCGTTTTCATTTTTTATTCTCCACAAAATTAAATTAATTAATTTTGATGATTTATACATTATGCCACACCTCTCTGATATAGTACCATAATGCTAGAACAAAATGCAATACCTAATTTCCGATTGGGCAAAAGTTTAAATGAACGATCCACGCCGCAGAGCAGCGGGGTATCTTAGAGCATAGATTCTGGGAAAAGCACATAGCTCCACTATTTATGCGCTATTAAATGCATAGACAGGCTTTCGAATAATTTTTGTCCCTTAAGCATCGTCTCTTCATATTCAGCTAACGGATCTGAATGTAGCGTTACCGCCCCACCAACATGAAAACTTAATTCATTATTGTATATTGTAAGTGTGCGAATAGCTACCGATAAATCTACATTACCGTTAAACCCTAAATAACCTATACTGCCGTAACTCATTCCACGGGGCGTATGTTGTTCCAGTTCATTTATAATTTGCATAGCACGGATTTTTGGTGCCCCGGTAATTGACCCAGCCGGGAATACAGCTTTAATTACATCAAAAGCATTTATATCTGATTTTAGTTTTCCGTTTATCACTGAAACTAAATGATGCAAATTAGTAAAAGACTCCAAACCACATAATTGTTTGACCACTATGCTGTCTGCCTCACATATTTTAGATAAATCATTGCGCATCAAATCCACAATCATTATATTTTCTGCCCGATCTTTAGAACTGGATTGTAAAGTCTGAGCCAAAAAATTATCTACTCCAGGATCGGCACTTCTTCTAATTGTGCCTTTTATCGGTCTGACTTCCACATCATTACCAGTTATTTTTATAAATCGCTCTGGTGAGGCTGAAAGTATTTTTAATTTATCCAAATTTAAATAAGCCGCAAATGGTGCCGGATTTTTAAATTGTAAATAATTATATAACTGATGAGCACTATATTTATCATTAATCTTCGCACTAAATCGCTGAGCTATATTTGCTTCAAAAATATCACCCTGCTTAATATGTTCGATGGTCTGCTTAACTGCATTAATATATTCATCTTTAGTAAAATTTGAACTTAGCTCTACCCCTTCTGGTTTATTAACTTCAACCTCAGGGGAGTTATATGCACTATTATAGATATCTTGTAACTTAGATAGTAAATGTTCTGAATCTTCTGTATCTGGCAGTTTGGTCACCAATAAATAACATACTTTTTCCTGATTATCAAAAGCAAAAACCTGATTATATAAACCAAACCAATAGTCTGGAATAGGTGGGAAGATTGCCACACCAGGACAAGCCTGGCTCGCAATGACAGGTTGTGCAGGAATGACAGAGATACTGGGTTCTAATTGCCTGGCATAATCATAGCTTAAATAGCCCATTAAACCACCAGTAAATGGTAGTAGAGCTTGTATATCAGTATTAGACGGTGGATTCCCGCCTCCGCGGGAATGACATCCTTGGGGATTCCCACTTTCGCGGGAATGACACATTGGGTGACTCTTTAATTCTTCAAATTTTTGTAATTGTTGTTGCAAGGATAATTCAGATTCTGGAGTGATGGTGAGCACTGGATCTATGCCAATAAAACTATACCGTCCGTAATAATCATGCTGCAATTTACTGTCTAAAAATACTGTAGCGTACCGTTCGGCAACAATATCAAAGATTTTGTGCGGGTTAATATAAGGTAAACTTTTATAGACTAATGACATTTAATATCAGGCTCCTGAGAAATTTAATTTCTTTATGCCAAAAATGGATCCCCGATCGGAGTCGGGGATGACACCCCGTGAATTATTTAAGACGTGACTAATTTGATTTTAAAATCTAATTTTTTCCATTCGGCAATTTCTTCATTTAATGAATGGCGCGTAAGTGGATTTTGTTTTAACCATTTGCCGTCGATTAATAAATTAAATCCATCTTTTGTCGGCTCTGTTACTCTTATAATATGATCTTCAGGTATGCTCTTACGATTACGATTAAAAATAACTGCTAACCTAAAGCATAATATCATCATTAATAATTTGGATTTAATGCGGCGCTTATTTTTTAGACCATCAATCGCCTTGATCAATCCGCCTCTATGTGAACGCACTAAATCGGCCAATAATGTCTGCTCTGGTTTGGAAAACCCAGCCAATTCAGCATTAGCCAAAATATATGCACCATGTTTGTGATAGTCATTATGCGAAATAACTAATCCAGTTTCATATAACTGAGCTGCCCATTGTAATAGTTTAATTTGTTCAGGATCTTGTCTCGTTTGATCCACCACTTGTTGATATAGATCTAATGTTACGTGTCCTACACGATCACCCTGCGCATCATCTAGCACCGAACGCTTTTTTAACCGCTTTACGGTACTTTCGCGTAAATCACAATTAGACTTACGCCCTAGCAAATCATACATTACGCCTTCACGCAATGAACCATCCGCAATAGTCATAGTCGTAATATTGAACTCTTCCATGACCCCGGTCATAATTGATAATCCACCAGCAATTACCGGAGCACGATCATCTTTCAAACCAACCATAGATAAGTTTTTAGTATTTTTATGCTTTATTAGTAGCTTTCTAAGCTTATATAATCCATCTAGTGAAATTTGATCCGAAAAACCATTCTCTATACATAAATCATATAATGCACGCGCAGTCCCCGAAGTTCCAATAACGGCACTCCAGTCATGACTAGCAAATAAATGCTCCATCGCCTGAACTTTTCCGCGCGCTGCAAAAATTGCATCAGCAAAATTATGCTCGCTTAATTCACCACCGATAAAATAACGATTACTGAAAGATACGCAACCCATTGTAACGCTCTCCATAATTTGCGGATCATAACCCGTTCCAGTAACAAATTCCGTTGAACCACCGCCAATATCAATAACTAAGCGCTTATCCTGGGTAAAAGACATGGAATGCATGGCGCCGATATAAATAAGACGCGCTTCTTCAGTACCCGAAATAACTTCAATATCAAATCCTAAAGTTTTATTTGCTATAGCAATAAAATCTTCGGCATTTCTTGCCACACGAAGAGCACTGGTACCAACAACCCGTACCTGATTTTTTTTAAAGCCAATCAGGCGTTCACCAAATCTGGCCAATACCGCTAGAGCAACCTCTTGTTTCTCCTTGGTCAAATTATCATTTTCGTCCAACCCACCAGTTAACCTAACTGTTTCTTTAATCTGATCAATTGGATGTAGGGTATTATCTTCTCTAATACTTGCGATTAAGAGACGAAAGCTATTTGAGCCTAAATCTACAGTAGCTAATAAATTATTTTCCATAATACTCTTTCATATTGAAGCCTTATTTTTTGTTTATAATTCATTATCATAAAAAAGGAGATCGCCACGCTCTGCTCGCGATGACGGGAAGAGATCGCCACGCTCTGCTCGCGATGACGGGAAGAGATTGCCACGCTGCGCTCGCAATGACAGGAATAGCGCTCGCGATGACAGGCACTGTCCGCGATGACGAACTTCTTTAACGTAAGACATCTATGGTTCCATCACTCTTGGCTAAAACTAATTCATCTGCTCCACGTGCAGCAAATAATCCGTTTGTCACGACCCCAACTATATTGTTTATCTTTTCTTCCAATGCAATTGGTTCTAATATATCCAGATTATATATGTCCAATATATAATTACCGTTATCCGTTACCACGCCCTCACGCCAATTTGGTGCACCACTCAATTTTACAATTTCGCGTGCTACGTAACTTCTGCTCATCGGAATTACTTCAACTGGCAACGGAAAGGTACCAAGCTTCATCACATATTTTGATTCATCAGCGATACAAATAAATTTACGCGAGCATGCAGCAATAATCTTCTCCTGGGTTAATGCGGCACCACCACCTTTTATCATTTCGAGTGAATGATTTATCTCATCTGCACCATCAATATAAATATCTAATGGTCCGGCACTGTTTAAATCAAATACTGTAATGCCATATTGTTTAAGTAAATTCGTTGTTTGTAATGAACTAGATACCGCTCCACGAATTTTATGTTTAATTGCTGCCAGCTTATCTATAAAATATTTTACAGTTGAACCAGTGCCAACACCTACGACCATATCATCTTCAACATAACGAATAGCATACTCACCAGCTAACTTTTTTTGTGCATTTTGATCTATCATATCATTATTCTTTCAAAATATAAGCCTGTCAATCGCGAGCAAACATACGCGTGTGCGCGCGGCAACCACCTGTCATCCTCGCGCATGCGGGGATCTATGCCCTAGAGAGATTCCCGCCTACGCGGGAATGACACAGGCATGGGAATGACGAGTTTATTGATTTAATAATCCCATCCTTGTCCAAACCACAACTCTTTAGTATCGCTTTTGGATCTCCATGCGGTGGAAACCAATCTGCAATTCCAAGATGCAATGTAGGTAAATATAAACCCATTTCCGCCATTGCCTCACTACATGCACTTCCAGCACCACCAGCAATAACGTTTTCTTCAATAGTCACAATATATTCATGGGTCTCACACATTTGCTTTATCAATGCTTCGTCCAATGGCTTAACAAAGCGCATATTACAAACGCTTGCATCTAATTCTTTGGCGACAACAAGCGCTACATCCAACATGGAACCAAAAGCAAGAATCGCCACCTTGTGTCCAGAACGAACCAACTCACCAATACCTAGTGGTAATAATTTAGGAGTCTCTATAATTTCTACACCCTTGCCACTACCACGTGGATAACGAACTGCGCATGGCATATTTGTTCGATATGCAGTCCATAGCATATGATAGCATTCGTTCTCATCACTAGGTGCCATAATTACCATATTTGGAATACAGCGTAAAAAAGATAAATCAAATGCACCAATATGCGTTGGACCATCCGCACCTACTATACCAGCGCGATCTATCGCAAACATTACTGGCAAATTCTGTAGCGCAATATCATGAATTAACTGATCATAGCCACGTTGCAAAAATGTAGAATAAATGGCAACGATTGCCTTTACTCCTTGTGTTGCAACTCCTGCAGCGAAAGTCAGTGCATGCTGCTCAGCAATCCCCACATCAAAATATTTTTCCGGATAAAGATTAGCAAACTCAACCAGTCCCGACCCTTCACGCATTGCCGGGGTAATTGCCAAAAAATTTGTTTCAGTTTTTGCCATATCACACAGCCATTTGCTAAATACCTGAGTATAAGTCAAGGCTGCTCCACTTTTATTACTACTTGTCATTCCAACAGAGGGGTTAAATTTGGTAACCGCATGATACCCAATCGGATTATGTTCAGCTAATTTATATCCCTGACCTTTTTTGGTAACTACATGCAAAAACTGCGGTCCGGATAATTGTTTTACCCGCTTTAAATGCGAAACTAATTCATCTATATCATGACCATCAATCGGACCTATATAATTAAATCCAAGTTCTTCAAACATAGTGCTTGGCATTACCATGCCTTTCATATGTTCTTCAACTCTATGTGCTATCTTTTGCATAGTTGGCACCAGACTCAATGCCTTATTTGCAGTTTGCTTAACGGTATTGTAAAAACGACTTGCTAAAATTGTCGATAAGTAGTGGCTAATTGCACCTACACTTTCTGAGATTGACATTTCATTATCATTTAAAATGACGAGTAAATCACTCTTTAACCAACCAGCATTATTCAGCCCTTCAAAGGCCAACCCAGCCGTCATTCCACCATCACCTATTATCGCTACAGCTTTGCTATCTTTGCCTAAAGCCTTGTTGGCAACAGCCATACCTAAAGCCGCCGAAATTGAAGTTGAAGAATGTCCAACCCCAAAAGTATCATATTCACTTTCATCACGCTTGGGAAATCCAGCTAATCCATCTACCCCCCGGAGCGTCCCCATTTGTTTGCGCCTGCCAGTTAAAATCTTGTGTGGATATGATTGATGTCCTACATCCCAAACCAATAAATCTTCCGGGGTATTATACACATAATGTAATGCAATACTTAGTTCAACTGCACCTAAATTTGACGCCAGATGTCCCCCGGTATTACTCACCGTATCTAAAATAAATTCACGCAACTCTTTTGACAGAATATATAGTTGCTCCTGACTTAGTTTACGTAAGTCAGATGGATAATTTATTTGTTCAAGTAAAGGAAATGCATTCATTAACAAAATTTCTTTCTAAATACCACTTGTCATCCTCGGGCTTGTCCCGGGGATCCAGATTCCCGCCTACGCGGGAATGACAATCTTCGCTTAATGGTTTCTCATATATACTGAAGTTGCTATCTCCTGCAGCATTATGCTATTTTCTATCTTAGATAGATCAGCTATGATCTCTGTATGTAATTCACCGGCAACTGCTCTAGCTTCTTCCAGACCCAATAAACTCACATAAGTTGCCTTATCATTTATAGCATCTTTATTCGCAGTTTTACCTAATGTGCCTGAAGTTTCTGTCACATCCAAAATATCATCAACAATCTGGAATAATAAGCCCAGACTATCGGCAATTTGTCCCAATCTGGTGTACCTATCCAATGAAAAGTCATCACCACATAAATAACCACATAAAATTGCAGCTTTAATCAATGCACCTGTTTTGCACACGTGCATATTTTGTAAATCTGTAAGGGTTAATTTCTGCCCGGTTGAATATAAATCAAGCATCTGGCCACCAACCATTCCATCTATACCACTAGCCCGACTTACCAGATAAATAATTTTTAGTTTATTATCTTGTGGGATTTTTAAAGATGGCGCACTTAAGACTTCGAATGCCAATGCTTGCAAAGCATCACCCACTAAAATAGCAGTTGCTTCATCATATTTTTTATGGCAGGTTGCCAGCCCACGCCGTAAATCATCATTATCCATGGCAGGCAAATCATCATGCACCAGTGAGTAACAATGAATCAGTTCTAAAGCACAACCAATATCAAGCACAGTCATAACATCTGCAGCATTTAATTTACCACTGGCAATTGATAATAGTGGTCGGATGCGTTTCCCGCCACCAAGTACTGAATAACAAATTGGGGCGGTTAACCTGGAATTACTTTCTGCAGGTGACACAATTTCAGCTAAACGCTTGTTTATAGAATCAAGATATCTATTAGACAATGTTAAAATCTTTTAAACTATCTGTATCAGTATCCAAAATTTTGACTTTTTGTTCTACCTCGGTCAATTTTTCCTGACAAAATTTAACTAATGCCATCCCCTGTTGATATTTTTCTAGTGCAGTATCAAGCTTAACTTCATTGTTTTCAATTTGCAGAACTATTTGTTCAAGTTCTGCGATTGCAGCTTCAAAATCTGCAGGAGCTTTGACTTTTGCTGTCATTATAAACTATTCCTTCTAATGGTACGTACTCTAAAAAATTGTTTTAATTCAAGCTTTACAATTGCCACGCTGCGCTCGCAATGACAACACTAATGTTCAGTAATCAAATTCTTAATATATTTGCCTAAAATAACCGATATAATAAAGGTTACCAAACTAATTATAAAATAACTGAAAAATGAATGAAGGTATACCATTTGCATACTATGGATAGTGGCATGCTTTACATCATCTATATCTGCAACGTTTGCTAGTAAACCAGCTAATTTTCCACCAAAACCAATGGATAATAACGCTATCCCCATCATAGCTGAACCATAACGCGGCGGCACCAATGAACTAACCATAGATAAACTTGTTGGTGAAATACACAACTCGCCTATTGCGACAAAGGTATACGCCAACACAATAAACACTGGGTTTAAGTGGGTATCGTTCCTCATTGAATACCATAATCCAAATGAAATAAGTAAAAAACATACGCTATTAAATAAAAAACTCAAACTAAATTTGGTTGGAATGGAAATTCCACGTCCGCGATCCTTAAAATAAAACCAGATAAAATTAATTAATGGTCCAAATAAAATAACGCCCAATGATTCTAGTGCAGGCACGGAACTCGCCGGAATATCATGCGGCAGCCTACACACACGCTCTGTACATAAGCTAAGAGAAAAAAACTGCTGATAAAAAACTGCCCAGTAACAAACTGCCAGTAAAATCAGAAATAAAAATGCAATTAGCTTTTTGCGCTCCATTCCATGATGAGTAATAATTATAAACAGAATAAAACCAAAACAAAGAATTGTAATAAATACAAAATATAAAATAGCTAAAAATTCAGAATGAAGCACAATGCAAGATACAAATAGCATAAGCATAATTGAACTAGAGGCATAGATGTAATCCATAAACACTAAATGCGTTTTACGTTTATCAATAATCTTATACTTTGCCTTGCCATGGACAAATATAACCATACCAAAGAAAATACCGATTGCTGAAGAAATAAACGCTGCCATCCACCCCAGATAATGCGAGATATAGCCGCCAAGCAGACCTCCACTCAACGCCCCAACATATATACCGACATAGTACAAAGTGTAGCCAGCTTCTTTACGTTCATCATTATGTGGATATAATATACTCAGTAAACTGGAAATATTTGGCTTCAACAATCCGGTACCAACTGAAACTAAGCCTAAGCCAGCAGTTAAACCCGTGAGATTTGGCAACAAACCTAAAATCATATAACCAATAAATAAGAAAATACCACCTAGAAATATTGTAGTCGTAGAGCCAATAAATTTATCAGCTATCAAGCCGCCAAAAAATGAGTTGATATAGGCTAAAGCCGTAAATGAACCAACAATAACATAACTTTTGGCATCATTCAAATGAAGTTTATTTAAAAGATAAAATACCAAAGCCGTTTGGATAACATAAAATCCGTATCGCTCCCACATTTCGGTTAGAAAAAAAACCGAAAATCCATGCGGTTGCTTATGGCTTATTGCATTCATACCTTACCTGTCATCGCGAGCAGAGCGTGGCGATCTTTTCATGATGGAGCACCTACTTTTAATTTATCAAATATCTGCTGCCGCACCACATCAACTTCCTGGGTACCATCAATTTTGAGGTACTCTACATTCATTTCTTTTGAATAATAATTAATCAATGGAGCCGTTTGACTTGCATAAACATCCAGCCGTTTACGAATTGTTTCTTCTTTATCATCATCACGTTGGATTAATGGTTCACCAGTTATATCATCCTTATGCATAATTTTTGGTGGATTATACACAACATGGTAAGTTCTGCCAGAAGTGGCATGCACTCTCCTGCCGGATAACCGCGTTACAATTTCAGCAAAAGGAACATTAATTTCAATTACGTAGTCAATTTTGACACCAGCTTGCTTCAAACTATCGGCTTGAGCAATAGTCCTGGGAAATCCGTCAAACAAATATCCATTTTTACAATCTTCAGCTTTTAATCTCTCTTTAACCAAGCCGATCACGATATCATCGGAAACTAATTGCCCCCGATCCATGATTTCTTTGGCTTTTAAGCCAAGCTCAGTGCCCTTACAAATTGCACTTCTTAACATATCACCAGTGGATATTTGTGGAATACCAAACTCCCTGGTAATATAAGAAGCTTGAGTACCTTTACCCGCACCCGGTGCACCTAAAAGAATTATCCCCATCATTTATGTGTCCTTATAAGATTGTGTCATCCTCGCGTATGCTGGGATCTCATTGGGATTCCCGCCTGCGCGGGAATGACAACGCATACGCTGGAATGACATTATTAGCAATGACTAAAAATCACGCATATCACCAAATTTAGTATTTGGTTTCTCTGTATTATCTACATCATACCCAGCAGCTAAAGCTTGATAAAGTGTTACAATTGTCTGCAATTGATTTGTTTTTGAACTAGCCAAATTAAGCGCCGTCTGATTCATTTGGATCTTATATTGTAATACTGGCATTAAACTATCCAGCCCCTGTTTATAGCGCCCATCTTCCAGATTATAGGCAACAACAGCTGATTTATATACTTCTGTCATATCCTTATAACTTTTAGTAAGTTTATCATGACCTGATAAACCACTATCCACTTGTGAAAATGCTGTTCTGACAGTATTGATGTAATTCCAATATGCCTGATAATAAAGCCCTCTTACCGTATCAATCTGAGCAACAGCTGCCAAATTCAACAAAGGCATCAAGGCTGCGGCTTGTGCTTGCCAAAAATCACTACCCGCATTAAATAATGTACTTAATCCATTTGATGCAAAACCGGTATTACCAGTTAAATTGATGGTTGGAAAAAATTGTGAAGTTGCTACACCAATATTGGCATTAGCCTGAATAAGCCCACTTTCCATCTGCCGAATATCCGGCCGCGCTCTCAACACAGTTGACGGTAAATTCACCGGGATTAAGCCATCAGTTGGAATCTGTTCAAAATCTGGCCCACGAGCTAAATCACCAGGATTTTTATTGGCTAAAACCCTGATTGCATTACGCGTCGCAACAATATTATTTTGCATAATTGGTACTTGTGCCTTCGCTGTTTCGTACTGTTGCTGATAATTTTGTAGTGTCAGGAGCGAAATATAACCCTCTTTATATTGTGCCTTACCCAGTTCATACTGCTTTGCTGTATCATCAGCTAATTGTTTTTGTATAACTAACATGTAGTCATAACCACGTAGCGACAAATAACTTCCGGCAACCTGTCCAATAATTGTCATACGCATTGCATCTTTTTGGTATTTTGCCATGCCAAGACCAGCTTTTGCGGCCTCTTGTTGCCGTAATTGCTGCATAATATTCAAGCTATAGCTGGGCATAAAATCAATAAAATAACCCGCATTACCCCCAACGGTATAAGCCGCTGCACCATTGCCAGTTGCACCTGTATAGGTACCTGTTGCCCGATAACCCGGTTGCAAATTAAGCGTTGGCACCCAGGCCATTTCCACTGACATCAAATTAGCCTGTGCCTGCATTATATTGCCAATTTGTTGTTGAATTGTCGGGTTATTGGCCAATGTATACCCCACCAGTTTATTCAAAACTGGATCATTAAACTGCTCCCACCATTTCATATTAGCTAAAAGCGTAACATTTGCTGATTCATTGCTTTTATCCACTTTTGACAAGTCATCTGTACTCACCCAACCCTTTGGAGCACCTGCATCTGGCTGTTTATAATCTGGCCCCCATAGCGCACAACCGCCAAGAGCCACAACAGCAAACAACATCAATATATTTTTACTTTGCATTACTACTTTCTAATCTTTATTGCGTCTGGATAACCAGCCTTTTACTGTAACCTGTCTTGCTCTTGATACTGTCAATTCATTAGCTTCGGTTGTTTTAGTGATTGTTGAACCAGCACCAATAACACTACCCGGGCGTATTGTCACCGGAGCCACCATCATTGTACCTGAACCAATAAACACATTATCTTCAATAACAGTTCTAAATTTATTTTTACCATCATAATTGCAAGTAACACTTCCCGCACCCACATTAACCCCAGAACCCATGGTGCAATCACCAATGTAAGTCAAATGATTAACTTTGGAATTTTGGCCAATAATACTATTTTTTATTTCAACAAAATTGCCTATATGCGCCCCACCAATTAAATCGGTTCCTGGTCTTAATCTGGCAAAAGGACCAATCTGACTATTTGGTCCAATTTTTGCATCCTCTATTATACTATATGGCCTAATGGTAACATCATCACCAATTACTACATTTTTTAAAACACATCCTGCGCCAATCGTAACATTATCACCTAATGATACCATGCCTTCAAAAACGCAATTGACATCAATGATACAATCCATACCGCATGTTATTTTACCACGAATGTCAATGCGCGACTTGTCCAGCAATGTTGCACCGCCCTCTAAGAGAGCCTCAGCCAACTTACATTGATATATACGTTCCAGATATTCCAGTTGTAATTTGTTATTTACACCCATAATTTCGTAATTGTGTTCTGCTGTATAATAACGAATTTCTATATTCTGCTTATAAGCTTTAGCTATTATATCGGTCAGATAATATTCACTCTGGCTATTATTATTTTCCAGCGAATTTAGCCATTTACCCAGATGTTCATTAGGTAAAATATAAAAACCTGTATTTACTTCATTGATAAATTTTTCACTTTGTGTAGCATCTTTTTCTTCAACAATACACTTGATTTGAAAACCTTCATCACGAACGACACGCCCATAACCAGATGGATCATTTAGTTGCGCAGTTAACATTACCACGCCGCCATCATATAGTTCCTGCATATGGCGTAGCGTACCACCGCTAATCAATGGCACATCACCGTATAACACCAGAGTTGCGCCATCATTATCCACGTGCGGTAGCGCACACTTTAGTGCATGACCAGTACCTAGTTGCTTATCTTGAAATACCCAGATAAAGTTATTCTTTAAAAATGATTCATTAATAGAAGATTTGACAGAATCACCACCGTGCCCATAAACGATTATTAACTTTTCTGGGTTAAGTGATAACGCTGTAGAAATAACATGCTCAAGCATTGGTTTATTGCCAACTTTATGCAGCACTTTTGGTAGGCAGGAATTCATCCGTTTGCCCTGCCCGGCAGCTAATATTACAACATTTATTTTTGTCATTGACAATGTCTACTCATTAATATAAATGGAGTATTATAGCATATTTCGTTTTAATATAGCGCCGGAATTGGCTTAGAAACAAGATATCAGCTGATGGCGTTTAACTATTTTTAGTAAATACACGTTCACTACTACAAAGTATAACCTATTATCCTCCCTTGTTTAAATACAAAGTGGCAGCAAAATCAACCTTTGACCTTTGGTTTTACTTGCAGGATCGGCTTCTGGGTAGGTTTAGATGAAGCCACAGGGCTACTTGAAGCGCACTTATGAAACATTTGCTGCAGCACCGTACTTTGTATCGGAGGTCTTCCTAACATTACGGTCCTAGCATCCTGAGCAAACCATTTATTATTATTTTTTGTCATTGCCATTATCCTTCAAAGATGTAATAAAAAGCACTACCATAGATATTATAACAGATAACGCAAAAAGAAACAATGACGTTATAACATTAACTCGATAATCGCTTATACAAACCAACGTAAAACAATACGATCAAAAGAACTAACTGTCGATTTATGTTGTTCAAACAATAGTTTTTTGACACTTTCTTTAATATTTACATTTTCTGTCATTTTACTCTATCTTATTAACTTGTTAATTAATAGCCCAGCCGTGTTTACCCAATAATTCATTGACTTTACTGAAATTAGCATAATTGGGAACAAAACGATGAGCCTCACTAGTTACAACCTTACATCTAGCTTCAGCTTTTGAATAGTTAATCGTTAATTTAACTCCATCCGGAGCTAAAAAAGCCGATAGATCATCCGCAGCAAAGTTGTCAGTGATGTTTAAAATAACATTATTAATTTGTTCTGGTAGGATATCGTCAATTTGTGCAATATCTTTAGCAGTTATCTTGACCTGATTTCTAAACGAATCATACATCAATTCGCCTTCGACAAAAATCAATTCATCCATTTTTATGAGGTGTTTGAATTTTTCAAATTCTGTATCGTATACTATAAATTCTAAACTACCCGAATCATCTTCAATATTAATGAAATTCATCTTACCACCCTTTTTTAGTGGTCGTGAACCCATATAATTAATAATTCCGCAAACCAGTACTTTTTGTCGCTCTCTGCTTGCCCCATTAATCAGGTCCTGCATCTCATCAGATTCGGTGCTATAGTGTGATAACGGGTTAATCCCAAGCTTATGCACCACATCTCTATATTCATCAAATAAACTGGCACTAAAATAAAACCCTAAAGCCTGCTTTTCATAAGACAGCATTTCCTTTAATGACCAAGCCGGATATTCTTCTAATTTGAACCGGTTAGAAGCAAGACTACCCAGGCCAGTATCATCTTCGGCAAATATATCAAATAGGGTTCCCTGATTTGCATTTTGTAAAATTGTATTTACTTCATCTAGAAGTCTACCAATATTATTAAATAATGTTGCCCGATTAGCTTCTAAATTATCAAAAGCCCCGGCTTTTACCAAACTCTCCAAGGTTTTCTTATTAATTGCTTTTTTATCGACTCGGGTACAGAAATCATAAAAGCTAACAAATTCGCCATTTTTTTCACGCTCTTCAACAACGAGTTCTGCAACATGTCTACCGACACCCTTTATCGCTCCTAAGGCATAGCGAATCTGTTTATTGTCAATTGGTTTAAACTGATAAGTTGAGTGATTGATATCTGGGGGTAAAATAGTTAAATCATTATCCAGGCAATCTTGGTAAAATTCGTAGAGTTTATCTGTTTTATCCGATTCGGAAGATAGGGTCGCCGCCATAAAACAAGATAAATAATGAGCTTTCAAATATGCAGTATGGTACGAGATTACAGCATAGGCAGCACTATGTGATTTATTAAATCCATACTCAGCAAATTTGGCCATTAGATCAAATAGATGCTCCGCAAGCTCTGCCGTATAACCTTTTTTTAAAGCACCAGCAATAAAAAGGCTCTTATGTTTCGCCATTTCTTCAGGCTTTTTCTTCCCCATTGCTCGACGCAGCAAATCCGCACCACCTAAGGTATACCCACCAATAATTTGCGAAATCTGCATCACCTGCTCTTGATACACGATTACCCCATATGTTGGTTCTAAGCAAGCTTTTAAATCATTATGAAAATAGTCCGGCTTATCAATTCCTTTTTTACGACGGATAAAATCATCAACCATTCCAGATCCAAGTGGTCCTGGTCGATAAAGAGCCAGTAGGGCAATAATATCTTCAAACCGATCCGGTTCCAGCTTGGTTAACACACGTTTCATTCCGCCTGATTCAAGCTGAAATATGGCAGAGGCATTACCCGCACGGAGTAACTCATATACTGCTTTATCATCAAAATTATAATAAGATAAGGTTACATCTTCCTGATGTAGAGCCTTAATGTTATCTAATGTATCCTGAATAATGGTTAAGTTACGCAAACCTAAAAAGTCAAACTTAACTAAGCCTACACTCTCAACATCATCCTTATCCAGCTGTGAAGTTTGCATTCCATCCGCCAAATATAGCGGGCAAAAATCAGTCAAATCTGAGGGAGCTATCAAAACTCCAGCAGCATGTTTACCCACACTTCTAGTTAAATCTTCCAGCTGTTTGGATAAATCCCATAAACGACGTACCTCATCATCAGCTCTATCTATTTTATCTTTTAAATCAGGGAATTTTTCATAGGCCTCTTCCAAGCTAAAGCTCTTAGCTGGTGTATTCAGTATCATTTTGGATAAGGAGTCGCATAAGCCATATGGTAATGCCAGTGCTCTGCCAACATCCTTAATAACAGCTTTCGAAGACATTGTACCAAATGTAGCAATCTGCGCAACCGCATCAGCACCATATTTGTCTTTTACATATTCAATAACTTTTTCGCGCTTTTCCTGACAAAAATCAATATCAAAATCCGGCATGGATACACGCTCCGGATTCAGAAAACGCTCAAATAGCAACCCATAACGAAGCGGCTCAATATCAGTTACCCTAAGAGCAAAGGCAACTAAAGATCCAGCTCCAGAACCACGACCCGGTCCTACTGGAATATCATTATGTTTGGCCCAATTAATAAAATCTGCCACAATTAGAAAATAACCAGCAAAACCCATCTGAATAATAGTTTCAATCTCTAATTTTAAACGGCTCTCAAATCTGGGAGCATGTTTCTCACGTTCTTTGTCATCGGTGTAAATTTCCTCCAACCGTTTTTTTAATCCAGCCTCAGAAGTCACAGATAAGTACTTATTTAAATCCATTCCATCGGGCGTTTTAAAATCCGGCAAGAAGTATTTACCTAAAGTAATTTCTAAATTACATCTTTTGGCAATTTCTAATGTATTACTAATACTGCTGGGGATATCGGCGAATAATTCTACCATTTGGGCAGGGGAGAGAAAATACTGATCTTTACTAAATTTTGATTTTCGTCGCTCGTCGTCATACTGATCACTATCGGCTACACACACCCTTACTTCATGTGCCAGATAATCTTCTGCTGTGGCAAACTGGATGGGATGAGTTGCAACTAACGGTATATTTAATTCTTTTGCTATTTGTACAGATTGCGAAATTAGTCGGTTTGTCTCTGGGTTATGGGAAAAACGTTGTAATTCAATATAATAGCTGTCAGGAAAAGCCTGCGCCCAGTGTTTTGCTCTCGCAACAGCCAAATTAATTTTATTGCTAGTAATTAAATGACCAATATCTCCACTTAAACCACCCGATAAAACAATTAAATCAGGTTGGGCTGTGTCTAACAGCCATTCGTCTTTTATATATGGTATATCCAGGATTTTATTTTCGGTATAGGAGCGGGTAATTAATTTACATAGCTCACGATAGCCAGATAAGTTTTTAACGAGAATAAGGATTTTATAGTGATTGGTGTCATCGTCACCCTGAACATTTAACTCGGCGCCAATTATTGGCTTGATACCTTTATCCCGACAGGCTTTATAAAATTTTACCAAACCAAACATATTATGTAAATCGGTAAGCGGTAATGCATACATTTTATGCTTAACTGCCAGATTTACTGCATCTTTAATCCGTAAAATGCCATCGGTAACTGAAAATTCAGTATGTAAGCGGAGGTGAATAAAATTTTGTAAACTCACTTCACTCAAGCATCTGCCCCTACCTTGGATGAATGAATTTGTGCTAATGCTTTTTCTGCCGCTATCTGACTTGCTTCTTTTTTATTCCGGCCTTGCGCTGGAACTTTAAGCCCAAGATCTGATATCACACACTCCACATGAAAAACATTGCTATGATCAGGGCCATCTGTCCCACGTAATTCATAAACTGGCAAACTAATTTTGCGGCGTTGTAAATGTTCCTGCAAAATTGATTTGAAGTCTTTGCTAATTAAATGTTCAGCATTATCTAAATATTCGCCATACAGTTTTTCAATAACCACCGCTGCCTGGGTGCAGGTTGAATCAAAAGCAACAGCAGCAAATATTGCCTCCAAACTGTCAGCAAGAATTGATGGTCGGTTTCTTCCACCACTTCTCTCTTCGCCATCACCTAATAACAAGTATTGACCTAAATCTATTTTAGTAGCTATCTCAACTAAAGTATCCTGATTAACTAATGCAGCTCTGATTTTTGATAAGTTACCCTCGGCGAAATCCGGGTACCGGTTATACAAACTCATTGCAATTACGTAATCTAAAACCCCATCCCCAACAAATTCCATGCGTTCATTATTCTGCCGACCATAACTTCTATGAGTTAAGGCTAGTTTAAGTAATGCAGAATCGTTGAATTTATAGCCTAAAATTTCTTGTAATTTAGTAACATTGTACATCGAAACCATTCCCAAAATGTTTTGTTAAGTGGTTATTGTACTATAAATTTAACATAAAGTAAACATAATATTTAATAGTAGCTATAGCAAAAATGAAAATAACCCCAGAAAAAGCGGTTGACATCGTAGCAAAGGCGGTTTAGGCACAGAAGATAGCCGTTCCTGTAAAAAGTGTGGGTACCGGAGCTGTAGCTAATGTTATAATACGTACTATTTTGAACATTCACCGTAAATTGAAGGAACTTTAGATGCCAGATAGTAGTTTTCCAAAACATAATGTGAGTAAACCTGCAAATTACTACTCAAACATACATCTTCATTTTGATTTAGATGCACATAATATTTTTGCTAACTCACAGAAGATAGCAATGAAACAAATACTGGATTTAATTCAAACTGATAATCAAGCTGTGATGCAAAACATGTCAGGAACTGTTGTGGATATCGGTTGTGGAACTGGTAATATGTTACTCATGCTTACCAAAGATTTTACTTTTGATCACATATATGGAGTTGATTTATCCACCGAAATGCTTGATATTGCCAAGACTAAAATCCCCAATTTAATTACAATTTGTGACAGCGCAGCAAACATACGGCAACATTTTCCAAAACCTACTGTAAACTTGTTAATTTCCCATTTTTTATTTGCTTATATAGATTATAAAAATCTATTGAAGCAATTTTCCAGTATTACACAAACAGGATCTTTATTATCCATATGTTCTACTACCTCTAATACATTTGCAAAAACAAAAATTAATGTAATTAGGAACCTACCTCGCACAGTACGCCTGATAGACTTTTTATTCAAAGTAAACTCACAAGTAACAATGAACGAATATTCTAAATTTATGCCCGAAGATATAAATACACTACAAAATGAGATGGAACAAAATGGTTATAAAATCCTGAAGAGCGAAAACATACATTTTACAATTACCTTAAAAACATGGCGTGATGCCTGGGGTTTTTTCCATGATGGATCATGGTTTGTTGGTGTGATGAAACAGTATAAAATTAATAAGTTTAAAATGTTCCTTATTTTTTCTTTTATAAAAATGGCTGGCTTATTTAAAGACAGTAATGGAATATTTAAAGACGATATGGAAGTTATAGTAATAACTGGGATGAAAATTTAAATTATGATTCTGAAAGATAATATAGAACTACCGCATAAGACAAAATCTAAGAACTATATGTTACTTTTTGTTCTAGCGTGTATTTTTGCTATACTTGCTTATGCACTAACAGTGGGTATATATAAACATTTTCAAAAAAATAAAATAAATGATTTTTACACTCAGGAACATCAAATTTCCCAATCATCATCCCTGGTTAATTATCCAATCCCACAAATAAAAAATATCCCAGAAAATAAACCAGTTCGAATTCTAGTTTTAGAAGGTGGGGGAATTCATGGAATAATTAGTACACAATTATTAAACTTCATAGAAAAAAATTCCGGAAAACCTATTAGTGATTTATTTGATATAATTACTGGCACTTCAATTGGTGCATTACAGTCTGTCGTTCTCACCGTCCCTGATAAAAATAACCGTCCAAAATATAGTGCAGAAGATTTATTAACTATATTTCTTTATAGGTCACCAGAAATACTAGGAACTACAAGTATGGACTGGATACTAACAGGTTTTGGTTTAATATCACCAATAATTAATATATACTCTTACACAGATGTGCTAAAACAATATATTGGCAATACGCAGCTTAGTCAACTCACTACAAATGTGCTGCTTACTGGCTACAATATCCCACAACGTCAAATTATGTTTTTAAAATCTCGTAGAACAAAAAATGATAACCCACCAAATTTTTTAGCCTATCAGGTAACTGCTGGGGTTACCGCAATACCTGGACTTATGCCACCACAAAAAATTACCTCTATCTCAGGCAATAAAGAGCAATACTTAATTGCCGATCCAGCCAGAATTATAAATAATCCACTTTTGGCAGCTTATTTATATGCTGATAATTTATATCCAAAAAATGAAAAAATCTTAGTATTTCTAGGAATGGGATTAGACGAGAAATCTAGAAAAAAAGATATCCCTGATTATTATGAAGGACTATTAGGAGGCATTACTCAATATTATGACATGGGCTGGAGTAATGATAAACTTTTCAAATACTATTTTACAGAACTTGGTAGTTTTAACTCGCCAGGAGTACCAAATACTGATTTATACTTTATTGATGAAGTTCTTGAAGAACATATAGGCAACAGTATGGATATTACAAAAGAAAATTTGTGGGCGCTTCAGGCAGCAGGCAATTCAATCATCAAAAAACAACGTAAGCAGTTGATGACATTAATTGGAAAACTTAAAAGATAATGCGAGAGAAAGACCCCAGCCAATGCAAGCAATTGCGCTAACCGGGGAGAAATAAAACTTATTTCTTTATAGTCACAACTTCATCACTGGTTTCTTTACCGGAGCAGATTTCTTTGCTACAGTTTTTTTAGCCGATGATTTTTTAGCTGCCGGTTTTTTCGCAGTAGTTTTTTTTGCCGCTACCGACTTTTTAGCCGGTGCAGCTTTTTTCGCTGCTGGTTTTTTAACCGTTTTTTTTGCTGCGGGTTTTTTCGCAGTAGTTTTTTTTGCCGCTACCGCCTTTTTAGCCGGTGCCGCTTTTTTCGCTACTGGTTTTTTAACCGCTGTTTTTTTAGCAACTGGCTTTTTAGCAGATGCCACCTTTTTTACTGCTGGTTTTTTTACAGTAGTTTTTTTTGCCGCTACCGACTTTTTAGCCGGCGCAGCTTTTTTCGCTACCGGTTTCTTAGCAGTTTTTTTAACTGGCTTCGTAACTTTTTTTTCTAGATCTTTTGACATGATGACCTCCAACTAAATATTAATTAACATTGTTTAAAATGTAATCGTGCTATCTTCCTATAAGCACAGACTGAGTATAACATAAATAAAAAAAAGTATACAAACTTTTTTTATTATTTTACTCTAACACTTAATTTTTGAAATCAAAAAATCAGATTAGCTTATTTAAATTTTAATAAAAAAATTTATAATATATGATTCTATTCAATATGATTCCCATGATTTCATCGTTAACATTAACCCCGTGAACACCTTACACTGCAATGATTACCGGAAACCTTAATATATTTATTCACATATAACAACAGGCTCATTTGGATTTCATTTTATTTTTTTGATTGTAGAGAAGTCATTCCCGCGAATGCGGAAATCCATGCCAAAAAATATTTTAATTATTTGAATAAATTTTGTTGACTATTTATTAAATTAATCAACTTTTGCAGGGAATTTGTTAAATAATTCGGCACTAAATATTTTGGATTTGTAATTTCACCCCAAATTGGATTAGGAAAATGACGATCATTTTTATACCGTGGGATGATGTGCCAATGTAAATGCGGCACCATATTTCCAAGACAGGCTAAGTTAATTTTATCTGGATTAAATGTCTCGCGAATTTGCCGTTCGATTATTAATAATGCAGAGAAAATTTTATGTGCTTCCAGCGAGTCAATATCTGTCATCTCAGCAATATGCCTATTTAAAATAAGCCGAATATAGCCAGGATAAAAATCATCATTAACCAGAATTATACGAAATAGATTATTGGTGAAAAGAATATTCTCATCTTCGGTTTTACACAATGGACAGTTAGTTAGTTTTGACATATAATATCTTTATAAATTTTTACTAAAAGTAATTGTGCCAGTATATGCCTTCAGGGCAAGGAATAGCTACAACAAAGCAACCGGAGTGTACTATTAGTACATGAGGATTGCGACTTGGAGCGTATGACGCAGCTATGAAGGTATAGACTGAGTAAAATTTAGGCGGCGTGAAAACAAGATGGTACTTGCTCTTCATTTTCAAAAGTAACAAACTCCCAGGAATCTGGGTTATTGAATAGTTTACGTAATAGCTTATTGTTTATGGCATGCCCAGATTTATAGCCTTCAAAAGCTCCGATTATTGGATGACCCGCAATATGTAAATCACCAATAGCATCTAAAATTTTATGCCGGACAAATTCATCTTTAAACCGTAATCCACCTTCATTTAAAACCGTATCATCATCTTCATTAATTACTATAGCATTATTTAAATTGCCGCCTAGTCCCAAACCATTACGCCTAATATTTTCTATATCGTACATAAAAGCAAATGTTCGCGCCCGGCTAATTTCACTGATATACGACTGTTTGGCAAAATCCACTTCGAAAGAACTAGCTCCACCTCTAAATAAAGGATGCTCATAGCTTAAAGAAACCTTAACTTTATAGCCATTATACGGTTCAAGACTTACCCAAACATCGCCTTCATTAACTTTTATTTCTTGTAGAATTTTGATATATTTCTTACGTGCAATTTGTTCAACCACTTCTGCTTGATCAAGTAAATATAAAAAAGAATTGGACGAGCCGTCCATAATCGGAATCTCTGTAGCGGAAAGTTCAACAATTATATTGTCAATGCCCATACAGGCAAAAGCTGACATTAAATGCTCAACCGTTGCAACGCGCACTCCATCATCATCAACCAAAGTCGAAGATAATCTTGTGTCATTAACCAAAAACGGATGGCATTTTAATTTTGGGGTATCAGGTAAATCAGTACGCACAAAAATAATACCCTGATCACAAGCTGCCGGGCGTAACGTTAATTTTACCCTACAACCAGAATGTAAACCTACCCCGGTAACAGTTACCGGGGTCTTTATCGTCCGTTGAAAAATCAAGAACGGTTTCTTCTAAAAAATGCAGGTGTAGAAAAGACGTTTTTATTAAACCCACCGATTGTTTCATTTTGTTCAGATGCAGCATTAGCCGCTAGTGAATCAGCAAAAACATCGTCAATTACTGCTTGCTCATCTGGTTTTTGGAATAGGCCATTATCTAGTATTCCAGCTTTAATATCACTTAAACCAGTTGCAATAACTGTAACTCGGATTTCATCTTCTTCGATATCTTCAATTTCAGCCATCCCTGCTTTAAAGTCAGCTTCAATGTGTACATGATCCTGAATTAAACCTAAAATCTCATGGTATTCTTTCATGCGAAGGGCTCCTGGTGCCGAAGAAATATTTACTAATACCCCTTTTGCCCCATCTAATGAAACATCATCTAATAATGGACTAAATATTGCATTTTGCGCAGCTGCCGCTGCACGGCCTTCACCTCTACTTGATGCAGAACCCATCATAGCCAACCCACGACCCGACATAACAGTTTTCACATCAGCAAAATCCAGGCTGATAACACCAGGTGTTTTAATTACTTCAGTAATCCCCAGTACCGCTCCTTTTAATACATCATCAGCGGCAGCAAATGCATCACGCATAGATACTTCTTCATCCAATTCAGATAAAAGTTTTTCATTTGGCAATACAATCAAGGAGTCAACATATTTTCTTAATTCTTCAATACCATCTTCCGCTGTCTTACGGCGTTTTTCACCTTCATAGGAAAACGGCTTAGTTACAACACCAACAGTCAAAATATTTAGGCTACGCGCTATATCAGCAATAACCGGTGCCGCACCTGTACCCGTGCCGCCACCCATACCTGTTGCGATAAACAACATGTCAGTGCCCTTCAAAAGAGCAGCTATTTTCTCACGATCTTCCATCGCAGCCTTCTTACCAATCTCCGGCTGACTTCCTGCTCCCAGACCTCTGGTTAATCCATGTCCAAGCTGTAATAAATGATGTGCTTTGTTGCGACTCAATGCTTTAGCATCTGTGTTAGCACAAATAAATTCAACATTTTTTACACCACTTTTTACCATATTATCAATGGCGTTACAACCGCCCCCACCAACTCCGATTACTTTAATTACTTCACCAACGTGTGTCATAACTTCTTGTATATCATAACTAGTTCTTGTTTCATTCTGCCCCAAATCAAATAATTTATCCATTAAACTGCACTCCTAAATGGTGGTTGCCAATATTTTTTACTGCTTTCACCTGATCTTACAGATATGTAAGATGCAGGCGGGTATTAATCTTCTGTGTAATAATCTATTTTACTTTATTGGCCATCAGCTACCAAATAAGTTTTTTACCTTACCAAACACACGTCTCAAATCCATTGATTTATTATAGCCAGTAGTCTGAATCTCTTCTAGCATATATTCATTAGCAAAATACAATGCGCCAAGACTTGTGGCATACTTGGGTGTTGTTAGCAAATCAGCAAAATCACCCGTATAGTTTGGTATACCTAGCCGCACCGGAACGCCAAAGTACTGCCGGGCAAATTCTTCAATGTTCGGCAGCAATGCCGTGCCGCCAGTTACAACAATTCCAGAATTGATTATATCATATATCTTCTGTTTAACCAAGCTTGTTTTTACAACTTCGAAAATATCTTTTAGCCGCTCAGCGATCACATCAATTAGTAACTTCCGCGAAATCGTTGTGTTTACACCACGATGATCGGTCATCATTATTCCTTCAGCAAATTTATTTTGTGCGCTCACATATGAACAACCGCCGTGATTTAGCTTAACATCTTCAGCTAAATTCCGTGAAATCTTCAGCACACTCGCAATGTCACGGGTAATACTCTCGCCACCAATTGGAATCGAACATAAATAGCGAATAAACCCATTTTCATAAACCACAATATCCGTAGTGCCTGCCCCAATATCAATCAAGCAACACCCTAATTCTTTTTCTTCATGATTTAACACTGACATGCCGGATAAAATACCTGATGGAATTAATTTGGCCAAATCAAAACCACTATAACGCATAACCTTTTTAATATTGGCAACCTGGGAACTATTAGCTAAAAATAAATTAATATGCGATTCAATATTATTTGCCGTTAGATGTACCGGATTAATTGTGTAATTTTCACGATCCAATAAATACTCCTGAACCTCATAATCCAGCATTTCATAATTACTGGGTATTTGTTTATTTTTAGCTCCTGTTGCAAGCTGGTTTAAAGTATCAACTGTAATTGTCTGACCATTTATATCCAGATTGCTCACCGAATATAAATTACATACATGGTTTCCTGACACGTTTACAATTACACTACCAGTGGAACAATCTGCATTTATTTTTGCTTCATTTAATGCCTGCGCAACTTTTATACCAACCGACTCCATATCACAGATAACCCCATTGGATACCGCCAGAAAATCATTAGTCATACTGTTATTAACAAAATAATAACTACTTATCCCAAGAACTTCAACTCCATTATCACCTATACTTCCTGCCATAGAAATAATTTTTGAACTTCCGATATCTAAACTAAAAATTATCTTATTGCTCACTGTGATTTTCCTTTTTTTGTAATACTTGATTTTGAATCTGTAATCTGTGCGGATTTTGCCGAATTAATTGCCACTGCATTTTTATAACACATATTTACATAAGTCAGATTTGGATTTAATTGATAAAGTTTATCCCAATATTTAGACAATACTTCAATCCCGGCTGAGATATCTAATGCACAAATTATCACTTCCAGATCATTTGAAAAAAACAATTTAGTAATCCCCGAACCACTTAAATCCAATCTGGTTAAATTAATATTTTTCGATTGTGTAAATGGTTTTATTACTTTATAATCATTTAGAAATTGCGGTATTTGACTGGTAAGACCGTTAAATGTTGGTAACGTCAAACTATCATCAGCGCCAGTGAAAACATTCCCAGATCCGGATACCAAACCTTCATCACCAAGTCTGGCAACTGCTTCATATTCACTTATATATACCGTGATTGTATCGGGAAACTCACGATTTACCGTTACTGATTGCACCCATGGAACTTGTAAAAATTCACGCTGTAATCTATTAATATCTAAAGTAAAAAATGTTCCCCGTAACCGATTTTTGGCAATATAAGACAATTGTTCACGCGTAATATGTGCGGTATTTCCCTTAATTGAAATGCGATCAATTGTAAACCAATTTTGTAAAATATAAAGCACAGTGCTGGCAAATATAATAAAAACCGCAAAAGCTCCTATCAAATAAGCCAATCTATTGACAAATTTTATATTGTCTAAGATACTTAAGCCCTTAACCACCTAAAGATGCTCCATCTAATATTTGTAGACATAACTGGTCAAAACTAATTCCAGCAGCCTTAAAGCTTTGCGGTGATAAACTATGACCCGTCATCCCAGGCAAAGTATTAATTTCCAAAAAATATGGTTTGTTATTTTTATCCAACATAAAATCCAGGCGCGCCACACCTCTGGCACCAACAGCATTATATCCTATTTTAGCATAACTTTTTATTTGTTGTTCTAATGTGTCTTCCAATGGATATGGGCAAATGTAAACTGTATCATCAGTAAAATATTTGTTCTGGTAATCATATTCTCCTGCCGGAGCTTCAATTTTAACCGCTGGATAAACTTCCCCATCACAGACAGTAATACTAAACTCACTACCAACTATCATCTCTTCTACCAACACCACCTTATCACTCTTAAATGCAATTTCAAGCGCCAAAGGTAATTCTTCCCATTTATATACTTTGGATAAACCAAGGGTAGAACCCTCATGTACAGGCTTAATAATTATTGGCAAATTAAAGTTTTCTTTTACTAATTGGGTATCAGGTGTTTTCAGCTCTAACCCTTTAGGCATTGGAATACCATAAGTACTCCAAACCAATTTGGTTCGATGCTTATCCATACTTAAAGAACTCGCCAATACGCCAGAACCTGTATATGGAATCTGCAGGTATTCCAAGGCTCCTTGCAAAATACCGTCTTCACCAACAATACCGTGGGTCATTAAAACAGCCTTGCTAAATCCAAGCTGTTTTAGTTCAAAAACCGATTGTTTTGCCGGATCAAACGGATGAGCGTCAACACCACTTCTAATTAATGATTCTAGCACTGCATTACCACTAATTAGTGATATCTCTACTTCTTTCGACCAGCCACCCATCAATACTGCAACTTTACCGTACTTATTCATTTTCTTATTTATCCATTAACATCTGTGGTAATATGCCGATACTTCCAGCACCCATTGTAACAACCAAATCATTATTTTCCATTATATTTAGCAATAACTCTTTGGCATCAGTCAAATCTTTGGCAAAAACCGTATTACTCGTCCCGCGTAAGCGTATCGCATTTGCCAGCGCTCTACCGTCGGCAAGTGGAATTGGGCTTTCTCCAGCCGAATACACTTCCAATAAAATTAGTACACTAACATCACTCAAAACGCCTACGAAGTCATCAAATAAATCTCGCGTTCGGGTATAACGATGCGGCTGAAACACCAAAACCATTCGGTGCGTCGGGTATGCATCCTTAAGAGCAGTAATTGTAGCCTTTAATTCAGCCGGGTGATGTCCATAATCATCAATTAACATAGCTGTTTTCTTATCTTGTATAATATCTGGGTAATGCTGACAACGCCTACCCACCCCATGAAAGGTAGATAATCCATTGGCAATATCATCCATAACACCACCACATTCCAGCGCGACGGCAATAACTGCCAGAGAATTAAGCACATTATGCACACCTGGGGTGTTTAATATTATCGGATATACCTTATTTGATTCTTTAATACACACATTAAAACACATTTTACCGGATTGATTAATGATATCTGTCGCATAAATATCACTATCATCAGTTAACCCATACTTTACTATCCTCCTGGATATTTTAGGCATAATCTCTTTCACCCGACTATCTTCATTACATAAAATAGCGCAGCCATAAAACGGTAATCTATGCAAAAAATCAATAAACGTTTGCTTTAATTTATTTTCATCGTGGTCATACGTATCCATATGATCCAAATCAATATTGGTTACTACTGAAACCAATGGATTTAAATATAAGAATGACGCATCCGACTCATCAGCTTCCGCTACCAGATAATCCCCATTACCTAGTTTGGCATTTGTACCGGTGACAGCTAATTTTCCGCCAATGATAAACGTCGGATCTAGACCACATTGGCTTAGCACCTCAGCACACAAACTGGTTGTAGTCGTCTTTCCGTGAGTACCAGCAATTGCTATACCATATTTAAAACGCATTAGTTCAGCCAGCATCATAGCTCTGGGTATAATCGTAATCCCTTGTTCATTTCCAGCAATTATTTCTGGATTTGATTCTGGTATTGCAGTAGAAGAAACAATTACATCACTACCACTAACATTGCTTGCTTCATGACCAATATAAATAGTGATTCCCAATTCTTTTAGCCGCTCAGTGTTGTAATTGGCTGCGGCATCAGAACCAGATACGGTATAACCCAGATTATGTAATACTTCGGCAATACCCGACATGCCGACTCCACCAATGCCTATAAAATGAATGCGTTTTATTTTATGTTTCATAATACTCAATTATCTGATTTAATTACATCAACACCAGCAGGTGTGGTAAACATAAAGGCTGACGCTGGTACTTTGGTCCCAACTTTCACATTAGTAAAATCGATTGCACTCTTATTGTCAAAGCTATCAGTAAATTTCATCTGGCTCAATAACCCGGTGATTTTGGCAAATCCCATAGTAACTGACTTAAAACCATTATTATCTTTTATGTTTTTTGGCGTTAAGCTTACCCATTCCAATCCAGCGCTTTCGGGCATGGCAGAAATGGTATAGCTTTTCTTAACATCTACACCGCCAGCCAAAAGCAGAGCTGGAGATTTTCCTATCGAACTATTTAATTTTTTTACCGTTACCTGCTTCAAAGGTTTATCATAAATATATATATTCTTACTATCACTTATGATCAGTTGTCCATCCTTTACGTATTCCCAACGAAATTTATTTGGGCGATCAATTTGCATGGTGCCTGTACTTACACGGTTTTTTTTATTACCATAAACTGTTTGCGTAAAATCGCCAGAAACCTGTTTATTTTTCAAAAACCCATCCAAAGATTTCATAGCATCAGCATACGCCATACTACCTAAAACACACACACTTACTAATATCATTTTTTTAAACATAATTTTCCTCTTTCTAATAGTCTGTCATCACGAACCTATATCATTCCCGCTTAGATCCCCGCATGCGCGAGGATGACAGAAATGTGTCATCGCGAGCATAATTCTTCCATCATCGCGAGCGAAGCGTGGCGATCTCAATGACGAATTTCACACTTCAAATTTTGGTCTACGATTTATCAATGCACTAACCGTTTTATTAATATCAGCATTCTCATATATTATGCCATATACTGCATTAACTATCGGCATATCCAAGCCAAGGCTTTTACTTAATTTATATATTTCTCGAGCGGCATAAACACCCTCAGCTACGTGACCCAAATTTTTTAAAATTTGTTCACAAGCCAGGCCTTTAGCCAACTCTAATCCAACGGTACGATTGCGTGATAAATCACCAGTACAGGTTAAAATCAAATCACCAATCCCAGTAAGGCCATAAATCGTCTTGTCTTCTCCACCCATAGCTATAACCATGGCAGATAACTCATTAAGACTTCGGGTAATTAGTGCTGCGCGCGCATTATGACCTAAGTGCAAACCATCGGAAATTCCAACGGCAATAGCCATAATGTTTTTAACTGCACTACCAACCTCAGAACCAATTACATCAGTGTTTGCATAAATTCTAAGATTCGGAATAAGCCCAAACCGATCAATCCACTTTTTGGCAAATTGGGTATTGTTACTACTAAGCGTGATTGCAGTGGGCAACCCTAGTGCTACCTCTTTCGCAAAAGAAGGTCCGAGTAAAGCACCAATATTTTTAAACTCACCTAGAACTTCTGTAGCAATTTGATGCGGAAATAATCCGCTGCCAACCTCTAAACCTTTACACACCCAAATTATATCGGGTAATTTATCTGCACAGTTTGATTTAATTTGTAAGAACATATCACGTAATCCGGATAATGGAGTTGCAATAACCACCAGGTCCATTCCTTTAATTGCCCGATCAATATCAGATGTAAACTTTACTTTATCTGAAAACTTAATCTCTGCCGGAATATAATCTGGGTTACAACTTGAGGCTAAAATATTCTCAATCTGCGCTCTATCACGCCCCCACAGTGTAACTTGCATTGCATGGCTAAGGGCAATTGTTAATGCAGACCCCCAGGAACCTGCACCTAATACACCGACTTTGAATTCCATACGTAATATGTTACTCGACTAATTAATTGATTGTGTTGCTGGTGTTGCCTGTGCCTGTTGTTTTTGCTGATACAAATAAGCAAAGTTTACTGGAGCTAAAACAACTGGTGCAAATCCAGCACGATTAGTTAAATCACTAACTGCCTCACGAAGGTAAGGGAATAGAATATTTGGACATTCGATATTGTGCAGTAAGTCAAATTGGTCTTGTGGAATATTACGCATTTGGAAAATACCAACCTGATCAATTTCGACCAAAAACATTTGTTCGGTACCAATTTTTGCATTTATGACTGCATGCAAAACAGTTTGATAGATACCCTCATCTATTTTTTCGCTATTAAAGCTTAAATTTAATTCAATATTTGGTTGCTCACGGTTAAGAAAGATTTTTGGTGCATGGGGTAATTCCATAGACAAATCTTTTACATAAATTTTATCAATACTAAATACGGGTTGATTATTGTTGTTAACTGGCTTTTGCTCACTCATGCTATATCCTATTCTATGTGTCATCCTCGCTCATGCGGGGATCCTTATGTTATAATTAAAATTAACCTGTTATTTTAACATAAGCAGTGAGTGTCTTTGTGGGTAAAATGTATAAATCGCTGTTCCATCAAGACCTGTCATTCCCGCGCAGGCGGGAATCTATAAAAAGTAGTCTTGTTTATAAATGCTTTTTGTGGGTTGCCACCCACGGGTCCATACTTTTTTCTTGATAAAAAAGTATGCAAAAAATCAGGTCCAGAGGGATTTCTTGACGGCTAAAACTGAATTACCAGGTAACTGGAACGGTGGCTACGTAACCGTTAAGTCCTGATACTCCAGATATCTGATAAACGCCTAAAAGGTAATTTTGGTAAACAGTATCTGAAGTAGTGCTTGAAGATCCCGGGTACATTACATTAACCCATGTGGCAAAACCAAAGCCACCAGATAGCGTACGGGTAACGTTTACAATTGCTGCATGTATTCCATCAGCAGCACCAGTACCCGCTAAATTATAACCACCTTTTCCATCTGAAGTAATACCTTCAAAATGTGATATTGCAGCGGGTTGATTGTTATACGTATACTGTGTCCAATTGCTAAACACATTGGTACTTGAATTATAATCAACGATGAAGCCAAAAGATAACGTTCCTGTAGTTTCATGGCTAAAACCACCCACAATAGTATAGCTGTTGCCACCGTTATACCAAATACCATAAGCTGTTGTATATCGAACGCCAGCCTCAGGGTATGAAATAGCTGTGTATGTTCCTGTATTTATGTTATAAAGAAACCCGTTTCCAGCAGTACTGGGAGTTGCATAGTTTCCCACAACTATCCCACCCATAATGCTATGTGGAATTGTATTATTCACTGTCTGACCATTTGCTAAAGAGTTTGGTATCGTTAATGTTTGCCATGATGTACCGTTATCAGGAATTGGACCATTATACAAGAAACCATAATTCTGGCTTGAGCCAGTTTGAGTGGTAGTATAGCTACCAACTAATAGCACATTGTTGCCACTACCATTATCTGCACTATAAACATTGGCACCAGCAGTAGTTGCTCCGCTGCTACTTGGGTAATTATAGACATAATAAGTCCCGCCACCTAAGATTGGCCCCACATATAAAGTACCATTATTTTGACCGTTTGCCGAATAACTACCAGTAATATAAACATTGGAAGTGCTTCCTACCTGACGGATACCGGTTAATCCAGTTGAACCACCTGGTGGTAGAGCTCCTGTATAATTAAGAGTTTTGTATTGAATGCTTGCAGCACCTGAAGAAGAGCTGCTACCAACGCTGCATGAAATAAGTGTCACGGATAACGCAGTTAGAATTAGATAAAGTTTTTGAACTTTCATTAAGTTTACTCCATAAATAATTAAATCCTAAAACAAACTATTATTTATCAAATGCCGTAACTTATATTGTTATCAATCATTGGTATAAATTTGAGTCTATTTCACTATGTAACTATTTATGTAGATCGAATTATATCATATGAGGAAATTGTCATATTCTCAAATTTGTTTAATAGGTTATTGACAATTTGCAGATTATTGTAGTATACTAATGGCGTGAAGATAGGCTGTTTCAACCACAGCCTACCATTGTAGCAATCCTTAACGGTGTTTGCTACGAGACTTCTTCATTTTTACTAGAAGTCGGATTTTTACGTTGATGTGTATGCGTCCGACTTTTTTCAATGCGAGAAATCCAATCACTGCACAAATTAGCATGATTGACCTCTTTCTAAATTAAAAGATTATCAAAACATACCGCTCCAGCAGGCGTTTTACCGCCCACTAGGGGCGATACACCGAACCTTGTTTTCACAAGATTGCCGTTATTATACTATAATTTAATCCACCAAATATCGCCTTATAATGCAAATTCAAAGAATTATAAAAAACAACTAATTGCTCTGACAAGATTTAGTAATTTTTTCATTAATTTAGCGTATAAAAACGGCTAGTGTCTGAGCGATAGCGAGTTTAGCCGTTTTAGCTAAATTAATGAAAAAATTGCGTTAAAAATCTTGTGGAGCTTGAACTTTTCGGTTACATTTTGGTTCAAGCCAAAAGGTGACTGGGGCGTGCTGCCACACAGCACATTAATCAAATAAAAAATAATAAATCTAAGATTACTTTATACAAAGAACTCTAATAACACGTACTTCTAAGAGACTATTTTAACTCAGCAGTAGATCGCCACGCTCCGCTCGCGATGACGTGTGTTATTTTTTATGTTCCGACGGTTGGTCACTCGCAATGACGTTGGATCATTAATACTTACTCTGTCGATGAATCGACAACAACATCCCAAAGCCAATCATCAATACAATCGTCGCCGTACCACCATAACTAATTAATGGCAACGGCACTCCCACCACTGGTAGAATCCCAGCAACCATACCCATATTGATTAGAATATATAACATCAGGGATAAGGTAATACTTCCCGCCAATGTCTTACTAAAAAGATCATGGGCTAGCTGTGTAATTCTCAGTCCACGAAAAACTAGCACCATATACAATACCAATACCACACAAACACCAACATAACCAAATTCTTCTGCTAAAACAGTTATTACAAAATCGGTATTTTTTTCAGGAATGAAATCCAGATGAATTTGTGTACCATTTAGAAACCCTTTACCATGTAACCCGCCAGAACCGATTGCAATTATCCCCTGAATGATATGGTAACCTTTGCCTAAAGGATCAGACTCCGGGTGTAGGAGCGTTAAAATCCGATGCTGTTGATAATCATGCAACATGTGCCAGATTACTGGTGTTGAAATCAAAAATAAAATTAATGCAAAAATTATTGCCCGCCAGGATAATCCCGCAAAGAATATAACAAAAATGCCACTACATAATACCAATATGCCCGTCCCCAGATCTGGTTGCTTGGCTATTAAAGCAAATGGAAGCAAAATAAAAATAAATCCAACTATATAATCTATAAACTTTATCCCGTGTGTTTTTAATGAAAAGTAATAAGCTATTATAAGTGGTACCGATAGCTTGCATAACTCGGATGGCTGAATACGAATTCCAACATTTAACCACCGTTGTGCACCATGCACTTTTATACCAACCATAATAACCGCAATTAAAAGTATAATTGAAATGACATAAATTGGTATGGCAAGATGCTTTAGGGCTGAAATATTCAAGTTGGCAATGATAAATAAAACAATAAAAGATACACCAAGGTATGCAATATCACTAACCAGATGATTTAACATCTTATCATTTGCTGAATACTGAACAATAATATTTATTCCAGCCAAACAAAATAAAGCTAATATAACTGTTTGATCCAGATCATATAAGGCCATAAAAAATGCTTTGATTTTACTGAGAGTCTTGGCTATCATTATTATCCTCGCTATCGTCATCGCTATCATCATCATTATTATTTTTATGCTTCACAGCTGAGACTGGTGTAAATTTTTTATACTGCGGATTATTCCCCGCCGGATTCTCCGGTCCAAGTAAATAAAAGTCAAATAATGATCTGGCAATTGGTGCAGCAGCACCAGCACCCCAACCACCATTCTCAACAATCACGGCAACAGCAATAGTTGGTTTTTCCATTGGCGCAAAGGCAATAAACCATGAATGATCTTTATACTTAGTACCACTAAATTTTGCTTGACGGCTATTTGCGGCTAAACCAACTACCTGCGCAGTTCCGGTCTTACCCGCCATACTATACTTCAAATCGTGAGAAATCCCCTGTGCTGTACCTTTCAGTATTACCTGATGCATTGCCTCTCTTATAAAATTAATTTGTGCATCAGTTGCCGGAATTTTGCTACTACTAATTGTATAATTCTTAATTACTTTGCCATTTTTATCAATAATCTGGTCTAAAAAATGTGGTCGAATTGATTTGCCACCATTGGCAATGATGCTAACCGCATGGGCCATTTGCAATGGCGTATAATGATTAAATCCTTGTCCAATTCCAACCGATACGCTATCCGCAGGTAACCAGTTTTTTTGGTATGAATCATTGGCAAATTGTTTTGCTTTCCAGGCACGTGACGGAAGCAATCCAGCATTTTCAATTGGTAGGTCAATGCCGGTTTTTTGACCTAAACCAAATATTGATAAACCCTTATAAATACGGTCAATCCCCATATCCAAACCAAGTTTATAGAAATATGCATCCGATGACTTTATCAACGCTGTCTTCATATCAATTACGCCCAATCCATGTGGGTAGCTATCCCGAAAATGTCGTAAGGAACCGGGTATGACAAAATAACCAGGATCATTCATACTATAATTAGTAGTTCTAAAACCCAGATATAATGAAGCTAACGCAAGAAACGGCTTAAATGTAGAACCAGGCGGATAGGTACCCTGAGCGGCACGATTTAATAATGGGTTATCCGGGTTTTTCGATAAATCACTCCAATCATCTAAACTAATTCCATCAATAAACCAATTAGGATCAAATCCAGGTTTAGAAACAAACGCTAGAATCCCTCCAGTTTGTGGATCAATGGCAACAACAGCCCCCTTACGTTCCCCAAGTAAACTCCAGGCCATTTTTTGTAACGGATTATCCACCGTTAATTTTAAGGTATAACCATCAACTGCTGATGTATTACCTAGCAGCCCAACTTCATTGCCTGTCGCATCAGTTTGAATAGTTTTTCGTCCCAGTTGACCGCGTAATACATTCTCGTAATATTGTTCCAGACCGTTTTTACCTATATAATCATTTGCCGTATAGTCACGCACGCGTCCGCTTTGAATAAGCTTATTCTTATCTTGAAGACTCACTCTGCCCACATAGCCAATACTATGCGAGTAAAGGTCATCAAATGGGTAAATGCGTTTAATATGAGCAAAAACCAGTAACTCAGGAAATTCATAATTATGCGCAGTCAGATTAGCAATTTCCACATTGGATAAATCATCTTTGATAACAATCCAATCATAGTTTTTTGCTTTTTGTAATTGTGCTTTATACTTTCTTCGATCAAGTTCTGTAATATTGGCGTACTTACCGATCTTGGCAAATGTATCTTTAAACTTTTTTATATCCTTGGGAAGTACTGCAAGAGCATATGCTGCCTGATTATCGGCCAGAATTACAGAATTTCGATCAACAATCGTGCCGCGTATTGGAAGACTTGGCACTACTGATGAATAATTATCAACTGATTGTTGTAAAAAGAGATTATGGTTAAACACCTGTAAATATGCGTATCTTGTAAATAGTGTAATAAATGAAAAAAATACAAATATATACGCAGCTATAATACGAGATTTAGTCATAAGCTTTATTCAGTACGCATAATATCGGATGGTAATTTTATAACAAAAGCACTTAGCATTAAAAGAATTATTGGATTTAACACTAGAAGTTCAATTAATAAATTTATCCAGTTCATTCCAGACTTATGCAACAGTACATCAACAAGACCAATAATCCCGTACGCAATCAGGGCAAATATTCCATTTAATACTACTTTTTGCAATACATTACTTACCCGATAAAAATTAACTAATCCTTTTGTGGGAAAACTAATTAAAGTAATGGCCAATAAATGGGTGCCAAAATACCAATGACCAAATAAGTCAGCAAGTAAACAAACAACGAATATAATTCTGACAGGAAAAAACCCATCAAGCAATAGGGTAACTAATACCAGGGTCATGCAATCAATATATAAAATAGTGGTATTATTAATTATTAGCTGAAATGCCAAAATAATAACAATTAATATAAATAAATTAAGGTATTTAACTTGCATTTTTTAAAACCAATACATATTGTAACTTGTTAAAATCTACGACAGGTACACATAAGGCTGAATTAAAACCAGTATTCTCATAAAAAACCTTTATTACTTTAGCAACTGGCAAATTTGCTGGATATACATCATCCAAACCAGTAGTGACCAAAATATCGCCTATAGCAATTTTTTCATTTTTATCAATATATTTTACCAATAATTTATTGCTACCAATTCCTTGGGCTAACATCTTACTTTTGGTAATACTATTTTGCAAATATATTTTGTAATCCTGGTTAGTAATCAAAATGGTTTGCGAGTTTTTTAGATTAACTACCCCAATTTGACCTATTACTCCCAATTTATTGACCACAGCCTGACCCACATCTATCCCATCATCAGAACCCTTATCAATCAATAATTTATTGTTTACTAAGTAGTTAACGTCAATTACCGCCTGAGCTATATTGGTTTTAAAGTCATCATATTGAACATGCGCAGCTTTTAAGTCTTTAAACTCTTCAAGATCATGTTCCCTATTTGTCTGCTGCCTAAGTTGAATGGCATACTCTTCAACCTGTTTTTTAACTGCCGGTTTTCATTTTCGAGTTGTGTTTGTTCGGAATGTTGGAGTAAGATAAGTTTAGGATAATTGGTAACCCGAAATCGCAGTAGCGCTGTTTGCTTTTGAATATTAACAGCAGCAAAATCTCTAAATTTATTAATATCAGAAAATTTATCCAGACAAATCAAGCCGATACTAATTATAATTAACCATACTTTTATACGGACCATGCTGAGTCAAAACCTCCATTATTAAAAAACCCGTGGGGTTATAAATATACCGCACAGGTTTTAAGACCCGTATCTCAATATTATTTTATACGGTTAAAGTATAAGCGATTATCCGATAAGTAATCCAAAGCAGCACCGCAACCTTTGGCAACACAAAGCAATGGTTCATCAGCAACAATCACTTTAATGCCAGTCTCTTCATTGATTAAAATATCTAAACCACGCAGTAGTGCACCACCGCCGGTTAAAGTTATACCCCGATCAATTAGATCGGCAGATAACTCAGGGGCCGTATTTTCTAATGCATGACGAATTGCTGCAATTATTTGCTCCAGCGGATCTTTTATTGATTCACGAATTTCCGCAGATGTTATAGTTATTTCTTTCGGTAAACCTTGAAATGAATTACGTCCACGAATCATCATTTCACCAACATCCGTTGATTTATGCGCCGAACCAATTTGTTTTTTTATTGCCTCAGCTGTAGTATCACCAACTAATAAACCATGTTTATTGCGAATATAATTACCGATTACTTCATCAATTTTATCCCCGGCTACCCTGATTGAATTTGCATATGCCAAACCACCCAAAGATATTATACCGACCTCAGTTGTACCACCGCCAATATCGACAACCATAGAAGCACTTGCTGATGCAACAGGTAACCCGGCACCAAGTGCTGCCGCCATAGCCTCTTCAATCAACTCAACCTTACGTGCTCCTGCCGCAAGCGCTGAATCTTTAATGGCTCTACGTTCTACCTGGGTAGAACTACATGGCACACAAATAATAATCGTTGGTGGAACTGAAAACAAGCGTTTTTGTGAACCAACTTTTTTTATAAAATACTTTATCATCTGTTCAGTAACAGTAAAATCGGCAATTACACCATCTTTCATTGGTCTGATTACTTCAATTTGTCCAGGTGTCTTTCCTAGCATAGTTTTAGCTTCATGACCAACTGCCAAGATTCTTTTGCCTAAGCCATTTTTATCGACTGCCAGAGCAACCATTGAGGGTTCATCCAAAATTACTCCGCGCCCTCTGGAATATACCAATGTATTGGCTGTACCCAAATCAATAGCCAGATCTTTGGAAAAATAGTTAAATAGTTTTTGAAACATGATTTTTATCCTAAAAATTGATTAATTTTGGTCAAAACTTTTTCAGGTGTAAAACCAAAATGGTTAAATAAATCTTTTGCTGGTGCTGATTCTCCAAATCCATCAAGACCAATTACAAGACCATCTGTACCTACATACTTATACCATAAACCGGTTACGCCAGCTTCTATAGCAATTATTTTAGCATTGTTTGGGATAACTTGTTGTTTATATTTAATTTCTTGTTTATCAAAAACTGATGTTGATGGCATAGATACTAGTTGAACCTGTTTGCCAGCTGCACATAAGCTTTCAAAAGCTCCCAACGCTAATTCAACTTCTGAACCAGTTGCAATAATAACTATCTTAGGCTCTTTGCTATTGCTGCGTAATACATACCCACCTTTAGCTATATTCTGGATTACAGCATCATCCCGTTCAATAAACTTTAAATTCTGTCTGGAAAAAATCAGGCATGACGGTGTTTTATCAGACTCAAGTGCATGACCCCAAGCTACCATTGTCTCAACGGTATCACAGGGACGCCAGGTATTCATATTTGGAATTAGCCGCAATGTTGCTGTTTGTTCAACCGCCTGATGAGTAGGTCCGTCTTCGCCAAGACCAATAGAATCATGAGTATAAACAAATATGGGCGCAATTTGCATAAGACTTGCCATACGTAATGCATTTCTGGCATATTCAGAAAACATCAGGAATGTTCCACCAAATGGTCTCACACCACCATGCAGATATAATCCATTTAATATAGCTGACATGCCAAATTCACGTACACCATAACTTATATAATTGCCTGTAAAATCATTCTTTGCACTACTTGTTACAGCAAAACTCCATTTGGTTAAATTTGAGCCGGTCAAATCAGCAGATCCACCCAATAATTCCGGTAGATGTTTTGCAAAAAATTCTATAGTGTTTTGGGAAGCTTTACGCGTTGCAATTGTTTCTTTTTTATCATTTGCCAGTTTTATACCATCTTGGATAATTTTATTAAAATTTTGTGGCAATTTATGCTGTATACGTCTTAAGAACTCATCGGCTAAATCTGGATGTTTATTCTTGTAACCCTTAAATAGATCATTCCAATTATCTTCAAATTCTTTGCCAGATTTTTTACAATCGGCTTCCTGATATATTTTCTCAGGCACATGAAATGCCTGATGTGGCCAGTTTAATTCTTTGCGCACCAATTCAATTTCTTCGGCACCCAGAGGGCTACCGTGGGACTCTTCAAGACCAACTTTATTGGGCGAACCTTTACCAATTTGGGTTTTACAAATTATGATACTCGGGCGATTTTGTTCGGCTTTGGCACTTGATATAGCCTGATCAATCTGGGATTTATCATGCCCATCAATTGGACCCACAACCTGCCAGTTATAAGCCTCAAAACGTTTAGCTACATTCTCACTAAACCAGCCTTCAACTTCTCCATCAATAGATATTCCATTATCATCGTACAAGACAATTAACTTACCTAAGCCCATAGTACCAGCTAATGAACAGACTTCATGTGAGATACCTTCCATAAGACAGCCATCACCAACAAATACATAAGTATGGTGATCAACAATATTATGTCCAGGTTGATTAAATTCTTTAGCTAACACCTTCTCGGCAATTGCCATACCAACTCCATTGGCCAACCCCTGGCCAAGTGGTCCGGTGGTTGTTTCTACTCCATCAGTATATCCATATTCCGGGTGTCCTGGTGTTTTAGAGCCAAGCTGTCTAAAGTTTTTAAGATCATCAATTGTTAGATTATAGCCAGTTAGATGCAGTAATGAATAGAGGAGCATAGAACCATGACCATTACTTAGTATAAATCGGTCACGGTTAATGAAATGTGGATTATTTGGGTTGTGTTTTAAGTGTTTCAGCCACAAAACACTACCAATTTCAGCCATACCCATAGGCATACCAGGGTGGCCTGACTTGGCTTTTTCAACTGCATCGGCAGATAATATACGGATAGCATTAGCAGTACAACTAGACATAAAAACTCGCTTTAATTAAAGATAATAAATAGCGAGTATTCTAACACATTTAGCAACTATATTGTAAAATCAATGTCTAAGAAACTGTACATTCGGCTTTACTCTGAGGTGCATTAAGAACTTTACCTGCCAACCATGCTGTAGTTATCGGCTGATTACTAGTAATACCGAATGCTGGAACGGTTATATTACATGGCTTATGGCTAAGGTTTCTGCGCTGTACTGTAGCTGTCCAATTCTCACCACCCATACTTGTAAGCTGAATATAGGAATATAGATTATAAACAGGAGCCCCATCTCTCGTCATAGGGTAACCCTCTATGCCAAAGTTGTCGTTGTATAATGTAAACGATATTCTTGTAACCAAGAAGTTATCATCAACAGTAATATCACTCTTTGGTGAAGCTATATCCCTATCAGCAGTACGGGCAGTACCACTTGAAAAACCTTTCATCAAAAATTTAACTCCTCGCTCCGGATAAGCAGGTATTACTTCGTCTGGAAGTTCAAAAACCTTTTTGATTCCCCCTTTACCCTTCTCACTGTCAAATGTCCAACTTACTGTACAAATAATTGCATCATCACTACGAACTTGGCAAATTTCGTTATATGGCGCATCGACATTATTTCTAGGAATACCGCTAATACTCCGATAAAACTTCTGCCCATCCGCATCACTAGGCAGCCTAAAAACCACTTGTCCATAAGTAGTGACAGCTTCAGCCACACTCATGCATAAGGCAACAAAAACACAAAACATTATTTTAAACTTTTTCATTTTCATTTCCTCAAAAAAAAATGTTTACTCAGTATGATTCTAACATATAACATAAAATTTTACAATACGGAAATTCCGTACTCAGCAATTCTCGGTGAAAAATAACAATTTTAACCAAAATAGTATATTTTTTAAAAGCATTGTCAATACTTGGCGTTACCATTAAAATTCGACATAAATTACGCGCCTTGTTTATATCATAAATGGTATAATCATTTGCGAGAAGTATATCTTTATTTATAGTAAAGCCATTGATACCATTGGTTTTTTATGTCCACCGAGAATTGCTGCTCCGTACTCCAGGGCTGTTTCAATAAATATTCCTACCTGATTGTGGTGTCATTCCAGCGTACACACGCGTCTGGGAGGCGGGAATCTCTTATGAATAAGATCCCCGCATGCGCGAGGATGACATTAAGCCTAAACATAAATGCGGGGGAGACGCTCGTTAAATCCACAAAGAATCTCATAGGTAATTGTCCGACATTTTTTGGCAACACTTGTAAGTGTAATTTCATTTGCACCCTGTTTGCCAATTAAAACCACTTCATCACCGACATAGGCTGTACCCTGTGGACCAATATCTACCATAAACATATCCATACATATTATACCAGCCACTGTGTATTTATGTCCATGAATCAATACTTCGCCACAATTGGATAATATGCGTGGATAACCATCACCATAACCAATCGGGATAGTTACAATCCTGGTTTGTGTACTTGTGATGTATTGCTGATTATAGCTAATTCCCGAATCTTTAGCCACTACTTTAAAATAGATTACCTGCGATTTAAGACTAAAACACGGCTGCACCATATTCAATTCGCTATCTACAGCAAAGTCTCCCGGCATATAACCGTAACTAAAAATCCCCGGACGCACCATATCCAGATACGAATCCGGATAATAACAAATACCCCCTGAATTAGCCAGATGACAAATTACATCCGGCTTTAATTTCTTTACCGAGGCAACAATCCCGGCAAACTGCCTAATTTGCTCATATGTAAAAGCATCATCAGGTTTGTCACTGCTAGCTAAATGCGAGTAAACTCCAGTTAATTCCATGCATGCTGAATTGTGTATAAAATTTATTAGCTCTTGAGCATTTTCAGGTCTGACCCCAACACGATTCATCCCGGTATCAACCTTGACATGCACCTTGCAATGTAATTTTAATTCCTGACACAACCGAATTACAAGCTTTGCCTTTAACTCAGATGAGATTGTAAGTTCAAGATTGTGAATAATTAAATCATGTATCTGTTCCGGACTAAATGCGCCAAACACTAAAATAGGTTTTTTAATTCCATTTTGGCGAAGAGCAACCCCTTCATTAAGGCAGGCAACTGCTAAATAATCAACATATTCTTCGGCCATTTGTGCCATTTTCACCAAACCATGCCCGTAAGCATTAGCTTTTACTGGCAAACAAAACTTTACTCTTTGCCCAACTGTCTGGTTGCGATTAATCCATCTGGAGATAGATTGAAGATTCCTGATAAACTGGGATTTATCTATTATAACACTAGTATTATGCATTTCTTAGGCGTTCAAGAGTAATCTGCTTGCCCAATAGAAAAATAATAGCATCAAAGGAAGGCGTATGCGTCGTACCACAAAGCTTTAAACGTAACGGCATACCCAATTGCGGCATTTTGATCCCATGTTTAGCACAAAAATCTTTGACCAGTTGCTTTATATTATCCATAGTCCAATCATTTAAACCTTCAAGATCATTGGCAAAATTAGTTAATAACGTATGCGCCTCTGGAGTTAAATGTTTAGCTACATCTTCATTATTTGGCATAAGCGGGTTGTAAAAATAGGTAATTTCATCCGCCATAATGTTTAAATTATCCACACGAGGTTTTACTAATTCTATAATTGCTGGTAAATCCAGCCTGTCATCCAGCGCAATTTTTCGGGTATCAAATATACCTTTAATTAGAAAAGCCAGTTTTTGCTTATCTGTTCGTTTAATATGCTCGGCATTTACCCAGTATAATTTTTTCATATCAAACCGCGCCGGTGAAACAGAAATATTATCTAAATCAAACCACTGAATAAACTGATTCATATCAAAAATTTCATCATCACCATGCCCCCAGCAAAGCCTGGCCAGATAATTCAGCAATGCCTCTGGTAATATACCCATATCTTTATATTGCATAACACTTACCGCATCATGCCGCTTGGACATTTTCTGGCCATCATCACGCAGAATCATTGGCGCATGAGCATAAAATGGAATCGTACCACCTAGCGCAGATAAAATATTTATTTGCCGTGGAGTATTATTAATGTGGTCATCGCCTCTGATGACATGAGTAATTTGCATATCAAGATCATCAACAACTACGCAAAAATTATAGGTTGGAGTTCCATCGCTTCTGGCAATAATCAAATCATCAAGCTCTATATTACCAACCTCAATCCTACCCTTTACTAAATCATCCCATATAACACTTCCGGTTTGCGGATTCTTAAACCTCACCACTGGTTTTACATCATCCCGAATATTTGGATTATGTAAGCAACGTCTGTCATATTTAGCTTTTAAACCTTGGGCTCTTTGCTCTTCACGCATTTTATCCAACTCTTCTTTTGAGCAATAACAATGATAAGCTTTATTCTCATCTAATAATTGGTTTATGACCTCTTTGTATCTGTCCATCCGTTTTGTTTGGTAAAATGGCCCCTCATCGTAATGTAAATCTAACCAATCCATTGCATGGATAATACTATCCACTGATTCTTGCGTTGAACGTTCAATATCCGTATCTTCAACGCGCAAAATAAATTGACCATTTTGTTTTTTAGCATAAGCATAGGAAAATAGAGCGGTTCTTGCCCCACCAATATGTAAAAATCCGGTTGGAGATGGAGCAAATCTGGTTCTGGTCATATAGTTGGTCTTTCATTAAGTATTTGGTCACGAAGTTCGCGTTTTAAAATTTTGCCAGCATTACGCGGCAGCTTTTCTACAAAGAATATCTTACGTGGCTGTTTAAATGTAGCAAGTTGTGTTTTTAAAAAATCTTTAATCTCAGCTTCAGTTGCTATTTCATTTTCTTTTAATTCAATGTATGCAACCGGTACTTCATTATCTTCTTTATCTTTTATACCAATTACCGCGCAGGCACCTACTTTGTCATGCGTATATAGAATCTCTTCAATTTCTCGCGGATAAATATTCATACCTTTATGAATAATTAAGTCTTTCTTACGATCAATAATGAATATATAACCATCTTCGTCCAAATAACCAATGTCACCTGTTTTAAACCAGCCATCAACAATGGCTTCTGCTGTTTCTCTTGGACGATTATAGTATCCCTTCATCACACTATCACCCTTTATGCAAATCTCTCCAGATTCGCCAACGGCTAATGAATTCATATTATCATCAACAATTTTTACCTGGTAATCAAGAAATGGTTTACCAACTGAACCAAACCTATTTTCTGCAACTGAGTTACATGATACTATAGGAGAGCATTCAGTTATACCATACCCCTGCAATAACTCCCCCTTCCTGAAAGATTTATTAAATCGATTTTGCACTTCATCAGAAATTGGGGCCGCTCCAGATATAAAGCCTTTAACATTATGAAACCAATGAAAATACCAGGGTAATTTTGCTTTAGCCATTGCACTGTAAACGTCTGGTACGCCTGTAAAATACCGGCAACGACTAAACAGTAATGTTTTTAATAGTTTTTTGAAATCTTTTATTCCATTAAGACTGCGGACAACAATTACACCACTATTAGTATAAATTGGAACCATTACAGTAGCAGTGAAAGTAAACGCGTGAAACATCGGTAAGTAGCAAATTAGTTTTAGCTGTCCATCTTTAGCTTTCATTAACTTTATTCCACCCTCACAGTTGGAAAAAATATTCCGAAATGAGAGCATTGCACCTTTAGGCTTACCAGTGGTACCACTTGTATAAAATATAAAAGCCGTATCCTCAAGTTTAGATGGAAACGGCATTAACGTGTCATTCCCGCTTCCAGTGTCATTCCCGCATAGGCGGGAATCCAGATCCCCGCCTGCGCGGGGATGACAGTCTGTGTTATTCCGGGGATGACAGATTGTATCGTAAGCTATATTTTTTTCATTCTCAAACGGTGGGGTACCATCAACCCATATTATTTGCCCCACATCGGTTTTTTTCATTAAATTTTGCGTTTCTTTAGCATATTTCGTGGAAGCAAATAATAATTTTGCCTGCGAATCATTAAGAATATAGGCTATCTCGTCTTCTTTAAGAAAATTATTTATTAATACACCAACTGCCCCAATTTTGCTAATAGCAAAAGCATTAACAATATACTGCCAGGAATTTGACATAAAAATTGCAACTTTGTCATCTGGTCTTACACCTATCTGATTTTTTAAATATTCGGCAACTTTATCAATCCGTTCTTTAAATTCTTTATTACTAAGCTTTAACTCTTCTTCTGTTATTATAGTTTTATTCGGCGCTTTATCAGTATTTGCAACTACTATATCATATAAATTATTAAACGGATACTCCACACTCTCACTCCACAATATAAAAATCTGCAGTAATTTTACCAAATAAATCCAGCCTGTGGTAGAATATAACACTATAAAATAAAATTGCTGTTACAAAAGTGGTGTTTTCGTGCAATCATTATCTGAATTAAATAGCCCGCAGCTTAATGCGGTTACCCATGTTGATGGTTCAATGTTGGTTCTTGCTGGTGCCGGATCTGGTAAAACAAAAGTATTAACTACGCGTATTGCCTGGCTGGTAAAAAATAAATTTGTGGCGCCAAGTGAAATACTTGCAGTTACGTTTACCAACAAAGCTGCCAAAGAAATGTCCCATCGTATTGCCAATTTGCTGGAAATTGATACCCATTCATTATGGATTGGTACATTCCATTCTGTGTCTTTAAAAATTTTATCCAAACACCATATTGAGGCCGGATTACCGGCATATTTTCAAATTCTGGATGCTAATGACCAATTGGGTTTACTAAAGCGTCTAATTAAAGCCGCTAATTTAGATGAAAATCATTATAGCCCAAAAGAATTACAAAAATTCATCAATAATCATAAGGAAAATGGGCAGCGTGCCGCTGGTCTTGATGCACAAAATTTCCGCCAGCAGCATTGGCTGGAATTATACCGCAGCTATGAAGCGGCATGTAACCGCGACGGTTTGGTGGATTTTACTGAATTGTTATTGCGCAGCTACGAAATGCTCTCAGTTAATAAAGATATTCTAAAAATATATCAAAATCAATTTAAACATATTTTAGTTGATGAATTTCAAGATACCAATCAATTACAATATCGCTGGTTAAAATTACTCGCCAGCCCAAAAACACAAATGTTTGCTGTTGGCGATGATGATCAATCTATATATTCATTTCGTGGAGCCAAAGTTAGCAATATGCAATCTTTTTTAAAAGATTACTCGGTTAAAGCACCTATCTGTTTAGAGCAAAATTATCGCTCTACGCCAACTATCTTGTCCGCGGCAAATGCTATTATAAGTAATAACAACAGTCGTATTGGCAAAAAATTGTGGACAGAAAAAGCAGAGGGTGAGTTAATTCGCTGGTATGAAGGCTATACTGAAGAAGATGAAGCTTATTTTGTTCTGGATGAAATCAAAGCTCTGGAACGAAACGGAATGCATTTAAGTGATATTGCAATATTGTACCGATCTAATGCCCAGTCACGCGTATTTGAACAATTATTTTACACTAGCGGTATGGCATATAGAGTATATGGTGGACTACGCTTTTTTGATCGACAAGAAGTTAAACATATTCTATGTTATTTACGTCTTATCTTAAATCCCAATGATAACGAAGCATTTCTCCGAGTGGTTAATTTTCCGACTCGTGGTATTGGTATGCGTAGTATTGAAAATTTACAAGAAATTGCTACTGAAAATAACCTGTCATTATATATAGCCGCGGATTTACTGGAAGGTAAACCACGGCTAAGTGTGGGTAAATTTATTTCTCTTATTAATGATTTACGCGAACAAATTACAGGGATGACAATTGCGGCAACAATAAACCATGTTATCAATAATAGCGGAATTGCCGACCATTATAGCCTGGATAAAAAGGGTGGCGTTGAGCGCCTGGAAAATTTGAATGAATTAGTAAATTCTGTTTCCGGACATAAAGTGGAAGAAAATTTAGTTACTTTAGCCGATTTTTTATCTTATGCAGTTCTTGAATCCGGCGATCGGCAGGCACAAAATCTAGAAAATGCTGTACAATTAATGACTGTTCATGCAGCTAAAGGCTTGGAATTTAAAGTGGTTTTTGTTGTTGGTCTCGAAGATGGATTATTTCCACATGAAAACTCTTTGCATACAGAACAAAATCTTGAGGAAGAGCGGCGTTTAATCTATGTGGCAATTACCCGTGCCAAAGAACAGTTATATATGCTAAGAGCGTGTAGTCGTTTAATGTGGGGTAAACGTCAGGCTGCGCCTGTATCACGTTTTGTGGGTGAAATTCCAAGTGAACTGATTAGAAATATTTCATGTATTAGCAAAATTGGCCAATCTGACATAATGCAAGTTGACAACGAAAATTGTTATAGCTCAGTAGCAAATCCAGAAACAAAAACCTCACGCGCATATCTGGCAGATCAGGACATTAGCATAAAGATTGGCGATATGGTACGGCATGTTAAATTTGGCAATGGCAAAATAATGCGCATAAACACCGATGGCAAAAAAATTGTTGCCGAGATCTTTTTTATAGGTCTGGGTAAAAAAACGCTTGATTTGAATATAGCCAAGCTTGAACATGTTTAGAATACATGTATTAATTATTGCCAATATACCGCTTAGCTTTTAAAGCTGCAATTATCGTAATTACTGCAACAACCCCCATCCATAGTACAGGCGTAATAAAAACCCAAGAGGTCGCTCTAATTACTGAGGTAATAATGATTGGCGTTAATCCCACAAAAATTACGGCTGAAATATTGTAAGATAGTGCAACCCCAGACAAACGTACGTGTGCTGGAAATAAATAGCTTAAAAATATTAATGGCAACGTAATTAATGCACCCTGAAAAATGGCAAAAACACCAATAGATAAAATTAGATTATAACCATGTGCTATACCAAAATAACAAAATATTGCAGAAATAATCATAAAAATTGCACTACTAATGATCAGTCTTACCAGATTAAATTTATTGGCAAGTATGCCCATAAAATAAATAGACGTAGTGCAGACCAGTGTTACTATTAGCATAGCAAGACTAATTCCGTGCATTGGCAAACCAACTAGCTTATGTAAATACGTTGGCATAAAAATAATACCTAACGTAATAGGTGCAGCCATAGATGAGCTCAAACCAATACCTATTATAACTTCTTTTAAATGATTGCGTAATACTTCAATAAATGGAAATTTATTTCTTCTTTTTATATTTTGAAATGCTTTGGTTTCATGAAGTTTTTTACGAACCTGATAAGCAACTAAACATAATAACCCACCAAGGATAAATGGAATTCTCCAACCAAAACTATCAATTTGATATGTGCTCAAATAACGAATAATTATCAGATGAACTAACATCCCCGGAATAAGTCCACTAATTGTAGCAGCGAATACGCCCCCCATTCCAAACCCACGCTTATCTGGCATTGACTCTGTGACATAGACAACCACACTGGGTAGCTCACCGCCAATTGCTAACCCCTGCATTAAACGGCAGAAAATTAATAAGATTGGTGCCAAAATTCCAATTTGTGCATAAGTCGGTAACAGACCAATGCCTAATGATGATATTCCCATTAGGATCATAGTTATAATAAGTACTGTTTTGCGTCCAATTTCATCGCCAATATGACTAAACAAAATACCGCCAAGTGGACGTACAATATACCCAGTTAAAAATACCGAATAACTGGCAATAATTAATAACAATGGATCATTACTAGGTAAAAATTGGTGCGCAAAATGTACTGCAAATAAGCCATAAATAGTAAAATCATAAAATTCAAGCATCCCACCTATTGAGGATAAGAAAATAATTTGTTTTTGTTCTTTGTTTAATTTATAAAATAACACTCTTTAATATCCTATCAGTCAATTAGTTGCAATTGAAATTTATCTTGGGAATATTCTACTCAGGTCTGTCACATTTGTCATTCCCGCGCATGCGGGAATCCCCTAAATTACTATTCACGAATTATTATTAATATATTTTTTAGCTTTAAGTGCAGCAATTATCGAAATCACAGCAACAAACATCAACCATAAGACGGGTGCAACAAAAACCCAACCAGTTTTGCCGATTATTGATGTCACTATGATTGGAGTTAAACCCACAAAAATTACAGATGCAATATTATACGATAGAGCAACTCCGGATAACCGTACATGCGCCGGAAATAAATAGCTCATAAATATTGGAGGTAAAGTGATTATTGCTCCCTGAAAGATTGCAAAAATACCAATAGATAACGTTAGGTTATAACTATGGGCAATGCCATAATAACAGAATATTGCTGCAATAATTACCAAAATTGTACTACCGATGATTAACTTGACAAGATTAAATTTATTTGCTAACGCGCCCATAAGATAAACGGAAACCGCAGAAATTATCGTTGCAATTAGTATCGCACTACTAATTCCACGCATTGGCAAACCAACTATTTTATGTAAATACGTTGGCATAAAAACACTAACTAAAGCAAGAGGTACAGCCATAATTGAACCTAATGCAGCACCTATTACTACTTCTTTAAAATGATGGCGTAATAACTCAATAAACGGAAATTTATCTTTTTCCTTTATACGTTGAAATGCCTTGGTTTCATGAAGTTTTTTACGAACCTGGTAAGCAATAAAACATAATAATCCACCGAGGATAAACGGAATTCTCCAGCCAAAACTATTTATTTGATCTATGCTCAAATAATGAATAATTACAAAATTAATTAACATTCCTGGAATAAGACCACTAATCGTACCAGTATATATACCTCCCACGCCAAATCCGCGCTTATCAGGCATCGACTCGGTAACGTATACGATTACACTGGGTAATTCACCACCGATAGCCAGCCCCTGTATTAAACGGAAGAAGAGCAATAAAATTGGCGCCAAAATCCCAATTTGTGAATACGTCGGTAACAGGCCGATGCTTAAGGATGCTACACCCATTATGACCATAGTTATAATCAGAACCGTTTTACGCCCAATTTCATCCCCAATATGACTAAATAAAATCCCGCCAAGCGGACGTGCAATATACCCGGTTAAAAATACCGAATAACTAGCAATTATTAATAGTAATGGATCACTACTGGGTAAAAATTGATGCGCAAAATATACGGCAAATAAGCTATAAATTGCAAAATCATAATATTCAAGCATCCCACCAATTGCCGAAAGGAGGATAATTTGTTTTTGCTCTTTATTTAATTCATAGAATAACATGTATTTACGTCCCTAATTGTTGATTAACCACGTGCGACCAAGTCTAAGTCGGCGCTAATGGTATAGACATATTCTGACATAAATACAAAAAAGAAGCAATACGGAATTTCCGTAATAAAAATTGAAGGTTAGTTTGAATCTTTAGGAGCGTTAACATATTGCTTGGCTTTAAGTGTTGCAATTATCGCAATAATAGCAACAAACCCCATCCATAATATGGGGGAAGCAAAAGTCCAATTAGTTTCTCCAATTATTGATGTCACTATTATCGGAGTTAATCCCGCAAAAAGTACAAATGAAATATTATAAGATAATGCAACCCCGGATAAACGGACGTGTGCCGGAAATAAATAGCTCAAAAATATTGGCGGCAAAGTAATTAATGCCCCTTGAAAAACAGCAAAAATACCAACAGATAAAATTAGGTTATAGCCATGAGCAATGCCAGAATAACATAATATTGCCGAGAAAAATAAAAGGATAGTGCCCCCAATCATTAGTTTCATAATATTAAACTTACTCGCTAATATTCCCATTAAATAGGCGCAAATTATACAAATTATTGTTGCAATTAACACAGCATCACTAACTCTATGCGCGGGTATTCCAACTATTTTATGTAAATACGTTGGCATAAAAATAATAACTAAAGCAATTGGTGTCGCCATAATTGAAACTAATCCCACACCTATCGCCACCTCTTTTAAATGATAGCGCAATAACTCAACAAATGGGAATCTATCTTTTGCTTTTATATTTTGAAATGCACGTGTTTCATGTAATTTTTTACGAACCTGATAAGCAACAAAACATAATAAGCCGCCAAGTATAAACGGTATTCTCCAGCCAAAACTATTTATTTGATCAGTAGTTAAATAATGTGTAATTACCAAATTAATTAACATCCCTGGAATGAGACCACTCACAGTACCCGCGAATACACCTCCCATGCCAAATTCACGCTTATCTGGCATCGACTCCGTAACATACACGATCATACTAGGTAGCTCACCACCGATTGCCAGGCCTTGTATCAGGCGACATAATAGCATTAAAATCGGGGCTAAAATCCCAATTTGCGCATAATTAGGTATCAGCCCCATACCAAATGAAGCAATACCCATAAGAACCATTGTTATGATAAGTACAGTTTTACGCCCAATCTCATCACCAATGTGACTAAATAAAATCCCACCCAGTGGACGTACAATATACCCAACTAAAAATACCGAATAACTGGCAACTATAGAGATTAATTGATCATGACTTGGAAAAAATTGATTGGTAAAATATACCGCAAATAAGCCATAAATTGTAAAGTCATAAAATTCAAGCATACCACCGATAGAAGAAAGAGTGATAATTTGTTTTTGTTCTTTATTTAATTTATAAAATAACATGTTTTTCATTCCATTAATAATGAGGGTTTTTTAATAACTTTTGCTGAAATGGGGTAATAACCGCCACATCTTTAAATGTTCCCTCAACTATCATTAGATCTAATGATTTATAATCACCGATCCCATGAATAGTATAACTATTTTGTACATTAATCAAATTCGCTAAATCAGGCAAATTATGTCTATCCGAAATAACCAATACCCGGCAGTTGGCAAAATGTGCCAAATTATCACGCCAGGTATAAAAGTTGGATGATTGTAAGTCCAAATTTAGTATTTTATAATTTGCGTCAAAGACCATATTATACTCTAGCTGTGCAGCCCAATACCAGCGAGAGGCGCCAATTAATTTATACGAAGACTGACAATTTTGCGGCGAATTATTTAGCGTAGCTAGCGAATGCTGAAACGACATATTTTCTGCAAATAATTGTGGCAATTCCTGCCACAGCAATAGATCTGCCAAACCGCTCGTATCAGGGTTAAATAATTTAGCTACTTTTTTAACATTTAACATCCCGCCCGGTAAAAGAAGAATGAATAATAATAGGGTCCAAAGTATTGTTGTATATTTGCACATGGATTTTAATAATTTTAGTTTTCTACTATTAATTACTGCATATGGAATAAGTAGCCAAAATGCTGGTGCCAGCCAGTGCGGCAAAATGTTTTTCCTAAGACTACTCATAATGAGAATTAAGCTCAAGCTAATTACCGGAACAAGTAAATAATAACGTCGCTCTTTTAAGAGACCATATTTGCCAAGCATATACGCAAACCACGGTGTTATATATAATAATGTGCCTAAAATAAAGCCAAGCATACTGGTTAATTGCCAATTATTTGAATTAAATCCATGCTGCAACTGAAAAATAAATGATGCGTAGTGATTAGCATAATTCCACATAAATAATGGTGTAGCAATTATCAGCCCCAGTATTACGCTTAGAATGAGTTTTGCCAAATTTGACCAATTGCTTTGCTGATTATCTTGATTTGGCATAAAGAGTAAATCCAGATATAAGCCCAAAAGCATACCACCACCTAAAGGCAAAATATGGTATTTAGAAAGTAGGCCTATTCCCAAACCAAGCGCCAAAAATAAACTATTTTGTAGGGATACTTGTTTTTGTCGACTGATATTGTCACTGCTCCAAAGCATAATGCTCAATCCCAAAATCAAACCGCTATCAGGCAAAATTAATATTCCATATAAACCAAATATTGGAACAATGTATGCCAGTAAAAAAGTTACTAAAAGTTTATCAGATAAAGTGTTGTTATTTGCTTCATCTAGAGCTTCTTTTTCTTCTGCTGACTGATTATTTTTAACAATAAGCATTAAAAGGATAGTTGAGATTAAATGAAAGATAATTACCAGCAACCGATTGGCTAAAGGATAGGAAAGCCCAAGCTTAGCCTGAATTATATTTAGATATGCAACAAATGGTGGTGCATCAACATAGCTCAATTGTAAATCTTTGGCAAAAGCAATATAATATGCCTCATCATTGCCAATGGGAAATCTTGCTGCAATAATGATACTGATAATAATAATTAAAAGATAAATGAATTTGTTATTAATGGTTTATTTTCCTAAAATGACATTTGTCATCACCGAGTTTCTATGTCATCCCAGCGCATGCGTGGATCCGGGGAGAGATTCCCGCCTACGCGGGAATGACAGGACTAGCGGGAATGACACACTTAATTATTTGTGCTTGAGAACAACGTATATTTTCTTATCTATTGGGCGTTTTTCCTGCCATACAGTTGTCCATACTTTTTGATCAATTTCATTGACGTTCTCTATGGCAACTAGCGCCTGATTACATACATTAAAATTTAAATTAAAGACCCCAGGAAGTAGATTAATATCCGCATAGTAGTACCACAAAGCACTTTGCACTGTATTAGTCCCATTGGTCACAATGCAAGCTTTAGTATTAATATGTTTAAGACTGTGCGCGACCATCGGTCTAAAGGTAAGGATAGAGTCAAACCATGGTAGCCATAAAGTTAGAAATAGCACTAAAACAAATGTCGTACCACTTGCCCAATTACTTACCACTTCACGCCCACGAATTCCCCGTCGTGTGATCATAAATAACCAAATAGCTGTAATAACAACGGCCAGAAATAAGTGCCAAATGCTAAGCCGGTAATGAAATTGCTGCGTTAAATGCAAAACCCAGTTAATAAAAGTCTGCGGTATATTTAGATTAAATAATAGATAGCTAGCCCAGATTGCCGCACCAAATGTACCAAAAATAAATATGCTAAACCAATTAAGTAGCGATACTATTGTAATTCTTATCGAGTCAATTTCTAAAGACGCAATAAACACAACCGGTAGTATTATAGGAAAAATAGATTGACCTACATTTTTACCACTGAAAACAGCAAATATAATGAACATAACTGCCAATATAATATTAACCTGAATAATTTTATCGCTAAAGATCGCCCATTTACGCTTATATAGAGTCCAAATTACCAGAAATGAAGCCGGAGCCACAAACCAGCTCATAATCAGAGCTGTTTCTTTTAGTTGACGTAAAATATTATAATTTTGCGTATGCAAAATCTCCATATACCGATTTTTCCATAACCAGAAGAAATCTTTATCAACTTGTTGTAAACCGTAGCAATAGGAATAAAAGATTATAGCAAAGAGCGTAACTGAAATAAATGCCGTCATGAAAAAATCACGATTACGCCAATGTTTATCTATTAATGGCAGCAAAATTAGAGTTAGTAATGCAATTAAAATAAACTCACAGCTAAATGAAATTGAAATAAATAATAGGCCGGTAAATAATAACCATCCAGATATTCCAGGTAATTCACGGTGTAGCTGCAGAGCATATAAGTATAAACAAATGCCCAATAAGACCATAATATCAGGCGTAACCTGATAAGATAAAATAATAAATCCTACACTACTAATTAAAATTAAAACTACACTTCGTCCATTTTTAAAAGCTGATAAATTCGAGCCAACTTTGGCAGAGAGTGCAATAACGGCAAAAATCAGGGTTGTATTTATCAGACGTACACCATTGGCAATGCTATCAATATTATTTACATGAAATAGTTTTAAAAATGCGGCAAATAGCCAGAAATAAAATGGTTGAATTTCAAGATATGGAACGTGGGACACGTATGGTACTAACCAATTATTATCACGCAGAATGCTTTTTACGACCGATAACACAAATGGCTCGTATGGTTCCCATGGCGAATGAAAAAATGCCGTACCAAAAACCCAAATCAAGGCTAGTATCAAAAGAAGCCAGGGACGATCTTTGCGCTTGGGTTTAATTTTTTCATTATAAGTCAGCATGTACACACACCAAAAAAAGTCGCACACTTAGTGAAAAGGGTAACTGCGAAGAGTTACCCTTTTTAATTTATATTGAATAATATTATTCTTTAGCTGTTCTTTTTGTATAAGAAGCGTATTTTTGACGGAATTTATCTACACGCCCCGCGCTATCTACCAGTCTTTGTTTACCTGAATAGAAAGGATGACATTGTGAACAAACTTCAATGTGAAGTGCAGTTTTTGCTAAAGTTGATTGGGTAATAAATTTATTACCACAGCTACAAGTAACTTCTACTTGTTGATACGCTGGATGAATTGAGCTTTTCATAATTGTATATACCTTAAAAAAATGGTGTGGATCTAATATCTACTTACATATCAGCCACATCCTTGGGCATTATTTTAACACAAATCCCTTATATAATGCAACTGCCGCTTTTTTGCGATCATTCATGGTCATGCAAGGTAAATTGATGCAAGCGAAAACCTAACACAAATAAACTGGCAAAATATGCCAGGCTGGCAGTTAATACTAAAAATAGCAAAGATAACACTCGTAAATAAGTACGACCTGTAAAGTTTAGCGGCAAAAAGTGTAGCGATAAGATTATAATCACCGACATAACTATGACCGCTACAATCAATTTGGCAATAAATATCTTCCAACCCTTTTCAGGAATATACATTTGTTTTTTAATCAATAAATAGCATAAACATCCAGCATTAAGACATGCACCAAGCCCAATCGACAACGCCAGGCCTGCATGTTTGAGTGGTCCGATAAACGCCAGATTCATAAATTGAGTGCAAATTAGGACAAAAATTGCAATTTTAACTGGGGTCTTAATATTTTGATTAGCATAAAATCCCGGGGCAAATACTTTAACTAAAATTAAGCCAAGTAAACCGACAGAATAAGCAATTAGCGCACGTTCAGTCATAATTACATCAAACATATTAAATTTACCATGCATAAACAGTGTCATTGTCAATGGTTTGGCAATTAATGCCAGACCTACCGTTGCTGGCAACGCCAAAATTAAGCATAAGCGCACCCCCCAATCTAATGTTTTAGAAAATTGGATAACGTCTTTATTACTAGCATGTTTTGAAAGACTTGGCAATAGTATTGTACCCAGGGCTACACCTAATACTCCAGTTGGAAACTCCATTAACCGATCGGCAAAGTACATCCAGGAAACACTGCCGCTTTGTAAAAACGATGCAAATATAGTATTGATTACCATACTGATCTGAGCAATTGACATGGCAAAAATTGCGGGCCCCATAAGTCTAACTACTTTCCATACCGCCTTATTCTTAAAATTTAGCTTAGGGATAATTGGCATACCAATAGAACGCAAATATGGCAACTGAAAACATAATTGTAAAATTCCACCGACAAATATTGCCCAAGCCATCGCTAAAATCTGCGGATGAAAGTAATTACGCAAAAATAGAGCAAAAATAATATAAGTCAAATTTAAAATTGTGGGTGTAAATGCCGGAATGGAAAACATCCGCCAGGTATTTAATACTCCACCAACCATTGATGCCATAGAAATAAAGAGAATGTATGGAAAAGTTATCCGAAGTAATGTAACGGTCAACGCAAATTTTTCTGGGTTATCGGTAAATCCAGGCGCAGTTATCATAATAACGGCACTGGCAAAAATTACACCAAGGATCGTAAATATAAGTAACACAAACCCCAATAATCCGGCAACAGATGCAACAAAATCACGAGTTTCATCTGGAGTTCGTTGGTTTTTGTATTCGGCTAGTACCGGAACAAATGCTTGTGAAAATGCACCTTCAGCAAAAATTCGCCGCAGTAAATTTGGCAATTTAGAAGCCACAAAAAATGCATCAGTTGCAATTCCAGCACCAAATATTTGGGCCATTACCATATCGCGTAAAAAACCAACTATCCGTGAAATTAACGTCATGCCGCTGACACCAGCTAATGACTTTAGCAAGCTACCTGATTTATCCATGTGTGCGCTTCTTACCCCTGGATCGGCTTTTCGTAGTGGTGAAAGCTTCGATTAGTTCATTCACGCGGTCTATGTTGTCAGCTAACATTTTTTGGGCAAATATTTGAATTCTCTGCATATTTTTTTTTGATACAGAGGTTGGGCTTAATTCTTCGGCTGGTGAACCCATTATTTTAAAAAAAGCAATCTTTTCATCAAATGTCTGGGCTTCGGCTAAATAAGCATCCATAAATTCTACAGCTAACCTTGAGCTTAATGCTGGTGCACTAAATAAGTATTGATAGATTCCGTATAAGCCAAAAGAAAACATATTACGATAATTATATTTTGCAGTAGCCATCGTTCCGTTTCCCATATGTACGATATTTAGTTTTTTATGCGGAAATAAAGTACGTACATGTAAGAAAACATGTAGTAGCGGATTAGTCAGTAAAACTGCCGGGTCAATAAATAAATATTTTTTACTTTTGTATGAAAATGCAATGGGTGGGAAGATCATGGGTGGACTTGAAGCACCGTTTACCAAATCTTTGATTAAGTAGTTCTCATGGACATGCCCTTTGGCTGTTTCCCAGTTTTTTACAATCTCCAACCTATTTGTATCAATATTATATACTGGTACAATTAAATTACCTTTTAGTTCACCTATAGTGGCTTCGTCGGCGTAATAATCTAAAACCTTTAGTTTTCCATCTGGCAAGTAACGCGGGGCAAAAAAACCAAAAAATGTAAACCACTGGTGATACCATGGAGAAGAAAAAATTCTGTGCGCGTTAGCTTCATAGTCATCAAAAATTTCTTTGGCTGAAAATTTGTATCCACCCCCAGAATCTCCAGCACATAACCCAGAAGCTGTAATCGAGCCAGTTGAAGAACCAGCAATAAAATCAAATAATTCTCCAGTTTTTTTCCCAGTTTTTTTCTCTATATATGTTAAAACATTCAGCGGAACCAGGCCACGCAGCCCACCTCCAGACAATATTAAAATATTTAACGTATCGGTATGTTCATACTGCTTGATTAAGTCTTCAGCATTTTTTAGTTTTTTATCGCCGATTGCCTCATCACGATTAATCGGAATCAAATACTTATTAGATAAATAATTTAAGTAAATCAAAACAGCGATAGAATAAGCAATCCAAACTAATATCCAGGTGACAATAACTGTATCGGAAATAACTTGGAGCCAATGCCAGAAATACATCTTAGTTGAATTTTCCAAACTGTGATAATTTCAATTCTTGTTTAGCCGAATCAACCAGGCCAACCCCCAATTTTTTTGCAATTCTATCAATAGCATCTGAATCAGGTGTATAATCAATCAAATTATCCGTTTTAAACTGATCACGTGCCAAGCTATCAACGCTTGCAAAATCATCAACTAAACCAAGTGGTTTAGCATCTTCACCAATCCAGTAACGACCGGAGAATAAATCAGGATCATTACTTAATTTGCCCTTGCGACCATCTTTCACTGCATTGATAAACTGCATATGAACTTTATCCAACATTTGTTGTTGCATAGAATTTTGTTCCGGATTCTGAGGAATAAAAGGATAACCCATTGCTTTATTTCTTCCTGATATAATCAGTCGACTATCAACCCCAATTTTATCCATAAGACTATTTAGTCCAAATCCTGTATAAATTACGCCAATAGAACCAACGATACTCGATGGATTAGCGTATATTTTATCGGCTGCTGCTGCAATGTAATAACATCCCGAAGCACACACTTCTTCAATTACAACATCAACAGGCTTTTTTGGATAAAGTTTTCTTAAACGTAATATTTCATTATAAATCATATTTGAATATACGGGTGAACCACCTGGAGAATTAGCGCGAATAATTACTCCAAGAGTATCTTTATCTTTCAGCGCATCTGTTACACCATCAACTATTGCTTCATAAGTCTTATTCTCATCGCAAATAACACCATTTAAATTAATAACTGCAACGTGCTTACCAGTTTCAGCTGATAATTTTGATTTACCATTAAAGACGTAAAATAGAATTATTCCAATAATGACCAGCCATACTAAACGAAAAAATACTCTCCAACGTCTTGACCGACGTTGCTCTTTAATTGTTTCTAATAATACTTTTTCAAGTGTTGATTTTTCCCAAGCGTCGTTCATAATAATCCTTCATTGGTAGTATTAAAAAATTGCTACTTATTAGTAATATTTGTAAGTAGCGTGCAGTAACCATCTGTTTAGTAACTATGATATAATTCCGTTTTTAAGAAACCTGATTAGAGTCTTCAATTGTTGCTTTTTTTGATAAGTTGCGACAATTAAAGATCAGAGCTGGCTCTTAAATATATATTATAGTGTAAATCACGGTTTAATTGTTAATATTTTCAGGCGTCATTCCCGCGTAGGCGGGAATCCATACTCTAAAAATTTTATAAATTTAATTAAACCTGGTAGTAGTAATAAATCAATTTGGAGTACAAATAAATGCGTAAAATTTTATGTGGGATATTTTTATCAATCAGTGGTTATGCTTTTGCTGATTTAAGCGGTCTTTTTGTTGGTGGTGGATTAGGTTACGGAATGCAAAGCATATCTGCATACGGGAATAGCAGTACTACTGGCACGCCAGCAGTTAAAGCATTTGTTGGTTATCAGATGGCCGATTGGATTGGCGCTGAAGCAGGTTATACGTACATAACTCAAGCAGGTAACTGGAATAACCTGGGCTCTCCATCGTCAACAGTATATGATATAGCATTTACACCAGGTTTTTCTATACCAGCAACCCCTGTAACAATATATGCTAGGTTGGGTATAGATGCGGTATCACCAAATCTAAATAGTGCATGGTATAGCCAGTTTTTTAATTCAGTGACTGCAAATTTTGAATGGGGTTTAGGTGTAAAAGTAAATATTCCAACAACCCGAGTATTTGTTCGTGCCGAATATATTAATTACGGCTCTGCAACCAGTAACTCTAATTCAGGAATGAATGTTACCCCAAGTGCATTCCTGATAAATGCAGCATACGTATTTTAACTGTGACTGATTAGAATAATAAGGATTGGTATATGCAAAATATAGTTTTTGATTTTGGCGGAGTTTTATTGGAATGGAGTGCAAATAATTTTTATTTGCCATATTTTGGTAATGACGAAAACGCCATGAATGCTTTTTACAAAGAAACCGAAATTCAGGTAATCAATAAAGAATTTGATAGAGGTGTACCCTTCGACAAAATTTTGAATAATCTATCTACAAAGTTTCCTCATTACGCAGAACCTATATTATTATGGAAAAAAGCCTGGCATAAAATGCTTGGCAGGAAAATTGAAGGTAGTATACAGATATTACAAACCTTACATAATAATGGATACAATCTTTATGGTCTAACTAACTGGTCAGCGGAAACTTTTCCGTATGTTTATTATACACATGATTTTTTTCATTTATTTAAAGATATCGTTGTCTCAGGAAGAGAAAATCTTATTAAACCAGATCCAAGCATTTATCAACTTTGTTTATCCAGAAATAAATTAAATCCTGGGCAATCAGTTTTTATTGATGATGTATTGGAAAATGTTATGGCGGCCAGAGAAGCAGGCATGCATGGAGTACAGTTTATTAATGCAAGGCAATTGCACAAAGAATTGGTCGCTCTAGGAATTAAACTCTAATGCTAAGTTAATGAACCAGTATACATTTGCGTCATCGCGAGCGGAGCGTGGCGATCTACTGCTGAATTAAAACAGTGGCTTATGCTGCGGTTCATTAGAAGCCATTTCTAGCAATGGCGTGGCAATCTCAATTTGAACAGCTAAGCTCCAGCCCTTGTTTCCACTGGGCGATCATAAGTGTGCCAATTTCTTTGAATGATTTATTTTTTTCTATATAGTAATTTAACTCTTTCATTGCAGCCAAAACACCAGTTTCAACATCAGTTATTAATTCTTTTACACGCTCATCAGTTATATCGCAAAAGTTACGCGCAAAATTTAATAACGTCTTTGCATTGGGCCAGCGTTTTGTACCATAGAGAGTTAATGCAAGAATATCTTCTCTATAATAAGGGGTTGTCGATACTAGATCGTAAGCTGGTGAGAATTTAACACAGCTTTCCGCATTAGTATAAAGTACACCAAAATTTTTTAAATGTGCGTCCCCATTTTTTATTACACATGACAATACAAGCGTTTTAAAAAAATCTTCAAGTGCCAGACGAACTTGCTCTGGCGATACAAAATTTTTTATCCTCTTAGTAATATTTTCATATGAGCCTTCATATTTTTGATCTGAGGTTTTTCCATTTAGTACACAGAAATCTTCAAATCCTAGATACATTCCATTTTCCAAATCAAAGCGTTTCATTATAAAAAATTTGCCATTTTTAGATAAGTTAAACTCTGGTACAGTTAATTTAGCATGTAATGCTGAGCGCATACAAAAATATTCATTTGCCGCTAATTCAGGATATTCATCTTTATTCCATGCTTTAACAATATGCGTGGCTCCACGATAAGTTACACGATCTAATACATTGATTGCTTCATCATCTCGTATCATAACTTTTGGCTGAGCACCAGAAATCCCTGAATAGATCGCATAGCGATCAAGTAAACTTTCAAAAAGTCCTTCAGCACCATCATGCATAATAAGTTCATTTATATTTTGAGATGGCACTTCCGCCAGATCTTCATTTGGTAATGCAAAACGCAATCTGCCGACTCCAGATTTACCAATTATTCCCAGCAATGTTAAATCATCAAACTGTGGCACAAGTTTACTAAATGCTTTTCGTAACCTTTCCCGAAGAGCACCTTCAGGCAGGTTCATATCAAATATTGGGTGGAGCTTATTATATTCAGAAATATACTGTTCTTTTGTAATTGGCATACTTAATGATACGGCATCTGCTGAAGTCGCTTGTTTATTATATCCAAAATAAAATTTGCTGCGGTCTGATTCTGACCTGAACAGATTTCCTGTAATCGTGCCTCCAACATAAACATTAAGCATTTTCTTGGTCCTTCAAAAGTTCTTGCAAAGTTGGTCTTCCGGTTTTTTCTTTAACAAACAACTCTAAGCCAAGCGCGGCACAGATAGACATTATTTTCCGGATACCTATTTCATGAATCGTATTATTCTCAATACCGGATATAGTAGCTCTGCTCATTCCAAGCATCGATGCAAGTTTTTGTTGCGAGAGTTTTCTACTTTTCCTGCTTTTTTGAATTTGTTCGCCTATTTCATCAAAGTACATGTTATGCATCCTATATAATGCAAAATTAAATTTAACCACCTATATGCATTTTATATAATGCATTTTATGGTATTATACCTCATCTATTTTTATAGCACTTATTTATTTATTAATTGATTATTGACAGTTTGCAGATTCTTGTAGTATACTAATGGCGTGAAGACAGGCTGTTTAGCCACAGCCTGCCAGTGTAGAAGTTCCTTAACGGTGTCTTCTACGGATTTTCTTCGCTATTACTCGAAGCCGGATTGTGATTTGAACTTTCAATCTGGCTTTTTTCATTACTGCTAGAAAACCAATCACTGCCAGAGTTAGCATGATTGTTCCCTTATAAAGATTAACAATACATACCACCCCCAGCAGGCGTTTTACCGCCCACTAGGGGCGATACACCGAACCTTATTTTCATAAGATTGCCGATATTATATCAAATGTTTTTATAAAACTCGTGGACAAATTAATGTATTAAGAATATTGTTGGAGAAGTATAGTAGATTAGATAATTTGGCAAATGTAGTTTTTTAGATTAAAGGCAATTAAGTTTGCTGTGTACCCACGTTGTATTTTACCTAAATTATCACCATAACCCATTACCTGAGCTGGGATTAAACTGGCCATATTTAATACTTGTGTTATATCAATTCCACAAATATCAATACAGTTAGCAACTGCTCGTGGCATAGTTATATTTGCACCAGCAAGGGTATTATTTTCATCAAAACACATACCATCTTTTACATATATTGTTTTACCAGCAAACTCAAATTCTGTCATATCCGTACCCATTGAGGTTACTGCATCAGTTACCAAATAGGTGTGCTTTGGTTTAATTTTATTAAGCAGTTGAATATTCGCCTTATCCACATGCAGCATATCGGCAATAACTCCGGTATAAATATTGGTATTTAATATTGCAGCTATTAGCCCAGGATTTCTGGCAGTCAGCCCACTCATTGCATTAAATATATGTGTAGACGTTTTAGCTCCAAGTTTTATTGCGGCTTCAGCTTCTGCATAGCTGGCATTGCTGTGCCCGAGAGAGACAATAATCTTATTATCAATCAAAAACTTCATTTGCTCAGGCATAAATACTTCTGGGGCAATTGTCATTTTAATTGGAAAATATTTTTGATATGCCGCTATTTGTGCTAATAATTCATCTGTTGGCGGGATAATAAATTGTTCGGGATGAATGCCTTTTTTAATCTTCGAAAAAAATGGCCCTTCCAGGTGAAGACCAAGTACCCCACGCTTGCTTCCATATAGAGCAAACCAGCTCTTTATAGTTTCTAGTGCCATAATTACATCTTTAAAATCACAGGTAATTAGTGTCGGCAAAAAACTAGTGGTTCCATAGCGCAGGCAAGTTTGATACATCGCCTCTAAAGTATTATGGCTAATATCATCATTAAACAATACACCGCCACAACCATTTAATTGCAGGTCAATAAAGCCAGCCGTTATAATGCAATCACCATAGTCCTTAACCAAATTTTTTTCAGCTAGTTTGTTTATGGGTATAACATCATCAATAGTATCATCCTTGACTACAACAGCAGTATCTTGCAGAAGATTTGTTCCATCAAAAATGTATTTTGCTGTATAAGCTTTTTGCATAATTAACTACCTAGGTGTCATTACCGCGTAGGCGGGAATCTATTTTTTTAATTACTTACTAGCGATTTCTTTAAATGCATTATCGGCTAAATCCAAAGTTTTATTAACAGCCGTTATATCATGAGTAGCACAAATAAATCCAGCTTCATACATTGATGGTGCAAAATAAACTCCAGCTTTCAACATTTTATGAAAAAATGAATTAAATACCTGTGCATTTCCTTTTGCCATCTCAGTCATGTTCTGCGGAATTGTCTCACAAAAATAAAAGCCAAACATACCACCTACATAATCACTGCAAAGCGAAATCCCATATTTTGCTGCTGATGCTGCTAAACCTTTAGTTAGCGTACTATTTATATTATTTAGATGTTCATAAAATCCAGGTTTTTGAATAAGTTCCAGATTAGCTAGCCCCGCAGCAACCGACAATGGGTTACCAGATAACGTCCCTGCTTGATATACATTACCCAGAGGAGCCAGGCAGTCCATTATATCTGCTCTACCGCCAAAACCAGCTAGCGGCATCCCGCCACCGATCACTTTACCCAAACAAGTTAAATCAGGCTTAATTCCTAGCAGTCCTTGCGCACAATTTAAGCTTACCCTAAATCCAGTCATCACTTCATCAAAAATTAACACACTTTTAAATTCGGTACATAATCGTCTCAGGGTCAGAACAAACTCTTGTGTTGGACGAACCAGATTCATATTTCCAGCAAAAGGTTCAAGAATTACGCAGGCAATTTCATTTGGGTATTTTTCAAAAGCATTTTTTAGTTCTTCTACATTATTATATTCCAGCACAAACGTGTGCTGCACAGCTTCTTCCGGCACTCCTCCACTACTTGGATTTTTAAAAGTTGCCAGCCCTGAACCAGCTTTTACCAATAAGCCATCGCTATGTCCATGGTAACAGCCATTAAATTTGATTATATATTTTTTGTTAGTATAACCGCGGGCAAGACGAATAGCCGACATAGTTGCTTCAGTTCCAGAACTAACCGTACGAAATTTTTCAACACTGGGAAGAAGTTTGGTTATTTCGCGGGCAAAGCTAACTTCCATTTCAGTCGGCGTACCAAATGATAAGCCATTCGATACCGCATTATTTACCTTATTACATACATAATCATTTGCATGACCTACAATATTTGCACCCCATGAGCATATATAATCAATATATTGGTTGCCTTCAATATCATATAAATAATGATCTTTTGCCCGTGCAGTAAAAAAGGGGGTACCACCAACAGCATTAAATGAACGAACGGGTGAATTCACACCACCTGGAATATAATTTCTAGCATCAAGAAAAAGCGCATTATTTGACATATTACATCCCCTAATAAAAGTAGCCGTCATTCCCGCGAAAGCGGGAATCTCAATTAGATCCTCACCGCATGCGCGAGGATGACACTGTACAATAATGTGTTATTTTATCACTAATATCCTACACATCAGTGCGTTTTTTAGAATCACGCATATTTTTATAGCCAAGGAGTTTTGCGACAAAGCTTATAATTTGATATAATTAAGCCTTATTACTCAAAATGAAAAATAAACTATGACTAAAGTAACGATCATTCCGGAAAACGTTGAACTTTCCATCACCGATGAAGAAACTATCTTAACTAACGCCCTGGTGCAAAAACTAAATTTACCTCATGGCTGTAAAAGTGGTACTTGCGGTGCATGTAAATGTAAGGTAGTTTCTGGCGAAATAAAACTAGACCCGTATAATACAGCCGTGCTAACCGATGAAGAAAAACATCAAGGTTATACTCTGTTATGCCGGGCGCACCCTGTTGGAGATGTTGTATTGGAAATCCCACATGTATTAAAGGGTTTTCCTATAAAAACCCTACCCGCCAGGGTTGAAAAAATAGATAAATTTAACGATATGGCTATTTTAACTCTAAAGTTACCCCCAACTCAAAGTTTTGGCTTTTATGCGGGACAATATATTGATATTATAACTAATGGTAAGAATCGCAGCTATTCGATAGCCAGTAGCCCTACAGCCTCTGGTACGCTTGAAGTGCATGTGCGTTATCATCAAGGCGGCGTGTTTTCTGAGTTTGTTTGGCATGAATTAAAAGAAAATCAAATTTTACGCTTTAAGGGTCCATTAGGCAATTTTCAATTAAGCGAAACTAATCTACCTATTTTAATGGTATGTACCGGAACCGGCTTTGCTCCAATTAAATCTATTTTAGAATATATCGCCGCAAGTAATATTAAACGCGAAATACAGGTTTATTGGGGCAATAGAATGTTTGCCGATTACTATATGCTAGACTTACTTTATGCATTACAAGAAAAATTAGGGTTTAAATTAACATTGTGTTTATCCGGTGAAATCAAAGATGGCTGCACCGATGGCAGAGTAACCGGGGCTGTAGAACAAGACTTTACTGATTTAAGTGCGTATGAAGTATATGCATGTGGTAATCTTGCGATGATTGAAGATTTGTATGAATTATCTAGTGAAAAGCTGGGCCTTATAAAACAAAACTTCTTCTCTGATGCTTTTACACCATCAGTAGGATAAAATTATTCGCAGTCATTGCGAGCAGAGCTGGGCAATCGAGTAGTAGATCGCCACGCTAACGCTCGCGATGACAATAGTTGCATGCTTGCGATGACAGCATAGATGCTACGCTTGCAATGATACATATTTAAGCGGGTAATATTTTAAGAACAAATGTGGTTTCTAAAGAGATAAATGAAGAATTTTATAACAAGAAATTTATTGGCAAAAACATTAATTTTATTTGCAGTTTTTTGTATGTTGCTATGCAGTTGTGGATTTAAAGGTCCTTTATACTTGCCTAAAAAAAAACCGGCTGCAAGTCAGCCCGTAAAATCTGCCAGTAGTCCAATAAAGGCAGCTAGCAGTCCAGCAGCAGTTAAGGCAAACAGTAGTGGTATTATCACCACTCCTAATGAAAGTGGAATATTAAATAAAAGTTAACCCGGTGTCATTCCCGCATACGCGCGCGTGTGAGAGGCTGGAATCCCATGCTCTATAAAAATATATAAATAAGGAATAATTCTATGAGTCAGATCGAATGTGAAGTTTTAGTTTTAGGTGCCGGACCTGGTGGTTATACCGCTGCATTTAGAGCTGCGGATTTGGGTAAAAATGTTGTATTGGTAGAAAAATATCCAACCCTTGGTGGAGTATGTTTAAATGTCGGTTGTATTCCATCTAAAGCTCTGCTTCACGTAGCTCGGGTTATTAATGAGGCTGAAGAAGTTAGTCATCATGGTGTTAATTTTGGTAAGCCCACATTAGACATTGATAAAATTCGCGGGTTTAAAGCGGGTGTTGTAAATAAATTAACAGGCGGATTAAATGGCCTGGCTAAACAACGTAAAGTTCAAGTTGTCCAAGGTACAGCTCAATTTACTTCACCAAATACACTATCAGTTGAAACTCCATCTGGAGCAAAGATAATTCGTTTTGAAAATGCAATTATTGCAGCCGGTTCATCCTCATTTAAACTACCAGGATTTCCATTTGAAGACCCTCGTGTAATTGATTCGACCGGAGCTTTAGAATTAAAAGATATACCTAAAAAAATGTTAGTTGTTGGTGGTGGTATTATTGGTTTGGAAATGGCTGAAGTTTACTCTACATTAGGTAGCGAAATTACAGTGGTTGAACTTGGAGATGGTTTAATTCCAGGAGCTGACCGTGATGTTGTACGCGTATTGGAACAGCGAATTAAAAAACACTATAAAGCAATTTATACCGGAACTAAATGCGCAAAAATCGAAGCAAAAAAAGATGCGCTACATGTTACTTTTGAGGGCGCCAACGCACCTAAAGAAGTGCAGAAATTTGATAGAATTTTAGTTGCCGCAGGACGCAGACCTAATGGTAAAAATATTGGTGCTGATAAAGCTGGTGTTAAGGTTAACGATAATGGATTTATTCCAGTAGATAAGCAATGCAGAACAAATGTTGCGCATATTTATGCTATTGGCGATGTAGTTGGACAACCAATGTTAGCCCATAAAGCAACTCATGAAGGCCGTATAGCCGCAGAAAATTGTGCAAATTTGAAATCATATTTTGATGCCAGAGTTATTCCAGGGATTGCTTACACTGATCCAGAAGTTGCATGGATGGGAATTACTGAAGCTGAGGCTAAAGCGCAAGGGTTGGCTATTGAAGTTGGTAAATTTCCATGGGCAGCATCAGGTCGTGCTCTGGGTAATGGTCGCGATGATGGCTTTACCAAAATTATTACCGATAAAAATACGCACAAAATTCTTGGAGCGGCAATTGTTGGGGTCAATGCTGGTGAATTATTGGCAGAAACAGTACTAGCATTGGAAATGGATTGTGATATTCATGATGTTGCTCTTACTATTCATGCACACCCAACTTTATCTGAATCTGTGGCATTTGCATGTGAGATTATTGATGGTAGTATAACTGATCTCTATATGCCAAGGAAGAAATAATGCACTTTAAAAACATTGCAATTATCGGTAAATATCAATCAGAAAATTTAACCATACAAGTTTTAGATTTGGCTAAATTTCTGCACGAGATGGGCATTAAGGTTTATATAGACTGTGGAGATTATTGTAACCATGACGAGTTTCGTAATTGCAACACGGGTAAACTATCCGACTGGCTAAATGTTTTAGATTTAGTTATTGTTGTAGGTGGTGATGGCACACTTCTATCTGCTGCTCGACAAATAGCTAGTCATAACATACCGATTATTGGTGTTAATCAGGGCCGTCTGGGCTTTATGACTGATATTGCCATTAACGATATGTTGCCTGTATTAGGAAGAATTATCCAAGGTGGTGAGTATGACATCGAAGAACGTGCATTGATCAGCGGTGTTGTAATGCGTGAAGATAAAGTTTTTCATAATGCCTTAGCACTAAATGATATCGTTATTGCCCGTGGTGCAATTGGAAATATGATTGAGTTTGATCTAAGTATTGGCGGTCAATTTGTATTATCACAGAAATCTGATGGAGTAATTTTTGCAACACCAACGGGTTCAACTGCATATTCCCTTGCTGCTGGCGGCCCGATTTTGCATCCAAATTCTGGTGTTTTTGCGATCGTTCCAATTTGTCCTCAATCAATGACCAATCGACCAATTGTGGTTAGCGATAATGCCAATATTGAATTTAGTCAGATCAGAGAAAATGCAACTCAGATGCACTTTGATGGACAGGAATGTGTTGACTTACATCATCAAGATAAGGTGCTATTAAGTAAGCATTCCAAGACACTTAAACTAATTCACCCTAAAGAATATAATTATTACTACACCTTAAGACGAAAACTAGATTGGTCAAAACGAGTCTCTTAGTCTACCAACATAATTCCCCTCTGGAGGGGTGGCATGCTCTGCATGACGGGGTGTGGATACTTAAAACTCATTATGGAACATATATGTTAATACAATTAAAAATTAGTAATTACTTGCTTATCGAAAAGCTTGAGCTCGATTTCTATTCGGGTTTAACTGTTGTCACTGGCGAAACGGGCAGTGGTAAATCAATTATTATTGATGCATTGATGTTGATTTTTGGTGCACGGGCTAATCGGGATATAGTCCGCACTGGAGCACCTGCTGCTAATTTTGAAGCGACATTCCAAATTAGTAACCGTGATGCAATTTCCTGGCTGCAAGAAAATGATTTGCTTGATCTGGATAATCAGGATTCAATAATCTGCCGCAGAATTATTGATAACCAGGGCAAGAGTAAAATCCAGATTAATGGTCATGGTGTCACCGCCCTACAAATTAGAACCCTGGGTGATTATATCCTGGATATTCATACACAACATGCCTCAATTACCTTACTTAAATCTGATACTCAACGTAATCTCTTAGACCAGTTTTGCGGCATAAGTGATGAAGTAGATAAGCTAACTACCATCTATAAGCAAATTCTGGATTTAACAGCTAAATTAAATCTGGCTACTACGGCTATGCATGATTTGGAGATAAAGCGTGAAATTCTGAATGAAAAAGTTAGTGAATTATCTACTCTAAATTTACAAGAAGGTGAGTGGGATAGTTTACAGGAAGAACATAAGCAATTAAACAATGCTGAGGAAGTATTGAGTGAGCTTGATTATGCCTTAGGGATACTTAATAATAGCGAGCAATCATTGCTAAGCGCAACTGGTGATTTACATGCACATTTGACTAAAATCATTGACTATGTACCCAAACTGGAAGAGCCATTAAAAATAGTTGACAGTCTTAATATCGAACTTCGTGAATTATCTCATGAGCTAAATTTGATAGCTCAAGATATAAATCAGGATCCAACACGTCTGGCGGAAATAGAAGCCAGAATGGAAGAAATCTTTACTCTTAGCCGTAAATATCGTTTGGACCCAATATTACTCCCTGAAACTTTAACTAACTTAGAACAAGAATTAAGCCAAATTAATCAAGACAGTGATGTAGTTAAATTAGAAGAACAATTATCAGCTACCAAAACCAGCTATAACGAACTAGCAAATGTGGTGAGTAAAAAACGTGCAGCGGGTGCAAATAAACTAGCTAAAGCAGTAACTGGATTATTACGTACACTTGCAATTAGTGGTCAATTTAATATCAGCCTGAGCGCTTCTGGCAAACCGACTGCTTATGGTTTGGAAAGCGTTGAATATCAAGTATGCTTTAATCAGGGTATGCAGCTTCAATCATTAAGTAATGCTGCATCTGGCGGTGAATTATCGCGTGTTGCTTTGGCATTATATCTACTACTTAGCATTCATAATCCGCCAGAAGTTATTATCTTTGATGAAATAGATGTTGGTGTTGGGGGTAAGGTTGCCGCAGTTGTAGGTCAAATGTTAGCCAAACTTGGCTCGAGTAAACAAGTTATTTGTATTACCCATCAACCGCAGGCAGCAAGCTGCGGTACTAACCATTTAGTTGTATCTAAAACCGAAGTTAAAAACACTACAAAGACGTTTGTGGATTATGTAAAAGATGATATCCGGATTGCCGAAATAGCCCGAATGTTAGGTGGTGTGCATATCACCGATGCAACCTTAGTTCACGCCAAAGAGATGCTGCATCAGCATATGTCATCGTAGTTGTTCAAACACAAAGAACTCTGTCTTATGCATATATAACCAAATCTGGTGAATATGCTAATAGAATTTTATCATGTGTAATAAGTTTTATAGGTTCCGCTAACGCCTGAGCTACCAAGATCCTATCGAATGGGTCTTTATGATGGTTAGCTAGTTCTTCAAGCTTAATAATATGCTCTATTTCTATCGGTAATTCAAAAATATTCATTTTATATAAATCTGCTACAAAGCTTTTTATATTGATATTAAGTTTGCTGGTGTTTTTTTTAATCATGATTTCCCAAATAGAAGCCGTACTAAAATAAACGTCATTATTACCATCTATTATTAATTCTTTTGCCTGTTTTGTAAGTTTTGGATGATCCTGACTAACCCATAATAAAATATGTGTATCAAGAAGTAATTTCATTATAGCCGCCCATTATAAAAGCTATCTATAATTTCATCTGATAATGGCGAATCAAAATCATCAGGAATTGTAAACTTCCCCTTGGATAATCCAATTTTTCTTTTCTTTACTCTAGTTAAAGGACTTATTAGCGCAACTTCTTTCCCAGATTTACTAATTACACAAGTTTCATTTGATGTATTTATTTCTTCAATTATTTTAGAAAAATGTTGTTTTGCATCAAACATATTATATCTTAGCATGTCATTTCCTTTAAAAAATTTGACCCTTCATATAGTGTTAGTATAACATAGGTATATGAAATTTGCATTTTTATTTTATCCAGGCTAGATAGGGCTGTTTTTAACCTATTTTTTGCTTGCTGTCATATGCTGAGACTTATTTCTCAAAACTCTATTCATGGGTTCTGAATAATATTTTGCTATTACATGCCCAAGTAAGCCACAGAGAACAACTATAAGCAAACACCATAGGCTAGTCAGTATAGAAGATTTTTGCACAAGGTAAAATGTTCCAAACAATGGTAACTCAACAAACATATGGGTTAAATAAACTTCATAACTATTTTTACCGAACCACTGAAAAAAGTTACTGATATATTTTAAGCCTGGTAGTTGAATTCGATTTTTATTTAATACAATAAGTAAAAATGCAATACTTAGCTCAAGAATAGTTACGTTAAGTCCTAGCGGAGTTAAACCAATATCATAAGTTTGTTTCCTAAAGAAAAACACCATAGAAAACATAAGCAATCCTATCCATAAAAGATACTTCAATAATCTGCTATTCTCAGATATAACTCTAGATGCAAATAATGCAGCCAAACATCCTATGGCAATACCATCCATACATGATAAATAAGAATGATCACTCCAGGTATCATTTGCACTAAAGACAGTTCTTGCAAATGGCCCTAATATTATAAATATTAGCATTACAAATATAAACGTAAATTTGTTTCTTATAAATAAACAGACTAATGGGAAGAAAATATAAAACATTTCTTCAATAGATAAAGACCATAATAAATCCCAACCTGCAGGCAAATGCGCATTTATTTGTAGTTCAAGCCAATTAATATGGAATGTAATAGCTGCAAATAACGCTTGTGCAAGGGATGTATTATGTAGGACAAATCCTTCTACTCCATTGATATGAAATATACTTAGAATTAGTAATAATGCCAATAAGCTTGGTGCAATTCTTGCAAATCGAATCCAGTAAAACTGCTTATATGAAATGTTATGAAGATAACCCCACCTCTTAAGTGAGGTACTTGTGATTAAAAAACCTGAAATAACAAAGAATATTATAACTCCATAGTATCCACTCTTAAAAATAATATTAAAGAGTCGATGTGGCAACAATTGACCAAGTGCACTTGGGTATGTATCTAACGGAAGATGAACGCTTATATGCAGCAGAATAACGTTGATAACACATAAGCCTCTGATGCAGTCTATACTGCCATCCCGCCTTTTATATTCCAGTGCATTTATTTCTGTTGCCATTTACTCATTTATTCTTAACCATACGGTTTTTAATTGGGTGTATTTATCAAAAGCATGGAGTGATTTATCCCGTCCATTACCGGATTGCTTTACCCCACCAAATGGCACAGTTATATTATCATCACCATATTGATTAACATGCACGGTTCCAGCTTGTAGCTTTCTGGCTACACGATGTACCCGATCTACATTATCACTCCACAGTCCTGCATGTAATCCATAATCACTGCTATTTGCTATAGCAATTGCCTCTGCCTCATCTTTAAATCTAATTATGGATAAAACCGGTCCAAATATTTCCTCACGGGCTATTCTCATCTGTGGGTTTACATTATCAAAAATTGTGGGCTCCAGATAATATCCACCGCTATTTATTAAACCACGCTTTCCACCAATTAGGCAATTAGCACCTTCTTGCTTACCGCTTTCAATATAAGACAGTACCATTTCCATATGTTTTTGGTCTACCACTGCGCCCATAACTGTTGATCCAAGTAATGGATCTGCTGGCTGATATGAAGGCGCATTTTTAACTAATAATTTAGAAAATTCATCAGCAATATCTTCATGCACCAAAATTCGTGAAGGTGCATTACATGATTGACCCTGATTATAAAACATGCTGCCAGCTAGAGTTGTGGCAGCACGTTCTAAATTTGCATAATCATCAAAAACCAATACCGCAGATTTACCACCTAATTCATTATATACACGCTTAAGATTACTTTGGCTTGAATAAGCAAACATTTTTTTACCCACAGCAGTAGAACCAGTAAAAGCAATAACACTAACTTTTGGATGAAGCGCCAAAGCTTCTCCAGCCTCGTGACCATATCCCAGTACTACATTAATTACTCCATCGGGAATCATTGCCTGCTGTGCCAGTTCTGCCAAACGTAATGCAGTTAATGGCGAACGCTCTGATGGTTTTAATACAACCGTATTACCTGCTGCCAATGCCGGAGCTAATTTCCAGGCAGTCATCAAAAGTGGATAATTCCACGGCACAATAGCACCGACCACTCCAACTGGTTGTTTGATAATATACGCTAGTGAATCTGGTGCTGTTGGTGCTACTTCACCATACACTTTATCGATAGCTTCGGCGTACCAGCGAAAGCAATTAACAGTTGATGAAACATCAGAATTTACGCTTTCAGTAATTGGTTTACCCATATCCAAAGTCTCGAGTAGTGCTAGTTCATTACAATTATCTTCAATTAATTGCGCAAAATTCAGTAACAGTGCTTTACGTTTTGCTGGCGCCAAATTAGACCAAACTCCAGAATCAAATGTAGCTTCTGCTGCATCTACAGCAGCATTAATCTCTGGCGCTCTACCACGAGCAAAGGAGAGTAAGTGAGTGCCATCTATCGGTGTTTGTTTATTAATAACATCACCATCAACGGAATCAACGCGTTTGCCATTAATCCAGTGTCTGCCATCTAATTTAATTATTTTGCGGTATTCATGCCAATTTTGGATTTTCATAGCTTATTTACTCCAATCGTAATTATTCTTATGTACTTTTGATTATCTACCAACCGTGAGAGGCACACCTTTAGCTGATACATTTGTACGTTTCTTAGGTTTAATTTTTGATTTGATGCTTAAGTCGATATCAAATGGCAAGTTATTTCTTTCCAATTCATCCTGTATAGAAAGCAAAATAAAAAACTTAGTGCTATGCCCTAATATTGTTGCAAATTCAAAAGCTTTTCTTGTATTCACAGCTTTTCTACCATGCTCAATATCACATAAATATTGTCTTTAGATATGGAAAATATTTGGGAATTTTTGTTACCACATTCTCTACGTTAGAACTAAATATAATTTCATTTTCCATTTTGCTCAATTCTATAAAAATCAGGGCTATAATATATTACAAAAATATATTAATCTTAATGTATAATTCCGCAGTTCACAAAATATGATTAGCATGATATTATCACCCTTGAGTGGGCTTTGACAAAAAACTGAAAATAAAATTGCATTGGGAAAAACAGGATCTTATTTAATTTATGAAAATACATACTCAAAATAAACCCAATAAAACGCTGGAAGATTATGCTCTGCGTTATACTCCACATAGATTTAGACGGTGGAGTTCTGGGGTAATTGCTATAACTGCACTTGGTGGAATCGCATATTTAGCTGATTTTTCTATTGGTGCAAGTATTGGCATAATGTATGGGACTATAAATGCGCTTTTTGCGATTTTATTTGCTGCAATTTTAATTTTTGTTACTGCCTTGCCACTTGCTTATTATGGTGCACGTTATAACATTGATTTAGATTTAATCACTCGTGGTGCAGGGTTTGGCTACTACGGCTCAATTCTAACCGGTCTTATTTTTGCAAGTTTTACTTTTATCTTCTTTGCCCTTGAGGGTTCCATTATGGCTCAAGGTTTATACCTTGGCTTGGGAATACCATTATGGATTGGCTATATATTAGTGGTATTTATCGTGCTACCACTTGTAATCTACGGTATGAAAGCATTGACTAAATTTCAGATATGGACAACCCCAATCTGGTTAATTCTAATGTTTGACCCGGTCATTGCACTGGCAGTTATTCATCCAGAAACGATAACGGAATGGCTTAGATATACTGGAAATGGCAGTTTTAATGGTTTCAGTGTAGCCGCAATAGTTATGGGTTCAGGAATAGCATTAGCTCTAATGGGACAAATTGGCGAACAAATTGACTACTTACGCTTTATGCCAGCACCAACTAAAGATACCAAAAAAGGTTGGTGGTTTGCAGTTATTGCAGCTGGACCTGGCTGGGTAATTCTTGCAGCATTAAAGCAAGCTATGGGAGCATTTTTAGCAGTATATGCGTTAAACAAGATCTCGTCTAGTCTGGCAATTGAACCAGTACATCAATTCCTTAGTGCTTTTAGTGTTTTTGTAACTGGCAAAATGGCTTTAATATTATCCGTGATTCTAATAATAATTAGTCAAATTAAAATTAATGTTACTAATGCGTATTCTGGTTCACTAGCTTTTACTAATTCGTATACACGAATAACAAGACACTACCCAGGACGTTTAGTATTTGTTTTTGTCAACCTTGGTATTGCTCTTGCATTAATGGAATGCAATATGTTTGCAATTCTTGCTAGCATTCTTAGCTTTTATTCTAACTGCGCAATTGCTTGGATCGTCGTCGTTGCCACTGATATAGTAATAAATAAATATATCCTTGGTATTTCACCTAAAACCCCAGAATATCGTCGTGGCATGCTATATGCAATCAACCCTGTCGGCTTCATTTCTTTTATCCTTGCAGCTGGGGTAGCTATTTTGGCGTACTTTGGTGTACTAGGTCATTTCTTATCATCTTACTCACCACTTATTGCATTTACTATTGCTTTTATAATGACTCCATTCTTAGCAATTCTAACTAAGGGGCGTTACTATTTACTTAAACATGACGATGGTATTTTAGAACCCATTCTTGATGAAGACGGTACACCATCCTCAATTTTATTTATGTGTGTTAGTTGTGACAAATCATTTGAACGTCCAGATGTACTATATTCACACAATCATGGTGGCGTAATATGTTCTCTTTGTAAAGCAACTGAACGATAAATTATCAACTTTTAGCTTTGTGGATAAGAATTAACCAAGAGGATACAAAAATAAATGCACTTAACACCTAGAGAAATTGACAAATTATTGTTATTCACCGCTGGTGAAGTGGCCAGAAAACGTAAAACCCGTGGCCTTAAACTAAATTACCCAGAATCAATTGCTTACATAAGTTCTGAACTATTGGAACTTGCGCGTGATGGAAAAAGTGTTGCTGAATTAATGAGTTTGGGTAAAACCCTACTAAAACGTGAGGATGTAATTGATGGAATAGCCGAAATGGTACGTGAAGTACAAGTCGAAGCTACATTCCCAGATGGCACAAAATTAATTACAGTTCATGACCCAATAGTTTAACTACTACATAAAAAGGCAGTTTATATGATACCAGGTGAAATCATTTCCAATAATAAAACAATCACCCTGAACCCTGGTAAAACCCCAGCTCAGGTTATCGTCGCAAATCTTGGCGATCGCCCAATTCAAGTTGGCTCACATTTTCATTTTTTTGAAGTTAATAAAGCACTCAGATTCGATCGTAGTGCCGCTTTTGGCAGACGTTTGAATATCCCATCAGGAACTGCTGTTCGCTTTGAACCCGGTGAAGAAAAAACTGTGAGTTTAATAGCGTTTGGCGGTGCAAAGCGCGTAATTGGCTTTAATAATTTAGTTGATGGAATCGCAAATACCGATAATCTAGAAGCAGCTTTAGTAAAAGCTAAGCAATATAATTTTAAAATAAACACAAAAGGTTAATAATGAGCTTTGATATTTCCGGTAAAAATTATGCACATATGTTTGGGCCAACTGTTGGCGATAAAATCAGATTGGCCGATACCGAATTATTCATTGAAATTGAAAAAGATTTTACCTCATACGGCGATGAAGTAAAATTTGGCGGTGGCAAATCCATTCGTGATGGGATGGCTCAATCAGCAACTGTAGTTGGCTCTGAGGCTCCTGACCTGGTAATTACAAATGTAGTAATCCTGGATCACTGGGGTATTGTAAAAGCTGATATCGGTATTAAAAATGGTAAAATTATTGCTATTGGCAAAGCTGGCAATCCAGATATTATGGATAATGTAGATCCACAATTAATTATTGGTGCGTCAACTGAGATTATTGCGGGTGAAGGCTTAATTGTTACCGCTGGTGGAATTGATACGCATATTCATTTTATTTGTCCACAGTTAGTTGAAACCGCACTATATAGTGGTATTACGACTTTAATCGGTGGTGGTACTGGCCCGGCTGATGGGACTAATGCCACGACCTGTACCCCTGGAGCATGGAATATATCCCGTATGCTTGAAGCCGCTGATGAATTTCCCATGAATATGGGATTTTTAGGCAAAGGCAACTGCTCCAGTGAACAACCACTTATTGAACAAATTGAAGCTGGGGCAATTGGCTTAAAGCTTCATGAAGATTGGGGAACAACACCCGCAAATATTAATACATGCCTTAATGTTGCAGACAAATATGATGTTCAGGTTGCAATTCATACGGATACTCTCAATGAAGCCGGATTTGTTGAAGATACAATTAATGCTATTAATGGCAGAACTATTCATACCTACCACACTGAAGGTGCTGGTGGTGGTCATGCCCCAGATATTATAAAGATTGCATCGTATCCCAACGTATTACCCTCCTCTACTAATCCAACAATGCCATTTACAATCAATACTGTTGATGAACATCTAGACATGTTAATGGTTTGTCATCACCTGGATCCTGAAATTAGAGAAGATGTCGCATTTGCCGATTCAAGAATTCGCCCGGAAACAATTGCTGCAGAAGATGTACTTCATGACATGGGTGTACTTAGCATCCTCAGCTCAGATTCACAGGCAATGGGCCGGGTTGGTGAAGTAATAATTCGTACCTGGCAAAGCGCAAGTAAAATGAAGATACAACGTGGCAAGTTAATAGAAACCGAGAACAACGATAATTTTAGAGCCAAACGCTATATTGCCAAATATACAATAAACCCTGCATTAGTACATGGAATTAGCGAATATGTCGGTTCTATTGAAACCGGGAAATTGGCAGATTTAGTATTATGGGAGCCAGCATTATTTGGAGTAAAACCAAAAATGATTATTAAAGGCGGATTTATTTCAGCAAGTAAAATGGGTGATCCAAATGCCTCGATTCCAACACCACAACCTGTGTTTTATCGCAAAATGTTTGGGTCATTTGGTAAAGCCAACCATCGTACTTGCCTAACATTTGTATCCAATGCTGCTTTTGAAGCTGGAATTGCAGCAAATCTGGGGTTAAAAAAAATAATTGCTCCAGTTAAAGGCTGTAGAAGTGTCACCAAACATGATATGATTCACAATGATGCCACACCAGAGATTAGGGTTAATCCAGAAACATATAAAGTAACCGTGGATGGTGAGATTATCACCTGTGAGGCAGCAACCGTGTTACCACTAGCCCAACGTTACTTCCTTTTTTAATTTTTAAAAGAAAAATATTATGATAACGAACACGATTTTAGGTAATACCAGAGATCCTAAATGGCAAGGATATTTAGTTGATACACTTGATTTAGAGTGGTATGAATTAAATAAGAAAATTCTACGCAAAGTAACTCAGAATAATATTGAAGTTGGAATTAACTTACTACAAGATAAAGACTCACTTCAAGACGGGGATATAGTTAGCATTGATAAAAATTCGGTTATTGCAATTAATGTAAAAGCATGCGAATGTATTGCAATCAAAGCAAAAAACCACCTTGAATTAGCTCGTGCCTGTTATGAAATAGGTAATCGTCATGCTACACTATTTATTGATGAACGTGATAGCTCAGTTTTATTACTTGCCATGGATAAACCAATAATGCAGATGCTCGGCAAAATTGGTGCGGATCCTAAAGCTGTAACAGCCCGATTAATTAAGCCATTAAGTGGTACAGCGCGTAGTAATGAGCATCACCATTAAAGTATGAATAAAATATTTATTAATCGCATAGTTGTATGTGTAGTTTTGGCGTTGGTAACAGCTAGCTGTGTTTTTTATTTTTCACCTACATTAATGGGTTTTTTGGCTATAGCTATTACTCTGGGACTCCGACATGGAATGGACGCCGACCATATCGTAGCAATTGATAATATTACGCGTAAACTATCTCAGGAGAATAAATCTAGCGCTACAACAGGTCTTTATTTTGCGATTGGTCATTCAACAATAGTTTTTTGTTTAACGCTAATCGTAGTTTTAGGCATAAATACTTCACATACGTTCTATTCTACATTATCAACCATGGGTGATAAATTCGGTGGTATGATTTCAATAAGTTTTTTACTCCTGACTATAATCATGAATGTAATTGCATTTAGAAATTTAGATAATTTACAGAATAACGAAGATAATTTATACCCTGGTCTAATATTTACATTTGCCAATAAATATTTATTCAAAGCTATCAATCGACCAGAAAAAATGTTTATCGTTGGATTCTTTTTTGGCCTTGGATTTGATACCGCAACCGAAATAGCCCTACTATCAATAGCTGCAACCGCTACAATTCATGGCTTTAATATCATCTTTATTTTGTTATTACCAATATTATTTGCTTGTGGAATGTGCATTACCGATACCATAAATTCGATATTTATGAGTAAGATTTATCATTGGGTTAATCACAGTAAACAAAAGCTCTACCTATATAATTATATAATTTTGAGTTTCGCAACTTTAGCTACATTAATTGTTGCCGGAATTGAAATTGTTAATTTAACCAACAAATATAAACCTTTGAATAATTTATTAGTTGCTTTATCTGCTACACTAGATAATAATTCTGATTTATTTGGCGCGACTATTGCCGGGGTTTTTATAGTATTGGGTTTTGGTGTTTATTTAAAGTTATTAAATAATAAACAAGGGTGACTATATCTGGCAAAAATTAGTACCCACTCAGGATATAATATCAAATCTTAAATTAACAATACAGCTCAGATTGCCACGCTGCGCTCGCAATGACAAGTGAAAATGGTATAATTCGATATGAATGAACTTAAAAACATCCCTGATTATTTGTTGATACTGCAAATTAATGATGCATTATTTCCTATTGGTAGCTATACGCAATCGTATGGTCTGGAAACTTATGTACAAAAACAAACCATTAATGATGTGTACACTCTAAAGAAATATTTAGTCCAAAATCTTGAAATTAACTTACTATATTCAGATATTCTGGCAGTGAAGCTTGGTTACGAAGCAGCACAAAGCCATGAGTTGGACCACGTAATTGAATTGGATAGCATATTATCAGCAACTAAGGCTGCACTGGAAACCAGAAGTGCAAGCATTAAACTTAGTTCAAGATTTATTAAAACCATATCAGCATTTAATCTAGAATTTAAAAATGAAATTTTTAACCAATATATAAACCTGGTGAATGAAAATAAATGCTTGGGACACTATGCCCTCACATATGGGATTTTATGTGGTGCTTTAAATTTGGATAAGAGCTCCGCAATTTTACACTTTAGTTATGCGCAAGCTTCTGGCATTATTAATAATGGTGTAAAATTAATTCCGCTCAGCCAGACATCTGGACAGGTATTACTTAGAGATATGCAGGTCCACATTAATAGTGTGGTTTTAAAAGTTGAATATTTAACGATTGATGATTTGGGGCGCACTGCACCTGGATTTGAACTTCGATCAATGCAGCACGAGACACTTTATTCAAGACTTTATATGTCGTGAGTATAGATTCCCGCCTGCGCGGGAATGACAGACTCGTGGGGTGACAAAATATATAAAATTAATTAATTTTAAGGAGGATTTTAAATGGCTTTTGTAAAAATTGGTATAGCTGGTCCGGTTGGTTCTGGAAAAACAGCGTTAATTGAAAGATTAACCAGATTTATGCTGGATGACTATGATATTGGCGTTATTACCAATGACATCTATACCAAAGAAGATGCTGAATTTCTAACCAAAAACAGCAATTTAACCAAAGAGCGAATCATTGGAGTGGAAACCGGTGGTTGTCCGCACACAGCTATTCGTGAAGATGCTTCGATGAATTTGGAAGCTGTTGATGAAATGGCTAAGCGATTACCTAATTTAGAAATTTTGTTTATTGAAAGTGGCGGCGATAACTTATCTGCAACGTTTAGCCCTGAACTAGCTGATGCAACAATATTTGTGATTGATGTCGCCGAGGGCGATAAAATCCCAAGAAAAGGTGGCCCCGGCATTACCCGATCAGATCTTTTAATTATTAATAAAATTGATTTGGCGCCTCATGTTGGTGCAAGCCTTGAAGTCATGGATCGTGATTCAAAAAAAATGCGTGGTGACAGACCATTTATCTTTACCAATCTACGTAACGATCACAATTTAGATCAAGTAATTAGCTGGATTAAACGTGATGTATTGTTAGAATCAGTGTCCAAATAATACAAAAATATTGTAGGTAATAAAATGGAAGACTCTACACTTGGACAGATTGAAGCTCCAGTGAAGCAAAGAACAACCCCAGGTATTGGCTTCAATATGAAAGAGTATCGTGGTATTGGTTATCAAGCTAAGCTGTGTATAGCAACCCTGGATAAAGACGGACTAACTGTCCCAACAGAAATATTTTATTCTGCACCATACAAATTAACTAACTATTTTCGCTTAAATAATGGTGGAATTGAATACATCCTCATGAATGCATCCGCAGGCATTATGGCGCGTGATAATTATCATACCAAAATTGATGTTGGCGATAAAACAAAATTAGTATTATCATCACAGTCTTTTGAAAAAATTCATGATATGGATGGTGGCGTAGCAAATCGTGTCACACTCGTTAATATTGGCAATAACGCTTATTTCAAGTATATCCCACTACCCACAATTCCATTTGCTGGCTCAGCATTTAATAATGTAGCAACTATCAATCTAAAAGATAAAACCTCGCAAATGATCTATGCGGAAGTTCTATCTTGTGGCCGCTATTTAGGAAACGAAAGTTTTGGCTACGTACATTATAAATCATTAATTGATATTTACCAAACTGAAAAGTTAGTATATCGCGATCGAAATGTATTTATACCCAAAGAACAAAAAATGGAATGCTTTGGCTTATTTGAGAGTTATAGTCATTTATCCAATATTATCATTTTTGGTCTATCATTATCTGAAAGCATCATTAATCAAATATCAAATTTATTTAATGTCTATAAGGTGGATGGTGGAATTACCACACTTTTAAATGATGGATACTTGATTCGCGCATTTGCCAATGGATCTGAAGCATTAATCAAGTGTTTTACTGAAATTATTACTTCCATTGAGCAGGAAAACAACTTAACTAATTAATAGTTACTGCCAGCATATGCTGACGATGCCGGGAATAGCTAAAACAATCACTGTATCATCTTTGCACAAGGTTGATCTTGGCAATTAACAACAATCAAAAATATTTTTTAACCCCTTAAAACCATTGATAAATATTGCTTACCCGACACTTCTGCCGAGTTTTGCGAATTCTCGCAAAACTTTTACAATAAACAGAGTTACAATAGGGGCAGGAAGTAATTTAATGATAAATAATCAATTATAAAATCGCTCTTAAAAGGAAATTATATCATGTTAAAATCAAATATTTTAGACCAGGTTAATGAGCAAGTGAGTAAAGCTCTCGGCAATAGTCCATTCACTGATGTGGAAAAAAATCTAAAATCTATCGTGGTAGCTGTTTTAAATAAATTAGATATCGTGACACGAGAAGAATTTGATATCCAACAAAAAGTACTAGCCGCTACACGCGAAAAATTAGAAAAGCTCGAGCAGCAGCTGGAAAAACTTAAGCATAAAGCATGAGTTTAGCTAAATTATATTCACGTGCAATTCGTGGAATGCAAGCACCAGAAGTGGTAGTTGAGGTACACGTTGCCGGAGGTTTGCCAGCTTTTTCTATTGTTGGTCTACCCGATACCGAAGTAAAAGAAAGCCGCGACAGAGTGCGCTCAGCAATTTCCATGTCTGGCTTTGATTTTCCAGCCAGGAGGATTACAGTTAATCTGGCACCGGCAGATTTACCCAAAGAATCTGGGCGCTATGATTTACCTATAGCTCTAGGTGTATTAATCGCCAGTGCCATGATTAAGCCAGAATTAGATTATAGTCAATTTGAATTTGCTGGTGAATTGGCACTGGATGGTGCCTTACGTAAGATTCATGGTGCACTCGCAATGGCATACAATGCAAAAGAATCTAAACGCAGTTTTATTTTACCTGCAGATAATGCAGTAGAAGCATCATATGTAGATAATCTTGACGTGTATAAAGCCAGTAGCCTAAATGAAGTAGTCGCACATCTCTGTGGCGAAAATCCTCTAAGCCTTGAAATTCACGAAAAAATGCCCGATGATTGGCTATCGGGAATTAACTTGGACTTTAATCAGGTAAAAGGACAAATTAGCGTTAAAACAGCGCTTGAGGTAGCTGCAGCTGGCAGGCACTCTCTTTTAATGGTCGGAAATCCTGGCTGTGGTAAATCTATGTTATCAGAGAGGCTAATTACTATACTACCAGGTCTCACTAATGCACAGGCATTGGAAAATGCCTCCATCCATTCATTGACTAAAAATGAAGTATCATTAGCCAATTGGGGCAAGATTCCATTTCGTCACCCACATCATAGCAGCTCTGCTGTAGCAATGGTCGGCGGTGGATCTAATCCAAAACCTGGTGAAATAAGCCTGGCGCATAATGGTGTGTTATTTATGGATGAAATACCTGAGTTTGACCGAAAAGTTTTAGAAGTTTTACGTGAACCGCTGGAAACAAAAAAAGTTAGTATTTCCAGAGCTAATTATAAAGTGGAATACCCTGCAGATTTTCAGCTAATAGCGGCAATGAACCCATGCCCTTGCGGTAATCGTGGTCATCCACAGAGTCTGTGTAAATGTTCGACAGAGCAAATTGCACGTTATCAAAGCAAGATTTCTGCTCCATTATTAGATAGAATTGATCTGGTGGTGCAAATGCCACACTTAAAACCAGAAGAATTACATAATATGCCAGCAGGAGAAAATTCTGAAATTATTCGTAATCGGGTTTTGAAAGCGCGGGAATTTCAGTTAAAACGCCAAAATAAATTAAACTATGCCATGAATAATGATGAAATTGAGGCTTTTTGCCCCACCGAGCCCAAAGCACTGGATTTACTAAAGTCAGCTAGTGGGAGACTTGGTTTGTCAGCCAGAGCTTATTATAGGGTGCTTAAAGTAGCGAGAAGCATTGCCGATTTAGCTGGTAGTGAAGTTATAAATGTGCCACATATAGCCCAGAGCATCCAGTACCGGTATATTTTTTAATCAAAGGTCCTTACTCAGGCAATAACTATAGGAAAGACATTGTGAGAAAAATACTGTTATGCTTCATTTTTTGATAAAATAGACCACTCATATAAAAGGGCGCATAATTAGTTATGAATAAATTTATCATTGGTTTGATTCTTGGTATTGCAATTGCAGGTGGCTTGGCATATTATTTAAATAATGCGCCAACCCAGTTTGTTAATAAAGTTACGAATAATCAATCTGGACCTATATCTCCGAATGCTTCGGCACCGATAATTTTAGCTCCCGGCACTAAATATCAGGTTGCAGAATCAAATGCAGTTGCAAGACCAGCAGCGTCAGCAGATGGAAATGCAGCGAATGCTTCAGCACCCAGCTATGATTTTTACGATGTCCTGCAAGGTAAAAAAGCTGCATCTAGCGCTTCTGCCGAGACAGCCACAAAAAAACCCACACGGTATTACGTGCAGGCCGGCTCATTTAGTTCGCAAAATTTGGCAAATGATATGAAGGCACAACTGGCTTTACTTGGCATTGATGCCAAAATAAAGTCAAAACAAGATAATGGTAAAATGATTAATCGAATTATTGTCGGTCCTTTTAATTCCGAAGATGACGCAAATGATACTATAAGTACGTTAAAGGACAATGGTATTACTGCAACGTTAATTAAAAGTGGCAATTGAAAAGGAGATTTATTATGTTAAAATTTTTGGCTATAATTGGTTGTTTATTAATTGGTAATACTTTTGCCGCCACAGCACAAATGCCATTGGTTCAAGGCAAGCCGTTAGTTGAAGGCAAAGATTATACAATTCTAACAGTAGCTGTACAAAAAACCCCAGAGCCTAAGGGTAAAGTAAATGTGAAAGAATTTTTTTCCTATGCATGTATTCACTGTAAGGAAGCTGAGTCTGCAATAGAAAAATCTATCGTGCCAAATAAAAGTATTGACTTAAATAAAATACAAGTTGTATGGGGCGATCAAGCTGAAATAAATGGCTTTGCTAAATTAAATGCAACTATTCAGGCTCTTGGGCTACAAAGGTTGAATGCTCCAGCGTTTAACGCAATTTTTAGCAACCAAAATCTGAATGATCCAGAAAAGCTAAAAACCTTTTTGGGACAAAATAGGTTAAAGCCTGCGGATGTTGATAATTTTATGGCAACATATAATTCATTTGCAATAGCGGGTAAAGTTGGTGAGTATAAAAACCTGACTAAAGCATATAACATTAATGGAACACCAACTTTTATTATTGCGGATAAATATATAGTAAGTCCTGCGTTACCAGAGCGGTTAGTTTTGGTAGTTCAAGCTTTGGTTAATAAGGCTAAACAAGAGGTGGGAAGCAATAATTCGATCAACAGTGGCAAACCCCAAAAAAGCTAATGTTATAAAAAATAAGGATTTATTACAATGAATAATCTCGAGCAGACACGCCTAAATATGGTAGAGCAGCAAATACGTACATGGGATGTACTTAATCCAGACATATTAAATATTTTTATGATATTAAAACGGGAAAATTTTGTGCCAGTCGCGCATAAAAACATTGCTTTATCTGATATTGAAATTCCATTACCTGGAAGCGGGAAGATGTTGTTTCCACGAGTTGAGGCCAGATTACTCCAAGAATTAAATTTAAATAAAAATGATAAAGTATTGGAAATTGGTACCGGTAGTGGTTATGTTACTGCGATTTTAGCCAAATTAACCGCATTTGTTTATTCAATAGAAGTTAATGAAACCAATAAGAAATTAGCAATGAACAATTTAACTGAAAATGGAATTACAAATGTCAGTTTAACATCTGGCAATGGTATCCAGGGTATGGTCGCTAAAGCACCATATGACAAAATTTTTGTAGGGGGTGCCTTGGTGGAAATTTCGGATAACCTAAAGAAACAGTTAAAAGTCGGAGGGAAATTAGTTGGTTTTATAGGTCGTGAGCCGATTATGCACGCAATCGTTATGGAAAAAATAAGTGAGACTGAATTTAGGCAAAAGCAATTGTTTGAAACCGATATGGACTACTTAGTTGGTGAGCAAACAGAACAATTTAATTTTTAACAGATTGTCATTCCCAACTTGATTGGGAATCCAATTAATATGGATTCCCGTCTGCACGGGAATGACATGTTTTTTTTGAAAGAAATGTATAACATGGATAATGATAAATCTAAAGCGCTCCAGGCTGCACTCTCACAAATAGAGAAGCAATTTGGTAAAGGTTCAATTATGCGCATGAACGAAACCCAGATTCAAAATGATATTCAAACAATATCAACCGGATCATTAAGTATTGATCTTGCATTAGGCATTGGTGGTTTACCCCGTGGCCGTGTGGTTGAAATTTTTGGCCCGGAATCAAGCGGTAAAACTACGCTATCTTTATCTGTAGTTGCCCAAGCACAAAAAGGTGGTGGAACTTGTGCTTATATAGATGCAGAAAATGCGCTGGATATAATTTATGCACGTAAGCTAGGGGTTAAAATTGATGATTTATTAATCTCTCAACCAGATACGGGTGAGCAAGCTCTTGAGATTGTTGATATGTTAGTCCGTAGTGGTGGGGTTGATGTTATCGTAGTTGATTCTGTTGCTGCATTGACACCTAGAGCTGAACTAGAAGGTGATATGGGTGATAGCCATATGGGCTTACAAGCTAGATTAATGTCTCAGGCATTGAGAAAGCTAACTGCAAATATTAAACGCACTAATACTCTGGTAATTTTTATCAATCAAATTCGGATGAAAATTGGCGTTATGTTTGGTTCACCAGAAACAACTACTGGCGGTAATGCATTGAAGTTTTACTCTTCTGTGCGTTTGGATATTCGCCGTACTGGTCAGATCAAAAAAGGTGATGATATCATTGGTAATGAAACACGCGTTAAAGTTGTAAAAAACAAAGTTGCACCTCCATTTAAGCAAGCAGACTTTGAAATATTGTACGGCGAAGGTATTTCACGTAATGGTGAATTAGTTGAGCTTGGCGTATTAAATAACCTGGTTGAAAAATCTGGTTCATGGTATAGCTACAATGGTCAAAAAATTGGTCAGGGTAAAGAAAATGCCAAGGAATATCTAAAAGAAAATCCTCAAATTGCTAATGAAATTGAAACCAAGATACGTAGTATTTCAGCGGTTGCTGCCAGCGATATGGGCGCGCCAAAACTTGAAGATGATAGTGACGATTTAAGCGAATAAAGCATAGCTTTATAAGCGTGGTATGTCATTCCCGCGTAGGCGGGAATCTCCTCTCATCCCGCATTTCACACGCGTGTTTCACATGCATGTGTTGGCGGGGACAAAAAAATATGTCATTGCGAACCATTGCATAGCAATGGTGTGGCAATCTTGATATATAAGATTCTAAATATGCAAAAACAACAAATCAGTCTAAAAAATAAAGCGCTGGATTTTTTATCCCGGCGTGACTATGGCTATTATGAGCTATATGTTAAACTACAAAAATATACTGAAGATCTGGATGAAATAAAACAGGTATTGGATGATTTAAAGAATAAAAACTTTTTATCTGAAGAACGTTATATAAATAGCTATTTACACAGCAAACAAACTAAATACAGCATTAAAAAAATTCGTTATGATTTATTGCAAAAAAATGTGGATGCTGATGTCCTTGAAGAAGTGCTGGCAAATAATCAGGTGAATGAATATGAAGCTGCCCATGCAATTTGGCAACGTAAATTTGGCGTAATCGCGACTGACAGTAAAGAACGCTTAAAACAGATGAGATTCTTGCAAAGCCGCGGTTTTAGTTCTAGTATAATTGCCAAAATCATCAAGAATAAAAGCTAATCAGCCTGTGTAATATAACAGAATTTCCGTAAGAGAAAGTGTGATAAGAATTTTTTTAATTTAGCAAAGCACCTTTGCTCTAAATCCTGTATTGTATACGCTTTATTTATATATGGTATGATCACCAATGACTAATGGGATAATATTTGTTCCATCAATAATAAAGTCAATAATAATCCTATATTTCATATCTATAGAAACTGAGAAAAACTCGGACATCTCGCCCTTTAATTTATGTAGCCGCAAAGAATTATGGAATGGATTAAGCTCTAGCAACTGAATAGTATTATAATATTTTAATTTTAAATCAGGATGTTTTTTTAACCATTTTTCCACTAATTTCTGATAAGAATCCGTAATAATAATTTTATACATTTTTATATGAACCAAAAAATCACGATTTAGTTAATTTTTTTTATGCTGCTTAATGATTTTTCTAATTTATCAATATGCTTTTTTGTACCAGTTAAAAATTTACCTTCAGCAATTTCTTTTTTTGCTTTAATAAGCTCAACTTCTAACTCACAGTTTCTTAAATAATTATAGTGCTGTAATTCGACTAAAACACAAGCATCTTTGCCACGCTCTTGTACAATTATGTCAGGCTCATTATCAAACATTTTTCTTAGCTTTGCAAAACCACTTCGTTTTAAATCTTGTATTGATAGCGTATTTGCCATAGTATTCACCTCTTTTATCTCTAAGAATGGTTAGTACCCTTCTGTATTATGGTAGTAGTATAGCATACTTTAGATGTATAAAACAAGTATATATAACAACATTGTTTACCACATTAATTAGTATGTGGTTTCAAAATCAAATACCATTGCTCCATTGATTTTTCCTTTTTCATCAACAGATAGAAATGGTCCGACAAACTTCTTAAAGTCATCATGGACACGATCAAATGGGCGTGCGAATGACTCACCCAGATAATAATTAAAATCATCCTGATTTTTAAAAGTAATAATAAATGTGTGCTCAAAACCTCTAGTTAATCCTTCCTGGCTTTTAGTGCAATCTCCACCAATTAAAGAAACAATGTAGCTTTTTCCATTTTTTTTGCTTTTGTCTTTAAGAGCTAAAAACCTGTTCATTACTTCCTGCTTTTGCTGTTGTGTGACTGTCGGCTTATACTTAAACACAACAACATGCTGTATTTCAGCAGATGCACCACAACAAATCGCCAACAAAGAAAGTAACCAGTTTTTCATTTATTTATAATCCTTAATCCATAAAAATGCACAATTAATAAGAGATTCCCGCCTGCGCAGGAATGACATATGGCGCGGGTGACATATGGCGCGGGAATGACAGCAACGTTATACTACAATGTTAACTAATTTACCCGGCACGACAATGGTTTTTTTAATTACCTGGCCTTCAATAAACTTGGCAACATTTGGATTTTGTTTAGCCGCTTCTTCTACCTGTTCTTTGGTTAATGACTTGGCTACTGTTAGTTTGCCGCGTAATTTACCATTCACCTGAATAATAATTTCAACTTCATCTACATCTAAAGCCGATAGGTCAACTGTAACCCACTTCTGTTCGAGCAACTCTCCACCAGGAATTAGTTGTCCATACAACTCTTCACAGATATGCGGAATTATTGGCGATAACATAATAATTACAGACTCCAATACTTCCTGAGATAAAGCTTTTCCGGCCTCATCAGACAATGGAACCTTGCTGTAATAGTTAAGTAACTCCATCGTACCCGCAATTGCCGTATTGAACTGACGGCGTACAGCTATATCATGCGTTACTTTCTGAATAGTTTGATGTAATAATGTTCTTAACTTTTTTTGCTCAGGAGATAATTCTCCTGAGGTATAACGCTTCACTACCCCAGTTTGTACGTGCTCATAAACCAATTTCCAAATGCGTTTGATAAATCGATTTGCACCTTCAAGGCCATTATCTGACCATTCCAGGGACAGATCAGGCGGAGCAGTAAACATCATAAATAATCGTGCAGCATCAGCACCATACTGTTCAATAATCATTTGCGGATCAATACCATTATTTTTGGATTTGGACATTTTTTCCTGTCCACCAATTTGCACACTTTGTCCATCTGATTTAGCGGTAGCAGAAAGCTGACGACCTTTTTCATCAACAATCACATTAACATCCGCTGGATTAATCCAGGTTTTTTTACCATGAGCATCTTCACGATAAAATGTATCCGCTAATACCATACCTTGAGTAAGTAAATTAGTAAAGGGTTCACTTGAATTAAGCAAACCCAAATCACGCAAACATTTATGAAAAAATCTGGCATATAATAAATGAAGTATCGCATGCTCAATTCCACCAATATATTGATCAACTGGGGTCCAATAATTAGCCCGTTCATCTAAAATCTGTTTGCTATTATCCGAGCATGTGTAACGAGCGTAGTACCAGCTTGAATCCACAAAAGTATCCATAGTGTCGGTCTCACGTTTGGCATCAGCTCCACATTTAGGGCATACTGTCTCATAAAATTCTGCTAATTTAGCTAACGGTGAACCGCTGCCATCTGGAATTAAATCTTCTGGTAAAATTACTGGCAATTCGGATTCTGGAACAGGAACATCCCCACAATTCTCACAGTGTATAATTGGAATAGGGCATCCCCAGTAGCGTTGACGGGAAAGACCCCAGTCACGCAGGCGATAATTGGTTTTAGCCTGCCCCAAACTTTTCTGGGTCAATAGCTCTTCAAAGGCGCTAAATGCAGCATTAAAATCCATTCCGTCAAATTGTCCGGAATTAAACAAAATACCTTTTTCATTATATGCAGCATTCAGTGGCAATTCTAGTTCACCCTTATTCGGACGAATAACTGGCTTAATTGGTAGATTATGTAAAGTGGCAAATTCAAAATCACGCTCATCATGTGCAGGTACTGCCATGACGGCACCAGAACCATAACTCATCAGCACATAATTCGCAATCCACACTGGAATTAATTCACTAGTTACTGGGTGCTTGACATATAAGCCGCTAAACACACCTTTTTTTTCTTGAGTCGCTAACTCCGCTTCAGAGGTACCACCTTTTTTGCACTGTTCAATAAAATCAGCTAATTCAGGTTTAAGTTTTAATGCGGCATCAGCTAATGGATGCCCGGCTGCAATCGCCACATAGGTAACTCCCATTAGAGTATCAACTCGTGTAGTAAAGACAACTAAATTATCTGAGTTATCTGGATAGGGGAAACTTACATCCATGCCAACTGATTTACCAATCCAATTACGTTGCATGGTTTTAACCTGTTCCGGCCAACCATCTAATTCATCCAAACCTTGTAGCAACTCTTCTGCATATGCGGTGATTTTAAAGTAATACATAGGTATTTCTTTTTTAATTATGCCCGCCCCAGAGCGCCACCCCTTACCGTCAATCACTTGTTCATTGGCGAGAACTGTTTGATCTACTGGATCCCAATTGACAACTCCATTTTTACGATAAATAATACCTTTTTCATAAAGCTTGATAAATAACCATTGTTGATGTTTATAATATTCTGGCGAACATGTAGCAAATTCGCGAGACCAATCAACAGCAAGCCCCAGGCTTTGTAATTGCCAGCGCATATAATCAATATTTTGATAAGTCCATTTTGCAGGTGGAACATTACTTGCAAACGCAGCATTTTCTGCAGGTAATCCAAATGAATCCCAACCAAAAGGCTGCAATACATTATATCCATTTAAATGATAAAAGCGCGCAATCACATCACCAATTGTATAGTTCCGCACGTGCCCCATATGCAGTTTACCGGAAGGGTAAGGTAGCATAGACAAGCAGTAGTATTTTGGTTTTGGGCTGGTTTCATTTACAACAAATGATTTTGAATTACCCCATTTTTGTTGCTGTTTTTTTTCTACATCTTTATGATTATAATTTTCTTGCATATATTTTTTTACCTGAAGTGAACATTAAGTTCATGATTTTAGCATATTATATTAGCAAAATAGCTGATATGTGTATGCGCCAAATACATATTGGAAACTGACTATAGCTAATTAAGCGCTCATTTTACCGCCAATCACCATGTGGATCAGCGCATTTAGGATCATTATCATCAGTACACACCCAATGTTTACAATCATCGCCATGTATTATCACAACATGTCCACCGCCATAATTAATCTCGAAGGTCGCCGTTTTTTTTGGTTCATCCTCCCGTCTAATGGTGTAAATAGGGGCATGCAGAGTCGCAATTATAGGACCCGAAACCAAAAAATCAAGGTCGTAGCTATCTGCCATAATGCTAAATAGATTAGTATCTCCTATTGACGTACGCATCTGCGTATTATGTGGCCACGCAGAACTATACACCCATAAAAAAATAGAATGCCCAGATTTTTTTTCCTGAACATTACCACCTATTGGTTTTCCCTCAAAATCAAATACGCAGCTTCCGGCATATCTAACAGCGTGAGCCATACCTGCATATAAAAATAACACAAGAAATGAACCAATTAAACAAATTCTTCGTTGCACTTTCTATTCCTTAAAAAAAATGATTATATAAATAGAAAATCTAGGTATTAAAATCCAAAAACTTAATTGAATTGAATTTCAATACATAGACATCCGGACAAATTATAACATACAAAAACATTAGCTAATTTAATACTTCATACCAGATTACCACGCTTTGCCATTTGGCAAAACTCGCAATGACATTATAAACGTAATCTAACACAAAGTACTACATAATGAGCTAAAATAAGGCTTAATTTTAAAAACAAGTGATTTTCACAAATCTCCCAAGGATAAAACAAATGCTAAAAACAAATAGCCTGACACCATATGAGCGCGCAATTATTTGCAATAAAGATACGGAACACCCCGGAACTGGTCGTTATACTGATTATGACGGAGCAGGGACTTATTTATGCCGCAATTGCGGATTAGCCCTGTTTAGATCCAAGCATAAATTTCATTCTAGCTGCGGCTGGCCCAGCTTTGATAATGAAATTACAGGAAATGTCAAACGTGAAATAGATAAAGACGGCAGACGAACTGAGATTTTATGTAATAGATGTGATGCACATTTAGGGCATGTATTTAATGGTGAAGGCTACACATCTCTTGACACTCGACATTGTGTAAATTCAGCCAGCCTCGACTTTGTAGATAGCGCGGATGTTAACGACACTGCAGAAGCTATACTTGCCGCAGGATGCTTTTGGGGTGTTGAATATTTTCTAAAACAATTAAAAGGTGTTTTAAAAACCGAAGTGGGTTATAGTGGCGGCACCAAATTTAACCCAACATATAAAGAAGTCTGTAATGGCAATACCGGGCATCTTGAAGTGATTCGGGTAATTTATGATCCCGAACAAGTTAACTATGCTGATGTACTCAAAAGATTTTTTGAGATACATGATTTTACACAAACTAATGGTCAAGGTCCAGACCTGGGTGAGCAGTACTTAAGTGCTATTTTTTACTTAAATGATGAACAACATAAAATTGCCAAGCAAATAATTCAACAATTAAAAGATAAAGGGCATAAAGTTGCAACATCATTAAAAGAAGCCGCAACATTTTGGCCTGCCGAAGATTATCATCAAGGCTATTATGCAGCAAATAAACAAGAGCCATACTGTCATACATGGCATAAGATATTTTAGTCTTATGTGAAATAATAAAATATGCTAAAATATGGTTACAATTTTATATAAAGGATTCAAATAAATGAAAAAAATTATTATAACCGGAAACGTAGGTCGCGACCCTGAAATGCGTGCAGACCAAAGTGGTGGTCAATTTGCATCATTTTCAGTTGGTGTTTCAGTTGGTACTAAACAAAATCCAAAAACTGATTGGGTTGATGTAACGTGTAATGGCAAATTATCCGATCTTGCCAGAAACTACATAAAAAAAGGTTCTAAGCTTTTGATTGAAGGTTTTCCGAGCGTTAATGCTTATGTTAATCGCGAGAATAAACCAGTTGGCACATTACGTATTTATGCTAATAATATCGAATTTCTAGGTAAGCGTGAAGACTCTACTGAAACTGATGATGCTAATAATAACGAGCCTGTATATAACTTACCAGAAGTGAATGAATCATCTATGGCAGGGTCATCATCAGGTAGTCTAACATCAGATGATATTCCGTTTTAAAGGATACGAAAATGGCAAATACAATTGTATGGTTTGATATACCCGTAAAAGATCTGGAAAAGGCAACTGAGTTCTACTCTAAATTATTAAATAAGCCTCTGCAAATCCATAATGAGCACGGATTTAAAATGGCGGTGTTTCCTCATGATGACGATAGTCATGATGTTGCAGGTTGCTTAGTCGAAGATAAGAGCGCAAAAGTGAATGACAGCGATTTATTAATTTATTTCGATGTTAATAAGCGTATTCATGAAGCAGCGGCTGTTGCTAAATCTGCTGGCGGCACGGTTATCGAAGAGCCACACCCAATCGGACCATGGGGATTTAGAGCGGTTATTTTAGATTGCTGCGGGAATAAAATTGCCCTTCATGCAATGGAAGATAAATAAGCAAAAATGTCAGGCGCCACAAATTTGCTAATTGCAGCACATCCTAATTTATATGGATATTTGAAAGCTTTTCATCTTATTGCTGTTGTTTGCTGGTTTGCTGGCTTGTTTTATTTGCCCAGACTATTTGTATATCATGCAATGACCAGTAATCCAGTTAGTAATAATCAATTTAAGATTATGGAGCATAAGTTATTTTGGTATATAATGACTCCATCCGCTGTTGTGTCTATTGTTCTGGGTGAAGTTCTGGCACATTATTTTAGCTTTTCTGGGTTGTGGCTACACCTTAAAATGTTCTTAGTTGGCACATTGGTAATTTATCACATATATTGTTTTAAATTGATGGATGATTTTGCTAAAGACTGTAACCAAAAAAGTCATAAATGGTTTCGACTATTTAATGAGTACCCGATTTTGGTGTTAATTTTGTGTGTGATATTGGTAGTCCTAAAGCCAATATTTTAAGTAGTATTTTCAAGAGTCAGATTGCCACGCCCTTTTCAGGGCTCGCAATGACGAATACCAGTCATCCTCGCGCATCAGTATGTCATCCTCGCGAAGGCGGGGATCTGGGCTGGGGAGATTCCCGTCTGCACGCATAGGCGTCAACTTAAGGAATTGAGATAGATATTATAAGTGTTTTGAAGGATTGATGATTACATAAATATTAACAAAAAAAGGAGCTTTATTCTATAATAGTATTTCTCTAACACAGAT
>Ga0134126_10000112_pt1 | contig 103884 bp, 95 predicted proteins | sample KB31752_FD_96881 | JGI IMG/M metagenome (GOLD analysis project Ga0134126, IMG submission 96881) | Terrestrial soil microbial communities with excess Nitrogen fertilizer from Kellogg Biological Station, Michigan, USA - KB3-175-2 | ecosystem: Environmental > Terrestrial > Soil > Unclassified ... | reverse complement strand
TGTCGGTGCCGGTACCTACAGCGGACAGTCCGCCGCCGCCATCGGCTACCAGCACATGTTCGCCGACCACAAGGCCTCCCTCTCCATCGGCGCCTCCTTCGGCAATGGCGATACCTCCGGCGGCGTCGGCGCCGGTTTCAGTTGGTGATGCATTGAAGAAAACCGCAACAGCCCCTCTCCCGCAACGGGAGAGGGGTTTTTTTTGGGAATTATATACTTGGCTCCCTCCCTAACCCAATTGCAAACAACGTATTAGCTCGGGGTAGGAAGCAGACCGTAAACGCCCTCTCTCAGACCCTTGGCGAGTTCTAGCTGGCGTTCTTGTAGAGCTCGAAGTTCGCTGGATCGGTCGAGAAGCCGGACAACGATCTCAAGATCAGCCACTGATTCGGGCACTTGGATTTTCAGGCTCAGAAACAATTTCTGGTTGAAGCGATTGCGGCTCGTCTTGGTCGATCCCGTTGATTGCGCGTTGACTATCGACAGGTACTGCGGACTGTTCAGACAATGGACGATGTAGCGGCAAAGAAGATCGCCGTTGACAGGGTCCTTCGCCGAGAAGGTTGGGAACTCCCCCGACACATAGCATCCATCGTGCTCCGACCCGGTCATCGCGAACGACCCTTTGTAAGCGAAGAGCCGGTTATAAATGATCCAGCCAGCCGAAACGCGAAACGCGGAAGTTGCCTTTACTTCCCGGCCCAACTTCTGCTCGCGCTCGAACGCCCCCTCGCCCCACCAACGCACGCCAAGTAGGCGATACAATTTGTCTGGATCGAGCTTTTCGCGAACCGATGTCTCGTCCAACACGTCCCCAAGACGAACGGGCACGGTTCGCAATTCAGCAAAGACCCGGTCTAGATCGGACATCGCCTCCTGAGCCAAAGCGATCTTTCTCTGCGTTGCCTCGGCTTCCAGCCGCAGAGAAGCCATGTCCGTCACGGTCCGCGCAGATCCTTGCGCGTAGAACTCCGCATCTAGTCTGTCATCGACCTTTGTCGTCCACGACTCCGAATGCAGGCCAACGGCATCGCCACGCTCGAATGATCGATAGTCCAAAAGAATGTCTGGCAACACGTTGCCGGAGACTAATGAACCATTCGGCGCAAGTCCGGTATTCCTCGCAATTGCCATGAAGACCGGCTTTTGCGGTTCGTCATTCGCGGTCTCTTTCTTGCACAGTATCAGCACGCTCGTCTTGGCTCGCGCCCCATATCCCTCAAAGGTTTCCTTGTTGAGACTGATTACAGCCTTGATCCAAGCGTGATGCCTTAGATAGTCGCGAACGTATTGCGTCCGCGAGTTATTGAGAACGCCGTCGATGACTACGATTCCTATCGCGCCTCCTGGCTTCACGAGGCGTAGCGAGCGCTCCAATGAAAGTATTACGCGATCCTGCGAATTGCGGCCCGATCCCAGTTCGTAGCGATTTAGCACGGTCGAGTCGGACTCCATCGAGCCGAAGGGAGGATTGGTTAGGCAAATGTCGAAAAGGCCGTCCGCGATCAGTCCGTCGATGTCAGTGAATCCATCGTGCATGAACACACCCGAGCTACCGTCCCCATGAACCATCATGTTCATCTTGCAGGCTTGGGACGTACGCTCTTTCCAGTCAGTGCCGTAGAGGCAGCGGCTTGAAAGTTCAAGGCGCCAGCGCAGCTTCTCTGCATCGGCAAACTCCTGAAGGCGAATCTTTTCGCTGACCAATTCGAATGCAAAAATCAGAAATCCGCCTGTACCGCAAAACGGATCAATTATTCGTTCGCCGATTTTCGGATTGATTGCCTCGACCATGAACTCGACGACATTGCGAGGCGTGAAGTATTCACCAAGGCCGCCTGTGAATGTATCCCCAAGGAAAAACTCGAACGCTTCGCCCTTGACATCGAAGGCGGTCAGGCCCAAATCGTAATTCTCGAACAGACCGACAATCCGCCGAATGGTCCGATCCCTGAGGTTGATCTGAGCATCCTTTTGAAACAGGCCAGAGTACGATGGATGCGCTCGCGCGTCGTCGAATATTTTTCGCACAACGTTGAATTTGAGCCGCTCCATCGAATCGTCGAACACGGCAAGTCGGAATCGATTCCCCTGCGGGTTCTCTTTCTCTTCAAAAAGTTTGCAGAACATGACCTTCGACATTTCATCGAAGGCCGCAGTCGGGTCCAGCCCTTCGTTGTTCCGTATCTCGTTATGACATGACTTCAGGATGGTCTTGAACGTTGTCACGTCATCGATGATGAAGAGGTCGTGTTTCGCCTCTTCGCGCAGTGTCTCTTGTATGTTCTTATCAAGAACAAACTTGACGATGTCGGCTTCTAAATCATCGCGCCTCGGCAGCTCGGGGCGCCGAGTTTTGTGCAGCGTATGGAACACCTGCGTCTGCGTACTGTTGGTTAGCAGCGCGAGGGGTGCGATCCGAGGCAGTAGGCGAGCATAGGAAATCGCCTGCTCGCGAGCAGCACGATCAAGTATCTCCGTCGGTGACTTTGTTTCGCAGACGATCAATGGAGCCTTGTGCTCCTTCGTCGTGTAGACGATAGCGTCAGCGTAGATCGTCTTTTTCTTCCGCCCCTCTTGTACTTGAACGGCGACGTTGAAGGCGATGCAATCCCGCTTGTACCCGATGGATTCAAGGTAGGGGACTAAGAATTTGAACTTAACGTCCTCTTCCGAGTGAATCGGTTCTGACGTCGCAGAAGCAGTCGCCTTCGCGGGCGTTCCGCGCGCGGATTTTGCCGGTCGGGCCTTGGCCTTCTGAGACTGCTTGGACAAGTTCGGTCGATACGCGAGGACCACATCAGCGATCCGGTCCAATGCCTTGGGCGTTTTAGTCACGCGGTCAACTCCGCGTAGGTAATCCTGCGTCCGACCGTTGCAGCAACAAAGCTATGCAGCCGTTGCAGCGTATGACGCTTCACATTTCCGTCATTCAGACGAAAGGTGAACTCGTCAACGTACCGACCAAGATGCTTGTCGCTGGCGTGGTGATAGACGCCATGCAAGCCGCGCTTCATGACGGCCCAAACGCTTTCAATGCTGTTCGTGGTGACGTTGCCACGGGAATACTCGCCGGCACTGTGATTGATGGCCTCGTGTCCAAAGAAAATGCCGCCAATCCCTTTGTAACCAGCGTGCTCGTCGGTATGGAGCGTGGAGCCAACTTCTACGTTCTCATGGATAGCGCGATGCAGGGTCTTGGTGTCGGCGCCTTCGACGTGCTTGGCAATCGTGCGACCGCCACGCTCGCGCATGCCGACGACGACAGACTTACCGACTGTGCCCCGTCCTGCCCGCAACTTCTTTGCGGCATGCTTGCTCTTCTCTTTCCCGCCTATGTACGTTTCGTCCACTTCAACGATGCCCTTGAGCATCGTCGGGTCGTTGCCGCACGCCTCACGCAGACGTTGCAAGACGAACCACGCCGACTTCTGCGTGATGCCGATTTCTTTCGACAATTGAAGCGACGAAATGCCCTTGCGCGACGTGACGAGGAGATACATCGCATACAGCCACTTGTGCAAAGGAACGTGCGACCGTTCGAATATTGTTCCCGTGCGGACCGTGAAATCCAGCTTGCAAGCGTTGCAGCGGTAATATCCGCCCTTGCGAGCTGTGATCCGTTCAGCGGCGGCGCAGTGCGGGCATTTCGTGCCTTCCGGCCACAGACGCGCTTCCAAGTATTTCCGCGCCGAGTCCTGATCTGGGAACAAGGTGAACAACTGAAAGGTGCTGATCGTTACTTTGTCGTCCACTTGAATCCCCTTATTTCATGGGATCGATTGTACCCAATCGAGGCAAGGGAGTCAAGTATATAATTCCCTTTTTTTTCCGGAATCGGGCGTCTCCTCACCTGCTCATAACCGCATGGCGGATGCAGATCCCCGCACATGCGATGATCGCGGCCCGCCCTGAAAGGATGATTCCTTGCCTCTCACCGCTGGTCTGTTGCTGCGGATCAAGCGCGATCACCTGCTGCAGGCACTCCTGCTGTTGACGCTGGCGCTGGCGCTGTTCGATCCCCGCCCCGCGAGCGATTATCTGGAATGGCTGGACATGCCGACCCTCGCCGGCCTCACCGGCCTGCTGGTGTTGACGCAGGCGGTAAGGCTCAGCGGTTTGGTGCAGCGCTGGGCGCTGGCGCTGGTGGCGCACCTGTCGAGCGTGCGCGTGCTGGCGATCGCGCTGGTGCTGGTTTCCGCGTTGCTGGCATCGCTGCTGACCAATGATGTCGCGCTGTTCCTGGTGGTGCCGCTGACGCTGGCGATCGACGCGATCGCGCAGGTGCCGCGCGCGCGCCTGGTGGTTTTCGAAGCATTGGCGGTGAACGCGGGTTCCACGCTGAGCCCGATCGGCAATCCGCAGAACCTGCTGCTGTGGCAACACTCCGGCCTGGCGTTCCCGCAGTTCGTGCTGGCGGTGCTGCCCGCCGGCGCGATCATGCTGGCGTTGCTGCTCGGCATTTCGTTGTTGGCGTTTCCTGCCGCGCCGTTACGGTTGCCAGGCGCGATGCAGCCGCCTCCACTGGATCTTCCGCTCGGTCTCGGCGCAATGGTGCTGCTGGCCGGCATGGTCGCAGCGTTGCAGTTCCACCATGTGCTGCTTGCGGCGGTGTTCGTGCTGGCGCTCGGCGCGACGGGTTACCGGCGCGTGCTGGCCGGCGTGGATTGGATGCTGTTGCTGACCTTCGCCGCGATGTTCGCGGGACTGGGACACCTTGCCGCAATTCCGTGGGTAGGCGAGCGTGTCGGCGCGTTGCCCTGGCACGATCCACGCGTGTTGTACGCCGGCGGCATCGCGTTGTCGCAATTGATAAGCAACGTGCCGGCCGCGGTGTTGTTGCAGCACTACACAAGCCACCTCACCCTGCTCGCGATCGCCGTGAACGTGGGCGGCTCCGGCATCATGATCGGCTCGCTGGCCAACCTGATCGCGTTGCGGCTGGACGGCTCACCCGGGATCGCATGGAAATTCCACGCGTGGTCGATCCCGTTCCTGCTGGCGAGCGCGACGCTGGTCGCGGCGTGGGCGCTGCGCTGATTCAGGCCAGCAAATCCGCATACTCCGGGTGCCGGCGCATGAACACTTCCGCATACGCGCAAGCCGGCACGACCTTCCAGCCGTTGGTACGCGCTGTTTCCAGCGCCGTGCGCGCCAGCTCGGCGGCCACGCCGTGACCGCCGATTTCTTCCGGGACGCCGGTGTGGACGATGGTCATCACACCGTCATGCAGGCGGTATCGCAGCTCCGCGCGATGGCCGTCGACTTCCGTGCTGAACTTGTGCGCCTGAACATCGTGACGAATTTCCATGTCCGCACCCGCAACTAAACGATCGGAATCTTGCGGATGTTCGTCGCCGGATCCAGCCAGAAGGAATCCTTGACGAAGCGGTTGAAGAGGTCCGGTGGCAGCACGCTCTCGCGCTTGGTCGCGGTCACCTTGGGTGCGACCTTGTGCAGGCCGGGCAACCCCAGGCGCGCGTCGAACTCCGGTTCGTCGTACTGGATGTTGTCGAAGTCGTGCTTGAATGGCGGTTCGCCGAGGAACTGGTACACCGCCTCGATCGCGCGCTTCGGATCGCTGGTGAGCGTCTCGTAGGTCATCAGCATCAGCCGGCCCGGCGCGTACTCGCCGTAGTAGGCATCCTTGGTGGCCTGGTAGGAGAACCCGACCATGCCGGCCACATCGATCAGGCTTTCGGTGCGCGAATACACCGTGCCGTTGGGATTGAAGTGGAAGATCTTGCTGGCACTGAGCGGATGCTTGCGCACCATGCGCTCCACGCTGTCCAGCACCCACGGCATCTCGCGCACGCAGGCGATGACCCTGGCGTTGGGGAACAGGCTGGCGAGCATCGGCATCTTGCTGCACCAGATGCGGCCGGTGTCGATCGCCACTTCCAGATTCGGGTAGACGCTGTAGTAGTTCCAGAACAAGCCGCGCAGCACGGCCAGCCGCTGCGGCTCCTCGATGAAAACGGAAAAGTCGTTCTTGCCGCTCATTTCCGCGACCAGCGAACTGACCATGTCGCCCAGCGGCGAGGTCATGCCGGCATGGAAGCGCGGGTTCTGCTTCAGGATCGCTCCCAGCAGCGTGGTGCCGGCGCGCGGAAATCCGGAAATGAAATGGATGCGCGGCGGCTTCCGTTGCACGGGGGGTTGCCGCCCCCCCGCCTGCATTGTTGCTTGCTGTGCCATGCCCGTCCCCGCCTCGACTGGAGCGGCGAGTGTAAAGCAAGCGGCGACAGGATGGCCGACCTGGCCGACAGAAGTGAGTGAACCTAAGAGATCCCAGCCTCCGGCGTCATCGCGCGGATGCTGCGCATCTGCGGGCTGCTCAGGCAGCACAACGCGATCAACGTGAGCGCCAAACCCGCGACGGCGAACAGCGTGGTCAACGAGATCACTTTCAGCAGCGCACCGGCGATGGCCGCGGACAGCGGGCCCAACCCCATGAAGGTGAACATCAGGATGCTCATGGTGCGACCCATCATCTGCCGGGAGACGCGCTGCTGGATCCAGGTAAAGATCGCGATCTGCACGATGCCGCCGAGTACGCCGGTGCACAGCAGCAGCGCCGCGCCGGTGTAAGTCGTGTGCACCAGCGTCAGCGCGGCCAGCGTCAATCCGACCAGACTGTCGATGCACAACACCATCACGCCGAGATGCCCACGCATCGCGCGCGCGGCGGCGCCGGACAGGAAACTGCCGGCAAACATGCCGATGCCTTGCGCGGTCATCAGTATTCCGAGCGAAGCCGCGCCGAGGTTCATGCGCGTGTCCGCCAGCACCGGCAGGCCCACCTGGATCGGCCCGCCCACGAACACCGACACGAAGCTCGCGTAGATCACGAACGCGCGCAGCGGCACGTCCGTCCAAACATAACGCACGCCCGCGGCGATGCTGGCGAGCACGCCGCCGCTGGTTTGCGGCGGATGGAAATCGCCGTGCACGCGCACCATCGCCAACGACACCAGCGAGAACACGAAGCTCGCCGCGTCGATGGCGAACGCCATGCCGAGGCCGCGCGCATCCGGTAGCGACTGCGCGGAGGGTTGGTGGTGCGCACCCAGCGCGATCACGAAGCCGGCCAGTATCGGACCGCCAATCATGCTGAGTTGGCGCATGCCCATGAAGGCCGCATTGGCGGCGCGCAACTGCTGCGGCTGCACCAGTTGCGGCATGATCGCCGAACCCGCGGGATACGCGAACGCGGTAGACAGGCCGATGCCGAGCGCCAGCAGATAGACCATCCACATCTGGACGCTGCCGGCCAATACCAGCGCGGCGAGCATCACGATGCAGGCTGCATTGACCGTGCGCGCGCCGAGCAGCACGACGCGCGGCGACATGCGGTCCACCACCGCACCGCCCACGAGCATGAAAACCGCACGCGGAAACGCCATTACCGCCAGCACGATGCCCAACGCGGCAGGGCTGCCCGTGAGTTTCAGCACCAGCCACGGCAACGCCACCAGCGTGAACTGGTCGCCGAACGCGGAAATCGAGCTGCCACCGAACAACAGGCTGAAATCGCGATTGGCGAACAGCGAACTGCGTGCCGGCGTCGGCGTCGCGGGAGAAACCGTGTTCATGGGAGTGCCTGCCGGAATGCGGTGCGCAGTTTAGCGCTACGGCGAACCACGGCGGTGCGCGAGATTTCTAGAACCGTGCGCGCAGGTAGAACGCCGGGCCATCGGAATCCAGATCCAGTTTCGCGCTGGCGTCGTCGAATTCCTTGTCGAGATGCAGGCGGGAGGCGGAATACTCGAGCGCGAATCCGACGTTCTGCCATGGGAACCATTCGACGCCGAGCGCGCCGTTCCAGATGTGTCCGCTGAGATCGCCACCGTTCTTCTCGATACCCGCGACGTCGGCGTACATGCGCCAGTGCTCGTCGAAGGCGTGTCGCCAGCCGAGCGTGAGCATCGGCGCCCATGCGCTTTCGTCATAGCTGTCCGAAAAGGTCGTGCCCTGTTCGCCTGCGTGGGCATTGCCGTCCACGCGGAAATCCACCTTGTAGTAGGCCGCGCCGAGCCCGATGCCGAACACGTCGCTGGCGTGGCCGAACCACCATTTGTACGAGGCCGAGCCGAAGTCGTAGTCCACGTCGCTGTGGAGGCTCGCGCCCACGTCTGTACCGAGTGCCGGAATCGGCTGCTCGTAGCTGGCATCGAGGTCGCGATGGATCTGGTAGTAGTCGAAGGAGAATCCCTGACTGTCGCCGATCAGGAAATCCAGGCGCGCGCGCGGATCGACGCTGTGCTGCTTGAGGCCGAGATCGTCCTCGAAATTCAGCTTGCCCTCGATGCCGGCATAGTTGCCGGTGCCTTGCGCGGTGACGGTCGTGTCGTTGCTGGAGTAATAGCCGCCCAGCCAGACGCTCACGCGATCCAGTGCGGGCGACTGTTGCGCCGCTGCGGCGGAACTGGCGACGGCCGCTGCAATGGCGAGTGCAAATACGGAAACGGTGCGGGGGAAATGACGACTGGACATGGGAGAGCCTCGTTGCTCGAACACGAGCCCCCACTATCGTGAATCTTCGGTCGCCTACATGTGAAGGCGTTGCTCCGATGCACGTCTGAATGGCGGCCACGGGCAGTTCGTCAGTGATTGCGCTTCCGCCTTTCACAACAGATTGCAGCGAATGATTGTTTCGGCGTGAACGATGAATTAATGGGCCCACCAGGACTCGAACCTGGAACCAAGGGATTATGAGTCCCCTGCTCTAACCGATTGAGCTATAGGCCCGCAGCCGCGAATCATAAGTCATCCGCACCTTTGCCTCTGCTGCCATCACGTTGTCAGCATCCCGTGGCCATACTGCCCCAACCCCACCACGGAGCGTCGCAATGAACACCAAGCAGGTTGCCGAACGTCTGGTCGAACTGTGCCGTCAGGGCAATTACACCCAGGCGCACGAGACGTTGTTCGCGCAGGATGCCGTCAACATCGAGATGGAAGGCATGTCCGGTGGCCCGATGGGCAATGCCACGGGGCTGGATGCGATCAAGCGGAAGGGACGCGCCTTCGGCGAGATGCTGGAAGCCGTGCACTCCAATGGAGTGAGCGAGCCGGTGATCGCAGGCGACTGGTTCAGCGTCGCTGCGGTGATGGATGCCACGATGAAAGGGCGTGGTCGCGTGACGATGCGCGAAATCTGCGCCTATCACGTGCGCAATGGCAAGATCGACCGCGAACAGTTCTTCTACGATATGTGAGATGCACGCAGCAACACCCGGGTTGTTCGATGCGAATACCGACCCGCAAGCGACCCGCCAGACGCTATGCGACGGCGCGATGCTGCTGCGCGGATTCGCGCGGGTGCGCGATCACGAAGTCCTCGAAGCGCTCGATGAAGTGATTCGCGCCGCGCCTTGGCGACACATGCTCACGCCAGGCGGCTCGCGCATGTCGGTGGCGATGAGCAATTGCGGCGAACTCGGCTGGATCAGCGACCGGCGCGGTTATCGCTATACCGCACGCGATCCGCAAACGGACATGCCGTGGCCGGTGATGCCGGAAGTTTTCTTGCGCCTTGCCTGCGACGCGGCAGCGGAAGCTGGGTTCGCCGGCTTCCCGCCGGATGCATGCCTGATCAATCGCTACGAGCCGGGCGCGAAAATGTCGCTGCATCAGGATCGCGACGAACGCGATCTTTCACAACCGATCGTGTCGGTGTCGCTGGGGTTGCCCGCGATGTTCCTGTTCGGCGGCGAACGGCGCAACGACAAGCCGATGCGCATCCCGCTGACGCACGGCGACGTGGTGGTCTGGGGCGGCAAGGCGCGTCTGCGCCATCACGGCGTGCTGCCGCTGAAGGCAGGAACGCATCCCGCGCTCGGCGCGTGCCGAATCAACCTGACGCTGCGGAAAGCCGCGTAAAACGCTCAGCCAGGCTCGCCCACCGACGCGCGCAGAGCGGCACGCAAGGTGCGCTTTTCGGCTTCTTCGAGCTTGCGGCCGAGCATTTCGCTGGCACGCGCGAGCATTTCGCGGTCCACTTCGTAGGGCAGTGGCGTGCGCTCGGGCAACTGGCGTATCTGTTCCCGCTCCCAGCCTTCCAGCGACACTGAGAACTCCACGGCGAGGTCGTTCAGTCGCTCCATGTTGTTGGGTTGCGAGTCGTCCGCGTCGTCGGAGAATCCGCTTTCCTGGGATTCGCGCCTGCGCAGGAAGCGTCGCAGGGTTTCGGCATCCAGCACGTGGCGCGTGTCCACTTCGCGCTGCAATGCGGCGGACTGGTTGCCGCTCTCGTTGGATTGCACGCCGAGCAGGTGCACGCGGATGCCATGCTCCTGCGCCTGCTGCACCCCGACCCGCAAATCTTCGTCGCCCGCGATCAGCATCGCATCGCTCACCGCGCGATTGCGCGAAAGATTGACCAGATCGGAAAAGATCAGTGCGTCCACGCCTTTCTGTTCCCCGGACTGATTGACGAAGCCCAGTCGCAACTTGATGTTCTCGAGGTAGGCGAGCGCGAGGTGCGCGGGCGACGGGCCTGCGTTGGTCCCGTCGTACCAGTAGATGCGCAGCAACGGGCGGCCGCTGATCGATTCGGCCAGGGTCTTCAAATGGGAAGTGAACGCGGCGTTGTCCAGGCGCAATTCGCCGCGCCGGAGGCGTTCACCGAACAGCAATTCGCTCGCGGACGCGAACACGTAACCGGCATCGACGAATACGGCAATACGATCCATGGATATTCCGCCTTGTTGCTAAGAAGAAGGATGGCGCAAAAAAACTAGATGCCATCCCGGCCCGCGGCCGGGATGACGGGATGCACCGTCACTCGAAATCGAGGAACGAGCGGAGCTGCTCGGATCGCGAGGGATGCCGCAGCTTGCGCAGTGCCTTGGCCTCGATCTGGCGGATGCGTTCGCGGGTCACGTCGAACTGCTTGCCGACTTCTTCCAGCGTGTGGTCGGTGTTCATGTCGATGCCGAAGCGCATGCGAAGCACCTTGGCTTCGCGCGGCGTCAGCCCGGCGAGCACGTCGCGCACGGTTTCCATCAGGCCGGTTTCGGTGGCCGATTCGATCGGCGAGCCGACGTTCTGGTCCTCGATGAAATCGCCGAGGTGCGAATCCTCGTCGTCGCCGATCGGGGTCTCCATCGAGATCGGTTCCTTGGCGATCTTCAGCACCTTGCGGATCTTGTCCTCCGGCATCTCCATCGCCGCCGCCAGTTCCTCCGGCGTCGGCTCGCGGCCGTAGAGCTGCAGCATCTGGCGCGAGATGCGATTCAGCTTGTTGATCGTCTCGATCATGTGCACCGGGATGCGGATGGTGCGCGCCTGGTCGGCGATCGAGCGCGTGATGGCCTGGCGGATCCACCACGTCGCATAAGTGCTGAACTTGTAGCCGCGGCGGTATTCGAACTTGTCCACGGCCTTCATCAGGCCGATGTTGCCTTCCTGGATGAGATCCAGGAACTGCAGGCCGCGGTTGGTGTACTTCTTGGCGATGGAAATGACCAGGCGCAGGTTGGCCTCGACCATTTCCTTCTTCGCGCGGCGGGCCTTGGCTTCGCCGATCGACATCGCGCGGTTGATTTCCTTGATGTCGGTGAGCGGCAGGAACAGCGCGCGCTCGATCTCCGCCAGCTTTTGCTGCTCGGTGACGATGTCGTCGCGGTGGTTGCGTACCGCCGGCGTCCACTTCTGGCGCTTGCGCGACAGCTCAGCCACCCATTCCAGATTGGTTTCGTTGGACGGGAACAGGTCGATGAAATCCTTGCGCGGCATGCGGCACAGCCGCGTGCAAACGTCCATCACCACGCGCTCGTGGTGGCGGATCGAGGCCACGACCTCGCGCAGCTTGCGCACGAAACCGTCGATCAGCGCCGACGGAAGTTTCAGTTTCAGGAACTCCTCGGCCATCTTGTCGCGCAGCTTCTGCGATTTCTTGTCGGCCACGCCGTACTTGTCGGCGGTCTTCTGGAACTTGCCGTAGAAATCGCGCAACACGTCCATGCGGCGCGCGACTTCGACCGGATCGGGGCCGGAAGGGCCGGCTTCGGTGTCATCGTCGCCGGCGGCTTCGTCATCCTCTTCCTCGATTTCCGCATCGCTGTCCGCGACTTCCGCGGATGCGACGCCGAATGCCTCGGCAGGGATTTCCTGGTCCGCGAAACCGGCGATGATCTCGCTCATGCGGCGCTTGCCATCCAGGTGCTGGTCGTATTCCTCCAGCAGCAGGCCGATCGCCCACGGGAAGCTGGCCAGCGCCGTCTGCACCTGGTTCAGGCCTTCCTCGATGCGCTTGGCGATCGCGATTTCGCCTTCGCGGGTCAGCAGTTCCACCGTGCCCATTTCGCGCATGTACATGCGTACCGGATCGGTGGTGCGGCCGACTTCCGCGTCAACGACGGACAACATCGCCACCGCTTCCTCGGTCGCGGTTTCGTCGTCGTCGGTGTTGGCCGGCGCGTCCGGCAACAGCAATTCGGTGTCGGGTGCGACTTCATGCACCTCGATGCCCATGCCGTTGATCATGCCGATGATGTCTTCGATCTGCTCCGGATCGACGATGTCATCCGGCAAGTGATCGTTGACCTCGGCGTAAGTCAGGTAGCCCTGCTCACGGCCTTTGGTGATCAACTGCTTGATTTCGGATTGCTGCTGGGGAAGGTTTTCCATGAGACACCGCGGGGCACAGGAACCGGACAGTATAAAGGATGTGGCGATTTTTTGACCAGTTTTCAAGGAAAAACCGGTCGCGCCCGGGCCATCGCGGAGCGAAAAACCCATGCAAGAAACGCGCAAAAGAAGGCCACGGATGACTTCGGAGCGCGATTCATCGTAAAAGCGCAGGCGAGGCATCCGCCCTTTGATCAGGCGGTCAGGAAGACCGCAAAACAAACGTCACTGGGCCATCGTTCACCAGTGCCACCTGCATGTACGCGCCGAAGCGGCCGGTTTCAACTCGGGGATGGCGCGCACGCGCCAGTTCCACCAGCCGATCGAACCACCGACGGCCGTGCTCCGGGGCAGCCGCCGAGGTGAAACTCGGGCGCATGCCCTTGGCCGTATCGGCCGCGAGCGTGAATTGCGAAACCAGCAACAGGCCGCCCGCCACGTCGGCCAGCGAACGGTTCATGCGGCCGGCCTCGTCGGCGAACACGCGGTAGCCGAGCAGGCGCTCGCACATCCGCGCGGCCTGCGCTTCGCCGTCGTCCGGCTCCACCGCCACGAACGCCAGCAGACCCGCGCCGATCCCTCCGACGGTTTCGCCATCCACGGCGACACGCGCTTCGCTGACGCGCTGGATCAATGCAATCACCGATGCTCCATCCATTCGGAACCTCCACGAGCTTAGCGGTTCGCGGCAAGCCGAGCGATCGCGCGATACCACCACGCGCGAATGCACGCGAGCGGGTCCCATCGCTACACTCGCGGCATGCACTGGCCCGTACGACTGCTTTACGCGATCCTGCGCGTGATATCGGGCTTGCCGCTGCGCGCATGGCAGGGCATCGGTGCCGTGCTGGGCGGGATGTTCTGGCTACTGCCCTCGCGCAAGCGCGCGATCGTGCGCATCAACCTGGCGCGCGTGCGGCCACAACTGGATGCCTCGGCGCGCGATCTGCTCGTGCGCGCCTGCCTGCGGCAAACCGGCCAATCGCTGGTTGAGGTGTTCGGCATCTGGACTCGCATCGAACGCACCCTGGCGCAGGTGAAGGACGTGCGTGGCGGCGAGTTGTTCGAGGCTTCGCTAGCGTCCGGCAGGGGCCTGATCCTGTGCGCGCCGCACCTCGGCAGTTGGGAAGTCGCCAATTACTGGGTCGGCGCACGCACGCCGTACGCCACTTTCTACACGCAACCACGCTACCCGCAACTGGAATGGCTGTTGCGGCGGCTGCGCGAGGGTGGCGCCAGCATCCAGTTCCCCATCGACGATTCCGGCGTGCGCCGGGTGTTCCGTCACCTCGGCGGAGGCGGCGTGGTTTCGATCATGCCGGATCATGTGCCGCGCAGCGGCGGCATGGTGGCGCCGTTCTTCGGCGTGCCCGCGTTGACCATGACCTTGCTGCCGCGCCTGCTGCGCCGGACCGAAGCGGACGTGTTGATGCTGTTCGTCGAAAGGCTGCCGCGCGCCGGCGGTTTCGTCATCCACTTTCGCGAACCGCCGGCAGCATTGCGCGATCCGGAGCTTGCCACTGCCTGCGCGGCACTCAACGCTGCCGTGCAGGACTGCGTGGAACTCGCGTTCACGCAATACCAGTGGAACTACAAGCGCTTCAAACCGCGCGCCGGCAGCGGGCTGCCGGACATCTACCGCGCGCATCGCCACGCGGAGGGCGAAGACTGATGCGCTGGTATGTCGCGCTGACCTGGGCCGCGCTGCGCGCGCTGGGCGCGCTGCCGATGCGCGCGCTGTATGCGCTCGGCACCGGGCTGGGCGTCATGTTGTGGTGGCGCAGGCACGCGCGCGAACGCGTGCACACCGAAGTGAGCCTGTCGCTGGCGTGCCCGAAGCTCACCGACGCTTCCCGCGCGCGTTTGACGAGACTCTGCCTGATCGAAACCGGGCACGCGGTCACCGAACTCGCGGCGGTATGGGGCCGCGGTGCCATGCAGGCGCTGGACCTGGTGCACGAAGTGCGCGGCGGCGAATTGTTCGAGGCCGCATTGAATGCACGGCGCGGCCTGATCATCGCCGCGCCGCACCTCGGCTGCTGGGAAGTACTGAACCATTGGCTGTGCAGCCGCACACCGATCGCGATCCTGTATGCGCCGCCGCGCGATCCCGCGTTCGAAGCGATGCTGCGGCGCGCGCGCGGCGGCCTGTCGCCGCAACAGGTGCGCGCGGACGGCGCGGGCGTGCGTTCGCTCTACAAGCGCCTCTCCGCCGGCGGCGTGGTCGGCATCCTGCCCGACCAGCAACCCAAGCGCGGCGAAGGCCAGTTCGCGCCGTTCTTCGGTGTGGAGGCGCACACGATGGTGCTGCTGCCGCGCATGGCGCATCGCACCGGGGCCACCGTGTTGTTCGCCTTCGCGGAGCGCCTCGCGCGCGGTGCGGGTTTCCGCATCCATTTCCTGCCGGCTCCGGAAAACATCGCCGGCGAAGATCTGCTCGTCGCTTGCACCGCCTTGAATCGCGGCGTGCAGGACTGCGTGGAACTTGCGTTCACGCAATATCAGTGGGCCTACAAGCGCTGGGCCGAACGGCCGGACCCGAACGAGCCGGACCCGTACTGGCTGGCGCGCCAAAGAGGGACCGCCGGCAAGAACTGAAACGGCGCGCGGGCATTATTTTCCCAGACGCCGCAGGAACACCCGCATTTCCTTCGCCGCCTGCACGTCGCCGCGCCGTTCGGCCACGCCGATGCCTTCACGCCACGCGTCCGCCGCGGCGTCGGTGTCGCCGAGGGCGAGGTGCGCCTTGCCGAGCGACTTCCACGCCGCGGAATACTCCGGATCGAACCGGATCGCCGTGCGCAATTCCAATGCGGCTTCCGCGACCTCGCCCGCGTCCAGCAACGCGGTACCTAGCGAATAGCGCAACAGCGCGCCATCGCGCGGGCCACCGAGTTGCGCACGCAAACTGGCAAGCAACCCGTCGTTCATGCGCGCGAGTCCCCGTTCACCGCGCCTGCGCGTAGCGCCAGTAGCCCTGCGGATACAGCGTCGGTGGCCGCGCAGGCGCCGACGGTTGCTCGCCGCGCCGCAGCGCCGCCAGCGTCGGCGCGTCCCACACCACCAGCCACACCGAACGGAACGGCTGCACGAACACCGCGTAGCGCAAATCGACCGCATCAAGATTGCTCGGGTATTCCACCACCAACCCCTGCGGATGCGTGCGTGCCCACTGTTGCAGGATATCGCCCTCGTAAAGGCGATCGATCGGTCGCGTCAAGCGGCCGAAAAAATGGAACTGGCCTTCGTAGATGTCGAGATTGCCGATCGCGTGATGCTGCGCCTGCGCCCGGGCCAGCAAGCGCGATACCGGTGCGAGGTCGAATCCCGGGGACAAGGTCAGCGCGAACAACACGTACGCCGCCGAAACGCCGATCAGGCTGGCCGCGGCGATGCGGCGCAGTTCCGCGCGCCCTCGCCACAACATCCATACGCCCAGCGCGATGTACACCACGCCGAACGGCGCGCTGTGCACGGACAAATCGCGCAGCCAGTGATCGTCGATGCGTCCTTGCGCCACCAGCGGCGGCAGCGCGAACAACACGGCCGCCAGCGCGAACGCACCGACCGCCAGCGGCCATGGGCCCCATGCCGGCCCGCTCGCGCCTCCACGTTCCCGCAAGCGCGACAACGCACGCGCCAGCAGCAGCATCGCGGCAGGCAATTCCGGAATCAGGTAGTAAGTCTGCTTCCCGCTGATCAGGCAGAACACCAGGAACACCGGCGCCATCCATGCAATGCAGAAACGCAGGCCGTTCTCCAGCGGCCGGTGCAGCGATGCGATCGCCGCCCATGCGCGCGGCCACGCCACGAACGGGAACAACACCGCCGGCACCCACGGCAGGTACCACCAGAACGGGCGTGCATGATCGAACGCTTCCACCACGCGGCCCGCGGTCTGTTTGAACAGCAACTCATTGGCGTACGCCGGACCGCCAAGATGGATGGCGGGGATCACCCACGCGGCCAGCATCGCGAAGCCGCCGGCGAACGCGAGCAGCCCGAATCCGTACCAGCGCGCCCGTTCGCGCCGCGCGTATCCGCTCCACCACGGGCCCAGCAGCCACACGAACACCACGTGCAGCGCCATCACCGGGCCCTTGGTCAGCAGGCCGAGACCGATGCACAGCGCGAATCCGGACCAGCGCGGCGCGGCGCGCCCACGCGACGGCGCGAGGCACAGCAGCGCGCCGAGCACCCACACGCTCAGCAGCACCTCGTACATGATCTGCAGGCCGAACAGGAACGCGAACGACAGCGCCGCCAGCATCCACGGCGTCGCCCGCGTCACCCACGGATCCTGCGGGAACAGCCGCCGCGCCATCCTTTGCGCGAGGATCAGTTGCGCCGCGCCGATCAGCAGTTCCAGCACGCGCGGCCAGACATCGTTGACGCCGAACACCAGCCAGCCGGCATGGATCATCCAGAACAACAGCGGCACCTTCTGGCTGTACGGCGCGCCGTTGATGTACGGCACCCAGAACTGGTGCCGCGCCCACATTTCCCAGGCCACCGCGAGCGTGCGGGTGGAATACATCGGCATCGGCCCGTTCGCGAAGATGGCCACCAGCGCGGCCAGCAGCCACAGCGGCAGCCACCACGGCAGGTCGCGAAAAGATTCGATGCGGATGTTGCTGTCGCGAATCATGGAACTCCGGCAAAGATGGCGCTGACGCAGATGGCCGCTGTCTGATCCTGGTCATGCAGGGCCGCAAAAAACAGTTTAGCCGAGCCGCGCATTACACTTCGCCGGTCTGCCCCGCCGGCGCGCGCCATGCCCGATCGTCCCGGACTCTCGGCCTGCATCATCAGCTTGAACGAAGCCGACCGCATCGCGGACTGCCTCGCCTCGCTGGCGTTCTGCGACGAGATCGTGCTGGTGGATTCCGGTTCCAGCGACAGCACGCGCGATCTCGCCGCCGCGCGCGGCGCGCGCGTGATCGAACGCGCTTTCGATGGTTACCGCTCGCAGAAGGCTTTCGCGGTGGCGCAGGCGCGGCACGACTGGGTGCTGTGCCTGGATGCCGACGAGCGCGTGACGCCGCCGCTGCGCGCATCCATCGAGGCCGCGCGCGACAACGGCTTCGCCGACGCGGCGGGTTATCGCTGCGCGCGCGCTACCGAATATTTCGGCGCCTTCCTGCGCCACGGCAACGCCTATCCCGATCGCGTGCTGCGATTGTTCGACCGGCGTCGCGGAGGCTGGCGCGGCGAACGCGAGATCCACGAACACGCCAGCGTGGACGGCGTCGTGAAAACACTCACGGGCGATCTGGAACACCGCGCCTACCGTTCCATCGACGACCAGCTCGCGCGCTACCGCCGCTACGCGACGATGATGGCGGCCGACATGCACTCGCGCGGCCGGCGCGCGCATCTGCACAATCTCGTGGTGAATCCGTGCTGGCGATTCCTGCGCGGCTACATGTTGCGCGGCGGCTTCCTCGACGGCTGGCGCGGTTTCCTGTTCGCATGCCTGGAAGCCGATTACGTGCGCGAAAAATTCGCGCGCCTGTGGCTGCTCGATCATCCGTCATGACCGCCGGCGAAGATCGCGCGCACGCCATCGCGCCGAGCGTCACGCTGCTGGTGATCGCCTACCGGATGCGCGCCACCATCGGCGAAGCGGTGCGTGCGGCGCTGGCGCAAACCCACCCGTGCGACATCATCGTTTCCGACGACAGCTCCGGCGACGGCACGCTGGAAGCCGCGCGCGAAGCCATCGCGGACGATCCGCGCGCGGCGCGCGTCACGTTGCGCAGCACCGCGCGCAACCTCGGCCTGTGCGCGCACATGAACGAGCTGGCGCAACTGGCGCGCGGCGACATCCTGGTATGCAGCAGCGGCGACGACATCAGCTATCCGCAACGCGTGCGGGAGCTGGTCGACGCCTTCGCCGCCAATCCGCGGGGGCAACTGGTCGGCTCGTCGGTGGACGACGTGGATGCCGGCGGCAAGCTGCTCGCGGCGAACGTGCGCGGACTGCCGCAACGCGTGGACCAGCGCTGGTTCCTGCATCGCGGGAAACTCGTCACCGTGCTCGGCGCGTCGATGGCCGTGCGCCGCGAACTGCTGACCGCGCTGCCGCCGCTGCAGGGCACGGTCGAGGACAACATGTTGAGCCTGCGCGCGGTGCTGCTGGGCGATTGCCTCTGCCTGCAGCGGCCGTTGCTCGCCTATCGCCTGCACGGCGGCAACCTCAACGACTGGATGTTCGACCGCAGCGGCGACGATTACGCGGCCTACGAACGCCGCCATCGGCGCGTGATCGCGATGTACCGCGACATCGCCGCCGACCAGCGCCGCTGCGTCGCCGCGCGTCCGGGGCTACCGGAAGAACGGCGACAGCTCGGGCTGTCGCTGGCGGAAATGTACGAACTGGAGGCGGAGATGCGCGAAGCCGTGCTGGATCGCCCGCGCCCGCAATGGATCGGCCCGCTGTGGCGCGGCCTGCGTCATCCGGGGCTGCGCCGCAAGAGCGCCGAGCGCGCATTGAAATTGCTGCTGCCGCGCCGCTGGTTCGGCAGCGTCGCAAAACTCAAAAACTGAGCCGGCGCGGCTCCAGCGGCGGTTCGCCGCGGGCCCGCCGCAATTTGCGCAGGAACCGCACCTGCTGGCGCACGCCGTTGAGCATCGCGTTCCCGCCCGCAGGCGGCGCGGCGGCGCGCACGCGCCACAGTTCGCGCAACAACGGCAGGTGGCGCCGCTGGTCGCGCGCCAGATCGAAAGCGTCGAGCAGCGCCTGCGCGCGTTCGTGGCCGCGCAGCGTCGTGCGCGCGTGCGCCACCATGAGGTTGCGACGGACTTCCAGCCACAACCGCTGGCGCGACGGATCACGCGTCTTCTGTCCATGGCCGAGCGTGGAAAACGCCGCGCCATGACGGCGGAACCGCACCAGCGGCGCGTCGAGATACACGACGCCTTCGCCGGCCGCCGCGCACAACGCCAGCCACCAGTCGTGGAATACGCCCGCTGGAAACGGGCGCGCGCGCTCGAACACTCCGCGCCGCAGCAGCGCCGCATGCCCGGACACGGAATTCGCGAACAGGAACTGCAGCGGCTCGCGTCCGGACATCATCGACAGATGATCCGATACATCGCCGCCCGAGAATCTGCCGTGCTCGTCGATGTAGCGCGAATCGCAATAGGCGAGATCGGCCGCACCGATCGCCTGCAGCAGGCGCGCAAGCTTTTCCGGTTCCCACACATCGTCTTGGTCGCAGGGCGCGATGAACGCGCCGCGGCAAAGCGTCATCGCGCGCTCGAAGCTGCGCGCGGGACCGAGATTCGCATCGTTCCCGAACACGCGCACGCGCGGATCGCGCGCGGCGTATTCCCGCAACAACGCGACGCTGCCGTCCGAAGAGCGGTCGTCGAGCGCGACGACCTCGATCGTCGCGTCGTCCTGCGCCAGCACCGAATCGAGCTGCTCGCGCAGCCAGCGTTCGCCGTTGTACGTGCACAACGCCACGGAAATCAACGGCGACGGGGCGTTCATGGCGCTCGTGCGTGCGAAGGTCAGGCGCGCTTGCGGATCGCCGCATAGTACATGCCGTCCAGTCCGCCTTCGCCCGGCAGGATCTGGCGGCCCGCACCGGCGACATGGCCGAAATCCAGCGCGAAGTGCATCGGTTCGGCATCAGCCTGCTCGCGCAGGAACGCATCGAGCACGCATTCGTTTTCCGCGCGCAGCAGCGAACACGTCGCATACAGCAGGCGACCACCCGGTTTCAGCGAGGGCCACAGCGCGCGCAACAGGCGTGACTGTTTGCTCGCCAGCGCCGCGATGTCAGTGGCGCGCCGGTGCAACTTGATGTCGGGATGCCGGCGGATCACGCCGGTGGCCGAGCACGGCGCGTCCAGCAGGATGCGATCGAACGGCTGCTCGCCACACCATGTCGCAGGTTCTCCCGCATCGCCGATGCGCCATTCGCACTGCAGGCCCAGGCGTTGCAGATTCTCGCGGATGCGCGCGACCCTGCGCGGATCGCGCTCCAAAGCGAGCAATGAAACATCGGCGCGCTCCAGCAGATGACAGGCCTTGCCGCCCGGTGCCGCGCAGGCGTCCAGCACGCGCATGCCTTCGTGCACATCCAGCAGGTCGGCCGCGAGTTGCGCGGCACCGTCCTGCACGGAAACACGACCTTCGCGGAAAACCGGCAGGCGCGCGACATCGGCGTGATGGCCCAGTGTCAACGCGTCGTTCAACCACGGGTGCGCGACGGTCTCGGCGCCTTGTGCGCGCAGCAGTTCGACCGCGACTTCGCGCGACACGCGACGTCGATTGACGCGCAGCATCGGCGGCGGGGCGTTGTTGCCCGCATCGAGCAGCGTATCGACCTGCTGTGGCCAGTCCCGCGCGATGGCGTCGATCAGCCAGCGCGGAAAGGCGTGCCGAGTCACCGGATCTTCGTCCAGCCTCGCATTGAGGGCCTCGCGCTCGCGCAACCAGCGCCGCAGCACCGCGTTGACCAGGTTGGCGAACGGCGAACGGCGCAGCGCGCGTGCCGCCTCCACGCTGGCGGCGACCGCGGCGTGCTGCGGCAGTTCGAGAATTTCGATCTGCACCAGGCCGAGCACCAGCAGCGCATGCAGCACGTGTTCGCGCGTGCGCAACGGACGTTCGAGCAATCCATCCAGCGCCACGTCGAAACGCAGCCACCAGCGCGCACCTTCATTGACCAGCGCGGTCAGCAGCGCGCGATCGCGCGAGTCCCCCAGCCGCGCATGCGCCGGCGCGACCGCTTCGCGCAACGAAGCACCCTCGAATGCCACCGCTGCCAAGGTTTGCGCGGCGAGGGCGCGGACATCCACCGTCTGCGGGATGCCTTCACGCATCGCGACGGTGCGGCGGCGATTTCAATCCGGGGCGCGCGTTCAAGTAATCGCGCGCCTCGATCACGCGGCTGCCCGCACGCTGCAGTCTCGAGATCCGCAGTACGCCTTCGCCGCAGGCAATATCGATGCCTTGCGCGGAAGCCCCGACGATGGCGCCGGGCGCTTGCCTGGCGCCCGTCGCCGACAACACCGTGGCGGACCAGACGCGCACGCGTTCGCCGTCGATCTCCGCTTCCGCCACCGGCCACGGATCGAATGCGCGCACCCTGCGCTCCAGTTCGACCGCGGGCGCGGCGAAATCCAGTTTCGCTTCCGCCTTGTCGAGCTTGTGCGCGTAGGTCACGCCGTCCGCGGACTGCGGCGTTGCGGGCAGGCTCTCGCCGTGCGACACACGCTGCAGGCCATCGCGCAATACCGTCGCACCGAGTTCCGACAAACGGTCGTGCAGCGATCCGCCGGTGTCATCGGCACCGATCGACGTAGCCGCGCGCAGCATCACCGCGCCGGTATCCAGCCCCGCTTCCATCCGCATCAGGCAGACGCCGGTTTCGGCATCACCCGCGAGGATCGCACGCTGGATCGGCGCCGCACCGCGCCAGCGTGGCAGCAGCGACGCATGTACGTTCCAGCAGCCAAGGCGTGGAATCGCCAGTATCGATTTCGGCAGGATCAGTCCGTAGGCGATGACCACGAGCAGGTCCGGCGCGATGTCGCGCAGACGCCGCCGCGCTTCGACGGTTTTCAACGATTCGGGCTGCTCGACCGCAATGCCGGCGGCAAGCGCCGCCTGTTTCACCGGGCTGGCCTGCTGCGCGCGCCCGCGACCGGCGGGACGGTCGGGCTGGGTATAGACGGCGACGATGTCGGCGCCTGCATCGATGCACGCCCGCAGGCCCGACACGGCGAACGCCGGCGTTCCCGCGAACACCACGCGCAGTGGCGCGGCCACGTCAGGCCGTGGCGGCTTCGGGTTCGGCCTGTCGCCGCGTCTTCTCCAGCCTGCGACGCACCATCTCGCGCTTCAGCGGCGAGAGGTAATCCACGAACAGCTTGCCGACGAGGTGATCCATCTCGTGCTGGATGCAGACCGCGAACAGGCCGTCGGTCTCGATTTCGAACGACGTGCCATCCGTGCCCTGCGCGCGCACGCGGATGCGATTGGCGCGCTGCACGTCGGCGTAGATGCCAGGCACCGAAAGGCAACCTTCCTGGTACACCTGATGGCCGTCGGCCTCGAGGATCTGCGGATTGATCAGCACGCGCGGATCGTTTTGCGTCTCCGACACGTCCAGCACCAGCAGGCGCTTGTGCACGTTCACCTGGGTCGCCGCCAGCCCGATGCCGGGCGCGGCATACATGGTTTCCAGCATGTCCGCCGCAAGCTGCTTGAGGTCCATGTCGAACACGGTCACCTCGGTCGCCCTGGTGCGCAGCCGAGGGTCGGGAAATTCGAGGATTTCAAGCTTGGCCATGGTGGAATGATATGGGGTTGCGGGCCCTTTATCCAAACCGGTGCCGGTCGCAGACGTGACGTGCGGCGCGATTTGTAAAAATTACGCTTGCCGCAGCACCCATTTCGGCTACACTCCGGCTCAAACTGCCGGGGGATCGGGGGATTGCCGCCTATGTTTAAGAAAGCGCTTGCGCTGGTTGCCAGTCTGCTGGTGACCTTGGCCGCGTACGCCGCCGGCGCCCAGCTTCGCGCGGACCATCCTTCCACCTACGTGGTGAAGAAGGGCGACACGCTCTGGAGCATTTCCGCACGCTTCCTGCAGAAGCCTTGGCTGTGGCCGGAAATCTGGGACGTCAACCAGCAAGTGCACAACCCTCACCTGATCTATCCGGGCGACGTGTTGCAGCTGGGCGTCGACAATCGCCTGCGTGTGGTGCAGCGCCAGGAAGAGGCCAATCCGGTGCCGACGATTCCGCTGGACCGGATCGAACCGTTCCTGCATGACTTGCGCGTGATGAGTTCCGACGAACTTTCACACACGCCGTACGTGGTGGCGGTGGAAGAAGACCAGCCGCGCGCAGTGGAAGGACAATTCCTGTACGTGCGGGGGCTGAATGCCACGTCGGGGCAGCGTTTCGCTTTGGCACGGCCTGGCCACGTCTATCGCGTCTCCCAGGGCCAGCGGCCGCATCCTTACGAGGTCGGCCATATGCTCGACAGCGATGTCGAGGTATCGCATGGTCCGTGGGACGAGGACACCCGCAACGACGACATGTGGGGCAAGGGCAAGGAAGTAGGCACCGAGGTGGAAATCATCGGTGCGGTACAGGTAGTCAAGGGAGGTGACCCGGCCACCGTGGTGCTGACCAATGCCAAGATGGAGATACGCAAGGGCGACCGCCTGCTGCCGGTGGACGACGCGCCCTACGATCCCACTTACTGGCCGCATCCGGCGCGCTCGGTCCCGCCGTACGCCCGCGTGATCGCGTTCGACAACGGCATGGACAGCGATTCCAACGAAGGTCCGATGTCGGTCGTGGCGCTCTCGGCCGGCAGTGCCGACGGCGTGGACAACGGCACCACTTTCTCGATCTTCCAGCCGGGCGACGAAATCACCGACGACGTCGCGGGCGACAGTCGCAAGCGTTCGTTCGGCCCGCACGTGCAGCTGCCGGAAGAATTCATCGGCCATGTGATGGTGTTCCGCACCTACGAGCACGTGAGTTACGGCTTGGTGATGGACGGGATTCGTCCAGTGCAGATGGGCGACGACGTGCAGATTCCGGAATAAGCCAAGGATCGGGATTTTCCGACACGACGGCGCGGCGCCATGCCGCGCCGTTCGCGTTTGCGGGGCCCTAAACTTCGCGGGTGCAAGAGATCGAAGAAATCCGTGCGTGGCTGGTCCTGCTGCGTGCGTCCGGCATCGGCCCGGCCACGCTGCGCACGTTGGTTGAACATGCCGGATCGGCGCACGCGGCCTGCGCACAAGCCGGGCGAATGCGGCGCGAATCCGGCCTCGACGTCGAAGCGCTGGCATGGATCGAATCGCCGGATGCGGCACGCATCGACGAAGACCTCGCGTGGCTGGCGCAACCCGCGCACCGGCTCCTGCGGTTCACCGATGCCGATTTCCCGCCCCAGCTTATGCATATCCCGCAGCCGCCGGCCGCACTGTTCGTGGCGGGCGATTGCGGTCTGCTGCTGCGCCCCCAGATCGCCGTGGTCGGCGCACGTGCGGCTTCCGCGCAAGGGCTGGCGAATGCACGCGCTTTTGCGCGCGCCTTCGTGCAGGCAGGGCTGGTCGTTACCAGCGGCATGGCAGATGGCATCGACGGTGCCGCGCACAAGGGCGCGCTCGAGGCCGGGGGCGCGACCATCGCCGTGGTCGGCACCGGGGTGGATCTGGTCTATCCACGCAAGCACCGCGAACTCGCCGCCGCCATTGCTGGACAAGGCGCAGTCGTCAGCGAATTCCCCCCGGGCACGCCCGCGCGGGCGGAGCATTTCCCGCAGCGCAATCGCCTGATCGCCGGGCTCGCGCTGGGCACGCTGGTGGTCGAAGCCGGGCTGCAGTCAGGTTCGCTGATCACCGCCCGTCTCGCCGGCGACATGGGGCGCGAGGTATTCGCCCTTCCGGGCTCGATCCACAATCCGCTGGCGCGCGGCTGCCACCGGCTGATCCGCGACGGCGCAAGGCTGACCGAAACTGCGGGCGAAGTGATCGAAGCCGTGACATCCGCGGCCCAGGCGCTGGGCGCCGATCTGCGCGCGCGTCTGGAAGCCCCGGCGGACGACAGCGCTGGTGACCTGCCGACGCGCGCAGAGGATCCGGACTACTCCCGCCTGTTGGCCGCCCTCGATGAGGCGCCCCTGGACATGGACGAACTGGCCCTTCGGACAGGGTTGAAACCGGCCGAACTGTCCTCGATGTTGCTGCTGCTGGAACTGGAGGGTCGAGTTGCCCCCGTCGCAAGTAGCGGTTGGCAAAGGCTTTTAGGGCCCAGCCGCTGATCCTGCTTGACAGCGGGCGCCAACGCGTGCCTCCACTATAAAAAGGCGGGTACGCCCTGTCCGCCCCGATTGCGAAGCCGCGAATGCCCAAGAACCTGCTCATCGTCGAGTCGCCCGCCAAGGCCAAGACGATCAACAAATACCTCGGCACCGATTTCCAGGTGCTGGCCTCCTACGGCCACGTCCGCGATCTCGTGCCCAAGGAAGGTGCGGTCGATCCGGAGCACGGATTCGCGATGGATTACGCGCTGATCGAAAAGAACGAGCGCCACGTCGACGCCATTGCCAAGGCCGCCAAGGGCGCCGACACGATTTATCTGGCGACCGACCTGGATCGCGAAGGCGAAGCCATCAGTTGGCACATCTCCGAGATCCTGCGTGAACGCGGGCTGCTGAAGGATCGCGACGTGCATCGCGTGGTGTTTTCCGAAATCACGCCACGCGCGATCAAGGAGGCCGTCGCGCATCCGCGCAAGCTTTCACACGACCTGGTGGACGCGCAGCAGGCGCGGCGCGCGCTGGATTACCTGGTCGGCTTCAATTTGTCGCCGGTGCTGTGGCGCAAGGTGCAGCGCGGGCTCTCCGCCGGGCGCGTGCAGAGCCCGGCGTTGCGAATGATCGTGGAACGCGAGGAAGAGATCGAAGCCTTCAAGCCGCGCGAATACTGGTCGATGGAAGCGCAGCTCGCGCATGCGGATGGCGCCTTCAGCGCCCGCGTAATCAAGCTTCACGGCAAGAAATTCGAGCAGTTCGACCTGAACAATGCCAAGGATGCGCTCGCGGCACGCGATTCGCTGCTGGCGGCGGCCGACGGCAAGCTCGTCGTCGCCGACATCCAGAGTAGGCAGCGCCAGCGCCGGCCGGCGGCGCCGTTCACGACGTCCACGCTGCAGCAGGAAGCCGCGCGCAAGCTGGGCATGGCCACCAGCCGAACCATGCGCATCGCGCAGGGGTTGTACGAAGGTGTATCGCTGGGCAGCGAAGGCAATGTCGGCCTGATCACCTACATGCGAACCGATTCCACGCACTTGTCCGGCGAAGCGATCGGCGAATTGCGCGCCACGATCGAGCGCGAATACGGCAAGCAAGGTTTGCCGGAACATCCGATGGTCTACAAGACCAAGTCGAAGAACGCGCAGGAGGCGCACGAGGCAATCCGCCCGACCTCCGCGCTGCACACGCCGAAATCGGTCGCGGCTTTCCTGACGCCCGACCAGCTGAAACTGTACGAGCTGATCTGGAAGCGCGCGGTCGCCTGCCAGATGAAACCCGCCACGCTCAACACTGTCGCGGTCGAATTTCCCTGCGGCAAGGACGCGGCGTTTCGCGCCACGGGTACCACCGTGGTCGATCCGGGTTTTCTCGCGGTGTACGAGGAAGGCCGCGATGCCAAGCCCGAGGAAGACGAGGAAGCACGCAAGCTGCCGCCGCTGAAAGTCGGCGATGTCGTGCCACTCACCGACATCGTCACCGAACAGCACTTCACGGAACCACCGCCGCGCTATTCGGAAGCTTCGCTCGTGAAGGCGCTGGAGGAATACGGCATCGGTCGACCGTCGACCTACGCCAGCATCATCCAGACGCTGCTGGGACGAGAGTACGTCACGCTGGACTCGCGCCGCTTCCGGCCCACCGACGTCGGCCGCGCGGTGGCGAAATTCCTGTCCGGCCATTTCACGCGTTACGTGGATTACGACTTCACCGCAAAGCTCGAGGACGAACTGGACGCGGTCAGCCGCGGCGAGGAGGAATGGAAGCCGCTGCTGCAGAAATTCTGGAAACCGTTCAAGACCCTGGTCGATGACAAGACCGAAACGGTCGACCGCGCGGAAGCCTCGGGGGCACGCGAACTCGGCAAGGATCCCAAGACCGGCAAGCCGGTGTCGGTGCGGCTCGGACGTTACGGCGCTTACGCGCAGCTCGGCGACAAGGACGTGGACGAGAAGCTGCAGTTCGCTTCGCTGCTGCCCGGGCAAAGCATGCACACGATCGCGCTGGAAGACGCGATCGAACTGTTCAAGCTGCCGCGTGCGCTGGGCAAGGATGCCGACGGCGAAGAAATCAGCGCCGGCATCGGCCGCTTCGGGCCGTTCGTGCGCAAGGGCAAGCTGTACGCCTCGCTCAAGGGCGAGGACAATGCCTATACCGTTACGCTGGAACGCGCGCAGGAACTGATCCGCGAGAAACTCGATCTGATCGCCAACCGCGTGATCACGGATTTCGGCGACGGTGTCCAGGTATTGAACGGTCGTTACGGCCCTTACATCAGCGACGGCGAGAAGAACGCGCGCATCCCGAAGGAGCGCGATCCGAAATCGCTGACGCACGAGGAAAGCAAGGCGTTGCTGGAAGCCGCGCCGGTGCGCCGCGGTCGCGGCGCGAAAAAAACGGCCGTGAAAAAGACCGCAACAAAGAAAGCTGCCGGCAAGGCGACCGAAACTGCCACGAAGAAAAAGGCGCCGCGCAAATCGGCGAAAAAGACCGTTAAAAAGTCTGCGGCGAAAAAAACGCCCGCGAAGAAATCGGTGCCACGCAAATCCGTCGCAGAAAAACCGACGGACGCGGACGATGCCGCGCCACCTTTCGACACCTGAGCGGCGATGCGCCGCTTCGACTTGACGGAAATCGCGCAAACCGCGGCATTGCTGCGATCCGGCGGCGTGCTCGCCTACCCCACCGAAGCGGTGTTCGGGCTTGGCTGCGATCCCGACGATCACCACGCCTTTGAAAAGGTCTTCGCGCTGAAACAGCGCCCGCCCGAACAGGGTGTGCTGCTGATCGCCGCCGATTTCTCGCAGATCGCCGACTGGATCGACGCGCCACCCGCGGCGATCGCGCGCGCGCAGGCGACCTGGCCCGGCGCGCATACCTGGATTTTCCCGCGCTCGCCGCGGGTGCCGGACTGGCTGGCCGGCGCGCACGATGGCATCGCCCTGCGCATCACCGCCCATGCGCCCGCCGCGGCACTGTGCCGTGCCTTCGGCGGCCCGATCGTGTCCACCAGCGCCAACCGCCACGGCGAACCACCCTCGCGCAGCGGGGACGAAGCCGCCCGCATCTTTGGCGAGCAGCTCGACGGCATCCTGGATGGCCCGACCGGAGGCTTGGCGCGCCCGACCCCGATTGCCGACGCGCTCTCCGGCGCTATCATCCGCGCCTAGCGAGGCGATCCGGCGCACACGGGAATGTGGCGCGGATCGGCAAGGCAGGGGGAGCAAGCTTGGCCGTCGTATTCGACAACATTTCGTCGCCCGAAATACCGGCGGTCGCACCGCTGCCGTGCGCCGCCGATCCCGAACGTGTGATCGCGTGGCGCAACGGGCGCGCGGTGCGCGTCGCGGAATTCCTGGCGGAAGTGCAGGCGTTGGCGAACCTCCTGCCGCAGGCCGAAGCCGCGGTCAACCTGTGCGAGGATCGCTACGCCTTCCTGGTCGCGTTCGCCGCGCTCGCGTTGCGGGGGCAGACCAACCTGCTGCCGCCCTCCCGTGCGCCGCACGCGGTGGACGAAGTGCTTGCCGCGCATTCCGGCAGCTATTCGCTCGGCGACGTCGCGCTTGATCCGCCACCGCCGCACTACCTGAAATTCGATCCGCAGGATCTTCTGCATGCGCGCTTCCATGAGCGCGAGGACCAGAAAGCGGGCTTCGCTATCCGCGCTGTTCAACATGCGATCATCCCTGATCGCGAGGATCAAGAAGCGGACATCCTTGTCCGCACTTCTCAAAATAGCGGGCTGGCTGTGGATCCCGGATTGGTAGTGGCGATCGGGTACACCTCCGGCTCCACCGGCATCCCGAAAGCCAATCCCAAACGCTGGGACAAATTGGCGATCAGCAACAAGCACAACGACGCATTGCTGCGCAGCCTCGCCGGCGGCGCGTACACGGTGGTGGCGACGGTGCCCCCGCAGCACATGTACGGCCTGGAATTCTCCGTGCTGCTGCCGCTGCTGTCGGATGTCGCGGTGCATGCCGCGAAACCGTTCTTCCCGTGCGACATCGCGCAGGCGCTGGCGGAAATACCGGCGCCGCGCGTGCTGGTGACCACCCCCGTGCATCTGCGCGCGTTGGTGGAAGAATCGCTGCGACTGCCGCCGTTGGCGGCGATCATCTCGGCCACCGCGCCGATGCCGCCGGAACTGGCGCGCGCCGCGGAAGACCTGTTCGCCACGCCGGTGCAGGAAGTATTCGGTTCCACCGAAACCTGCGTGGTCGCGCATCGCCGCACCGCCAGCGAGGAATGCTTCACGTTGTATCCGGGCATCGCGCTGCATCCGCAACCCGGTGGCGCGCAGGTCGACGCGCCGCAACTGCGCCAGCCGGTGGCATTGGCCGACCTGGTGGAGCTGGTCGATGGCAATCGTTTCCGCCTGTGCGGACGCAACGCCGACTTGCTGGAAATCGCCGGCAAGCGCGCCTCGCTGGGCGACCTCACCCGCAAATTGCTGGGCGTGCCGGGTGTGCGCGACGGCGTGGTCCTGCAACTGGACGAATGCAACAGCAGCGGCGTGCGCCGCATCGCCGCGCTGGCGGTGGCGCCGGGCATGACATCCGCCGACATCCTCGCGGAGCTGCGGCGCGCGATCGATCCGGTATTCCTGCCTCGCCGGCTGAAGCTGGTCGAGGCGCTGCCCCGCAGCGACACCGGCAAATTGCCGCGGGCGGCCATGCTGGAACTTCTTCGCAGTTAAACTGCGCGCCTCGCAATCGGGTGCGCGCACGCGATGAAAGTCCTGGTGATCGGTTCCGGCGGCCGCGAACACGCGCTGGCCTGGAAACTTGCACAATCGCCACGCGTGTCCGAAGTGCTGGTCGCGCCGGGCAATGCCGGCACCGCGCGCGAACCGCACATGCGCAATGTCGAAGTCGCCATCACCGACATCGACGGTTTGTTGAAGCTGGCGAAAGACGAAGACGTCGCGCTCACCGTTGTCGGCCCGGAAGCGCCGCTGGTTGCGGGCGTGGTGGACAGGTTCCGCGGCGCGGGCTTGCGCATTTTCGGACCGCGCGCGATCGCCGCGCAGCTCGAAGGATCGAAAGCCTTCGCCAAGGATTTCCTGCTCAGGCACAACATTCCGACCGCGCGTTACGCGGTGTTCACCGAATTGCCGCGCGCACTCGATCACGTCCGCAAACATGGCGCACCGATCGTGATCAAGGCCGACGGCTTGGCCGCCGGCAAGGGCGTGGTGGTGGCGCACACGCTGGCCGACGCAGAACAGGCGCTGCACGACATGCTCGGCGCGCACGCCTTCGGCGATGCTTCCACGCGCGTGGTGATCGAGGAATTCCTCGACGGCGAAGAAGCCAGCTACATCGTGATGAGCGATGGCGCGCATGCGCTGCCGATGGCCAGCAGCCAGGACCACAAGCGCCGCGACGAGAATGATCTCGGTCCCAATACCGGCGGCATGGGCGCGTACTCGCCGGCGCCGGTGGTCACGCGCGAAGTCGAGCAGCGCATCCTGCACGAAGTGATCGAACCGACCCTGCGCGGCATGGCCGCCGAAGGCGCGCCCTTCATCGGATTCCTCTACGCAGGATTGATGATCGACAAGTCCGGCGCGCCGAAGGTGATCGAATTCAATGTGCGCTTCGGCGACCCGGAGACCCAGCCGATCATGCTGCGGCTGCGTTCCGACTTGGTTGACCTGATCGATGCCGCACTCGACGGCAGGCTCGAACATGCGCACGCCGAATGGGATCCGCGCCCGGCGATCGGCGTGGTGATGGCAGCGGCCGGCTATCCCGGCAAGGTCCGCAGCGGCGATGCAATTTCAGGACTGGATGCCGATTTCGGCAACGACGCGAAAATTTTCCACGCGGGAACGAAGTTCGACGCCAACGGCGACATCATCACTGCCGGCGGCCGCGTACTGGCGGCCTGTGCGCTGGGCGATGATCTCAGGCAAGCGCGCGATCGCGCCTACGAAACCACGCGCGCCGTCCGCTTCGAGGGCGCGTTTTATCGGCGCGACATCGGGCATCAGGCCCTGGCGCGCGCGCCATGAACCAATTCCGCCTGCTCGCCACGCGCCGCTTCGCGCCCTACTTCGCCACGCAGGCGCTGGCGGCGTTCAACGACAACGCGTTCCGGCAGGCGACGATCGTGCTGGTGGCGTTCCAGCTCGGGTTGTCGGACGACAAGGTTTCGTTCTATTCCAACCTGGCGCCTGCGCTGTTCATCCTGCCGTTTTTCCTGTTCTCCGCCAGCGCGGGCCAGATCGCGGAGAAGTTCGAGAAGCAGCGGCTGATCCGCTACGTGAAGCTGTTCGAGATCGCGGCGATGTGCGTCGCCGCGTACGGCTTCCACATCGCCAGCCCGGCGCTGCTGCTCACCGTGTTGTTCCTGATGGGCCTGCACTCGACGGTGTTCGGGCCGATCAAGTACGCGATCCTGCCGCAGGTGCTCGCGCCCGCGGAACTGGTCGGCGGCAATGGCATGGTGGAGATGGGTACCTCGCTGGCGATCCTTGTCGGGATGATCGCCGGTGGTGCGGCAATGGCGACGGCCGGCGCGGGCGCGTGGCTGTCGGCGGCGCTGGTGATCGGCGTGGCACTGATCGGTTTCGCGATGAGTTGCGCGATCCCGCGCATTCCCGCGGCCGCGCCTGACCTGAAATTCAACTGGAACCTGTTCGCCGAAAGCGCGCGCGCGATCCGCTTCGTCGCGAAGAAACGTGCGGTGTTCAACGCGGTGCTGGGCATCTCGTGGTTCTGGTTCTTCGGCGGCGTGGTCACCGCGCAGTTGCCGAACTACACCAAGCTGTATCTTGGCGGTGACGCCAGCGTGGAGATCCTGGTGCTGACGCTGTTCTCGGTCGGCGTCGGCATCGGTTCGCTGCTGTGCGAGAAGCTTTCCGGACACAAGGTCGAGATCGGCCTGGTGCCGCTGGGCGCGTTCGGCATGACGCTGTTCGGCCTGCTGCCGTATTTCGCGCAGCACGCGCCGGCCGCGCGACACGGCATGCATTGGCTGGCGTTCCTGCTGGCGCCGGGTCATTGGTGGATCGCGCTGGACCTGGTCCTGCTCGGTCTGTTCGCCGGCTTCTTCATCGTGCCGCTGTTCGCGCTGGTGCAGAGCCGCACCGAACGCCATCACCTGTCGCGCGTGATCGCCGGCAACAACATCATCAACGCGGTTTTTCTGGTGGCCGCGGCGGTGTTCGGTTTCGCGTCATTGCATTTCGGGATGACGATTCCGCAACTGTTCCTGGTCACCGCCCTGCTCAACGCCGCGGTGACGTTGTGGATCTTCCTGCTGGTGCCGGAATTCCTGATGCGCTTCGTGGACTGGCTGCTGATCAGCGTGCTGTACCGCGTGCGCACCGAAGGGCTGGAGCACATTCCGGAAGAGGGCCCGGCGCTGCTGGTGTGCAACCACGTCAGCTACATGGACGCGCTGATCGTGATGGGCAGCGTGCGGCGGCCGGTGCGATTCGTGATGTATCACAAGATCTTCAGGATTCCGGTTTTGAGTTTCGTGTTCCGCACCGCCAAGGCGATTCCGATCGCCGGCGCGAAGGAAGATCCGCAATTGCTCGCGCGCGCCTTCGATGCGCTCGATGCCGCACTCGCGGAAGGCGAACTGGTCTGCGTGTTCCCGGAAGGCGGCCTCAGTGCCGACGGCGAGATCGCGCCGTTCCGTTCCGGCGTGGAGAAAATCCTGGCGCGTCGCCCGGTGCCGGTGATCCCGCTGGCGCTGCGTGGCCTGTGGGCCAGCATGTGGAGCCGGCGCGATTCGAGGCTGCGGCGCGCGCGCCTGCCGCGGCGGTTTCGCGCACATGTCGGATTGATCGCGGGTTCGCTCGTCGATGGCACGCGCACCAGCGCCGCCGACCTGGAAATGCGCGTGCGCGAATTGCGCGGCGCAGAGGCGTAGACACTCGTGCCATGACCCGCGAACCCGCCCGTTCGCTCATCATCGGGAGTTACATCAATCCCTGGGACGCTTATCTAGCTTGCGGTCGATTGAAAGCGGAAGGCCTCAATGCATGGGTTGCCTACGACCGACATGTTTGGGCTGATTGGCCTCTTTCGCTTGCATTAGGCGGCGCAAGAATCTTTGCCATGTCCTCCGAGTCGCAAGCCGCCAAGACGGTACTTGCCGCGCATGATCGTGGCGAGTACGAAAGCTGTCTTTCAGAAGAAGACAAGGACGCGGCTCGATTGCGATGCCCTGTTTGTAATTCAACTGATGTCGAGACGCGCAGATTCGGTTCTCTCACTCCCGTGCTCTTTCTGTTCTTTATTCTGGGAGCGATCTTTGCAGTTCGCCAAGATCGTCATCACTGTCGAATTTGTGGCTGCGACTGGCGATATTGAATCAAGTGATCCAGCCCGCCAGCACGATCAGCGCGTCGACGGCAAGCCACACCACGAGCACGCGGATCATCAGTCGCCGCGCATCCGCAAGCTCTTGCAGCGGATCGCTGACATCCGCGCCCACGCCGCCGTCGCCGGCGGCGATGTCGGCGTCCACGCCGGAACGCGCGACCGCAGCGAGAAAGCCGGGCTCCAGCTCCCATGGCGAACGGCCCGGCTGCGCATGCCACACGCGCCATGCATGCAGGACCGCCTCGAAGTCCGACACCAGCGCCATCGCCAGCACCATCAGATGCGCGGGCAGCCAGTCGAGCGCGGAGGCGAAACGGCGCGCGGCGTCGCGCGTGCGCAAATCGAGTTGCGCGCTGTCCATGGCCGCAACCTGCGCCAATCGGTACAACAGCGCGCCGGCCGGCCCCAGCGCGAAGAACCAGAACAGCACGCCGAAGCGCCGCCGCAACGACGCCAGTACCGCGGCTTCGACCAACGCGGGCGCGGTGAACGGCAATGGCGCGGCGTCCGGCTCGTCGCGCAGGTCCTGCGCGGCCGCTTCGCGCGCCGCGGCATCCTGCGCGTCCAGTACCGCATCGATGCCGGTTTCGGGATCGCGCGGGCCACAGGCATAGAACAACACGATCACCGCGAACGCGACGCCGGCGAGTCCGAAGACCCAACCGTGCAGGACGTACGCGACCAGCGCGCACAGCACGACCGGAGGCGCCAGCGCAACCGCGATGCGACCGCCGCCTTCGGCGAACGACAATTGCCCCAGCCATGCGCGGAACCAGTCATGACGGCGCAGATGCACGAAACCGGCGTGCGCAAACGCCAGCATCAGCACGATCAACGCGGCGACGAGCTTGATGGCCATGTCGGAGGAACGAATGGAGATGTGCGGATTGTAGCCGCGCCCGGCTATGCGTCGGGCGCGCCGCGCAACACGTCGGCGAGGTCGATGTCCGCGCGCGCGCGCAGCCAGTGTTCGAGCAGACGGTGCGAGATCGACAGCGGCGGCGAAACCCGCAACTCGCCGCTGCGCACGCCATCCACGATGTGTTGCGGCGTGAACCAGCGCGCGTCCTCCAGCTCGCCGTCGCCCAGGCTGATGTCACGCGCGGCGGCGCGCGCGGTGAAACCCAGCATCAGCGACGCCGGAAACGGCCACGGTTGCGAGGAGTGGTAGTCGCAGTCGATCACCTGCACGCCGGCTTCCTCGCGCACCTCGCGGCGCACCGCATCCTCCAGCGATTCGCCCGGCTCGACGAAGCCTGCAAGTGTCGAATACTGGCGTGGCCGCCACGTGGCCTGGCGTCCCAGCAGGCAGGCGTCGTCATGCTCGACGACCACGATGATCGCGGGGTCCGTGCGCGGGAAATGCAGGCGCCCGCACTGCGGGCAGGCCGCGCGATGCCCTGCAGCGACCAGCTGCAGCGCGCCACCGCAGAAACTGCAATGGCGCGTCGCCTGCTGCCAATTGCGCAGGCCGTGCGCATAAGCGACCAGCCCGGCCTCGTATGCCGGCAGGCGCAGGCCGGCTTCGCGCAGGCTCAGCCATTGCGCATCGTCACCGACCGACGCTCCGGCCGTGTGATCATGCAGTACGAACAAGGGCGCGTCGTCGTGCAGCCCGAGCAGGCTCGCTTCCGCGTCCGCGGGCACCTGTGCGGCCGCAAGCAAGTGCAGGCGATCGCCATGTGCAGGCGTGCGCTGCTGCGGATCGAACATCACGAAACGCGCGCGCGGCGAGGCGCGCTGCGCGGCCAGCCACCCGGCATCGTCGCGGTGCTCGGCCGCGCGTTCCAGCCCCGCGGCGGCGAAGGTGTTGCGATGCGAGCGCGCGGCGGAACTGTCGCGCAGCGAATTCATACCGTGAACGAAGAGCCGCAGCCGCAGGTCGTCTTCGCGTTGGGATTGCGGATCACGAAGCGCGCTCCCGACAGGGATTCGGAATAATCGATTTCGGCGCCGGCCAGGTATTGCAGGCTGAGCGGATCGACCAGCAAGGTCACTCCGCTCTTCTGCAGCGCCAGATCGTCCTCGGCGCGATTCTCGTCGAAACTGAAACCGTACTGGAATCCGGAACAGCCGCCGCCCTGGATATAGACGCGCAAGGCGAGTTGCGGATTGCCTTCCTCGTCGATCAGCTCGCGCACCTTCGCCGCGGCCGCGTCGGTGAACTGCAATGGCGCCTGCGGCTGGTCGCGATAGTCTGGAGTCGTGGACATGGGCGTATTTTAGTGCGCGTTGCGGTGACGCGCGCGTTCAAGGCGCCCCGCCGCCGGCTGCTTCACTCCATGCCAGCGTGCGCGCGACCGCAGGCGCACCGCGCGGCTGCACGTTCACGCTGACGCGGTTGGGAGTGAACCCGGCAGGCAGCAGCAGGGTTCCCTGGACCTGCTGGAAATACTTGAAGTCGAACGGCACGCCCCCGGTCGCATCCGGGCCGGCCAGCCCTGACCACTCCAGGGTGACCAGCTTGTCCGCCTGCACGCCTTCCACGCTGAGGCTCAACGTGCCCTGGATTTCCTTGGCGCCCTCGGCGCTGTGCGTCAGTGTGACGGTGAAATTCCAGGCGCGCGTGCGCGCGACCGGAGTCAAGGCGAGGCCATGCACGGTCAATCCGCCAGGCTGTGCATCCACCCCCACCAGCCGGGAATAGAACGCCTGGTCCGCACGCAGGCTGCGGATTTCCTCATCGCGATCGGCCAGATTCTTCTGGAGCACGCGGTCGGCGATTTGCGAGACCTGGTGATCACGCTGCAACACCGAAAGCCGGGTCTGCAGCTCATCGTTGAGTTGCGCCAACTCCGCCGAGCGCACAACTGCGCCATGCGAAAAAGCCAGCCACCTGCCCATGAGCAAGCCCGCGCCGAACAGGATCAGCGCCGCCAGCACCATGGCAACGACGCCGAGCAATTTCCTGCGGCGCAACGACAAGGTTTGCCAGCGCGCCGGCAGGCGACGGAAATCGGGGAGACGCATCGGGCTCACTATACTGGTGGTCTCCACAGCCGGACGAAGCCATGTTGATCCTGTGGTTGAAGGCCTTCCATGTGGTGGCAGCCGTGACCTGGTTCGCAGGCCTGTTCTATCTCCCGCGCCTGTTCGTCTATCACGCCGAAGCCGCGGAACCGGTGGTGCGGGAACGCCTGAAAGTGATGGAGCATCGCCTGATGACGATGACGCACATCGGCGCGACGCTGACGATCCTGCTGGGCATCGCGACTCTGATGGCATGGCAACACACGGTGCCGGATTACTTCCGGGACGCCGGCTGGCTGCACGCCAAGCTCGTGCTGGTGGCGCTGCTGATCGTGTATCACGGCATGCTGATCCGGCTGCTGCGGGCGTTCGCGGATGACCGCTCGACTTGGACCGCACGCAGGCTACGGATGTTCAACGAGATCCCGGCCCTGCTGCTGATCGGGATCGTGGTGCTGGCGGTAGTCAAGCCTTTTTGAGAGGACCATCACGATTCTGCCCCCGGCAGGCACGAGAGGTGCATGGCACCTGTCCGGCCCTGTACCACCTGACCGGGGATTTGTCCGAATGGAATTGTCGATTGCCGAGCCGGAACAGAGCGCAGAACTGCGCGATGCCTTCCTGCATCATCTGCCGCAGCGGCTCAAGACCTTGCTGCGGCGCGCGCGCGCGCAGAGCCGCTCCGGCTGGGACATCAACGTCCTGCACCTCGTCCAGGACGAAGTGGCCAACCTCGCCGGCGCTTGCGGCCGTTACGGGCAACTGGAGCTGGGCGAACGATTGCTGGAACTGGAATCCGCGCTGTCTCCGTGGACGCAAGCCCAGCAAGTGCCCGACTCCGGTGCCGTCGCGCGGATCGACGGAATGCTGGACGGCCTGAGGCCGCATCTCGAATCGGAAGCGCCCGCCTATGCCCGGCCGGTGGCGCGTCTCGTCACGTCGGAATCCGTCTTGGCCGAAGAAACCGACGGCCATCGCCTGCACGAAACGCCTCCCGTCGGCCACTGGCGGAATCTGGGCGCTCCCGATTTCGAGCCGACGGCCACGACCGCGACACCCGTGTCGCAAACCGCGGCCCCCGTGCCGACCACTGCCGCGGAAGGACATTCGATCTACCTGCTGGGCACGGACGATACGTTGCTCAACGAGCTCGCCCTGCGAATGGAGAGCCGCGGCTGCGCGGTCACGCCGGTCGAGGACGTGGCGTCGTTGATCGAAGTGCTGGGTGCGCTGCCACCGCAACTGGTGGTGGTGGGCGCCAGCCACGCCGCTGAACTGGATCACATCGGCCCGGCATTGCGCGCGGCCCGCGCCAGCGCTTCGCACAAGGTGGCCATGCTGGCGATATTGACCGACGGCGATGTCGCGCCGCGACTGCGCGCCTTGCGCGCCGGCGCCGATCGCTGCATCGCGCTGCCGACGCGCCCGGAAGATGTTCTGGCGCGCGCGCTGGACCTGCTCAGCAGCGAGGACGAAGAACCCTATCGCATCCTCATCGTCGAGGACGATGCTTCGCAGGCCTTGTTCGCGGAATCCATCCTGCGCAAGGCCGGCATGATCACCCAGGTATTGAACGAACCGATCGCGGTGCTCGAGGAACTGGACCGTTTCCAGCCCGACCTGCTGTTGATGGACCTCAACATGCCCGGTTGCGATGGCCTTGAACTGACGGCGCTGATCCGGGAGCGTGAAGGCTACGTCAGCACACCCATCGTGTTCCTGTCCGGCGATCCGGATGCGGATCGACAGTTCGCCGCACTGGATGCCGGTGGCGACGATTTCCTCAGCAAACCGATCCGGCCGAAATATCTGGTATCGGCGGTGACCAATCGCGTGCGCCGCGCGCGCGCTTCGCTCAAGCATGCGCGCGAAAGACGCCGACGCGACCCGGCTACAGGCCTGCACGAACGCAAGCACCTGCTCGATGCGTTGAATGAACGGTTCGCCGCGGCGGGCGGCGGTACCCTGCACGGTGGCGTGCTGTGCGTCGAAATCGACGGCGCCAACGCCTTGCGCGGCCAGGTCGGGCTGACCGTACTGGACGAATTGCTGGCGGACGTCGGCACTTTCATCGCGCATCAGGTGGAGCGCGACGAAATGGTGGCGCGCTTCGGCGACGCCGGGTTCCTGGTGCTCTCGCCGCAACGCGACGAGAACGCGCTGACGGCACTGGCGCAGAACCTGCGCGGGCAGATCGCGCGGGAACGTTTTGGCAGCAAGGCCATCCCGATTGGCCTGAGCTGCGGCGTCTGTGCCTTCGATGGCGGATTGCCGGAAGCCAGCGCGGTACTGGCCGCCGCGGAGCGTGCGCTGGACGCAGCGCGCCAGGACGGCAGCGGCATCGGCGTGTATTCGAAATTGAACGCGGCCGATAACGGCATGCGCGCGCAGCTAGAGGCCGCACTGCGTGCCGACGCGTTCCATCTGATCTTCCAGCCCATCGCACCGCTGGTCGGCGCGGCGGAGCCTCAATACCAAGCCCTGCTGCGCCTGCGCGACAGCAATACGGGCGAACTTTATTCTGCGGCGCAGTTGATCCCCGAAGCCACGCGCGCGGGGCTGATCGGCGCGATCGACGACTGGGTATTGCGTCGTTGCATCGCCCTGCTGGGCGAACGCGAACGCCGCGGCGCACGGGTACGCCTGTTCGTCAGCCAATCGCTGGAAGGATGGAACGATCCTGCACGCGTCGCGACGCTCCGCCAGCAATTGCCGGCGGCCGGTATTTCGCGTGGCAACCTGGCGCTGGAATTCCGCCACGAGGAAGCACGCACGCAATTGCGCGCCTTGATCGACTTGTCGCTGGGGCTGCGCGAACTGGGCGTCAAGTTGTCGCTGGCGGGCGTGGATCGCGAAGCGGTCGCAGCCGGTCTGCTGGAACATCTGCCGCTGGATTTCATCAAGCTCGCGCCGGGTGCGGAGAGCGTCGGCCCCGAGCTGATCGCGCTGGTGCAAACAGCGCACGAACACGGGCGACAGGTCATCGCGCCGCGCGTGGAAGATGCCGCCGCCGCGGTACGGCTGTGCGCGGCCGGCGTGGACTTCCTGCAGGGCAATTTCGTGCAACAGGCGGGTCAGGCACTGGACTACGATTTCAGCAGCGCGCAGCAATGACGGAAATGCGGGCGATGCTGCCGAAACTGCTCGCCAGCACGTCGCTGGCATGCGGCATCGCGCTCGCGTGGTGGTGGCTGGCGCCGTTTTCCGCCGCCGTACTCAGTCTGCTCCTGCTGATTGCTGCCGCAGGAGTGTGGCTGCAACGCACGACCGCCTCCGACGACCACTCGCCGGAAGCAGCGCGGGTTCCTCCGGTTTCGCCACCGGACGCCCCGGGCTCGATGCGCGTAACCGTACTGGAAGCCGAACTCGCCTCGTTGCGCGGCGTACAGCGCGAACTGATCGCCGCGAAGCAAGCCGCTGAATCGGCGATGCTGGCCAAGAGCGAATTCCTGGCCACCATGAGCCACGAAATCCGCACGCCGTTGAACGGCATACTTCCGTTGCTCGACATCGTGCTCGGCATGCCGTTGCAACCCACGCAGCGCGATTACCTCGCCACCGCGCACAAGTCCGCGCAGGAATTGCTGCGCATCGTCGACGACATCCTGGACTATTCGAAAGTCGAAGCCGGCAAACTGGAACTGGAAAAGGTCGGCTTCAATCTGCGTGAACTGATGGAGAACGTGCTGCGGCTGATGGAAAAGCCGGCCGAGGCAAAAGGACTGACTCTGCGAGCGGTCGTCGACGACGACGTGCGCCCCGGCGTGCGCGGGGATTCCGTGCGAGTGCGCCAGATCCTCACCAATCTCGTCGGCAACGCGATCAAGTTCACCGAGAAAGGCGGCGTATCGGTGCGGGTCAGCCGCCGCGGCGACAACACCACGCATCACGAATTGCTCTTCGCGGTGCGCGACACCGGCATCGGACTGGCGCCGGAACAGGCGGCACGGTTGTTCCAGCCGTTCACCCAGGCCGACGCATCGGTCACGCGTCGCTACGGCGGCACCGGTCTCGGCTTGACCATCTGCAAGAAACTGGTCGATCTGATGGGCGGCAAGATCGGCGTGCGCTCGGAAGCGGGCCGCGGTTCGGTGTTCTGGTTTTCGGTGCCGTTCGAGAAATTGCCGGGCGACATTGCCGGTGCTCGCCGCGATCTCACCGGCCTGCGGACGCTGCTCGCATGCGGTGACGCCTACGCGCAGCGCGTGACCCCGATGCTCGCAGGCATCGGACTGGAAACCACCCATGTCGTGGGTACCGCCGTGGCCTTGCGGCGGTTGCGGCAGGCTGCACCGTTGGGTCGCGCGTTTTCCTTCGAACTACTGTTGATCGACGCCAACAGTCTCGACGGCGACGCCATCGCCCTGCTGCGCAATGTATTGCGTGACCCGAAACTCTCTAACCTGCGCGTGCTGGCGCTGGGCGGCGTGGCGGAAAGCGATCCGCGCATCGCCGGCGTTGGTCGAGACGTGGATGACGCCGGCCTGCGCTCCGCCTTGCAACTGCTGTTCGGCATGCCGGAGTCCGGCCGGCCGCGACCGTTGCTGGGTGGACGGGCACCCGAAACCACCAGCGTTGCCGAACGGCAATTGCGCGGACGCGTGCTGCTGGTCGAGGATCATCCCGTGAACCAGCAGGTCGCAAGGCGACTGCTGGAACGCCTGGGCCTCAAAGTCGATACCGCTGGCAACGGCGCCGAAGCGCTGGACAAGCTCGACGCGCAAAGCTTCGATCTGGTGCTGATGGATTGCCAGATGCCGGTGCTGGACGGTTACAGCGCCACGCGACGATTGCGTGAGCGCGAGTTGCGAGATGCGGTGCCGCGCCTGCCGGTGGTCGCGATGACGGCGCATGCCATGGCGGGCGATCGCGAACGTTGCCTGGAAGCCGGCATGGACGACTATCTGACCAAGCCACTCGATCGCGTACTTATGGCGGAAACGCTGGCGCGCTGGCTGGACATCTCGAGCAGGCTCGCGACCAAACCCGTGCAGCTGGTGGCCGGCGCAACGACACGCCCGGCGTCACGACACCCCGCCACGCCAACGGCACCGCCCAACACCCTCAAGGCGGAGATGCCCGCCACCACGACACCCGTGCTGGACGAAGCCACGCTCGCCGATCTTGAGGAGATCATGGGCGAGGATGTGCGCGGCCTGGTGTTGGCGTATCTGCACGACGGCGACGCAAGGTTGCTGGCGCTGCGCGTGGCCGCCGATCGCAACGACGCGGTCGAAGTCGGCAAGCTCGCGCACTCGCTCAAATCCGCGAGCGCGAATGTCGGTGCCAAACTGCTTTCCACCGAAGCCAGGGCAGTCGAGCAGGATGCACGCAATGGCACGCTGACCGAACCTTCCTCGCGCGTGACCATACTGGAACAACTCTACGGACAAACCGTCCACGCGTTGCGCCAGCGGTTCGGAGTATCGGACTGACCGTCAGGCAGTCGGCGCGTCGGTTTTGCGTCGCGGCGGCGACAAATCCAGCGTGACCTGGCAAGCCATTTCCACCAGTGGTGCGAAATGGCGCAATGCGCGTTCGTAGACGTCGCGTTTGAAAGCGACCACGTGTTCCGCCGGATACCAGAAGTCCACCCAGCGCCACAGATCGAACTCGGGAGTCTCGTGCGCATCCAGCCGGAACGCGCTGTCGTCATCCAGCAGGCGCAACAGGAACCATACCTGCTTCTGCCCGACGCACTGCGGCCTTTCGGCGCGACGCTGGTAGCGATGCGGCAACCGGTAGCGCAACCATCCATGCGTGCTGCCGAGGATCTCGACCTGCTCCGCGCGCAACCCGGTTTCCTCATGCAGCTCGCGATACATCGCCTCGTCGGGCGTCTCGTCGGTGTTCATGCCGCCTTGCGGGAACTGCCAGCCGTCACGGCGCACACGTCGCGCCCAGAACACCTGGCCCTGCGTGTTCAGCAGGATGATGCCCACGTTCGGGCGATAGCCGTCGAAATCGATCATCACGAATCCTCTGGACGGGATTCAAACACGCGACGGGAAGACCCGGCAAGGGTTGACGTTCCCGCCTGTAGACGCAAGCGCAAAACTTGACAGCCCTGTGTCGCCGGCTAGACTTTCGGGCTCTTTGCGCATCCGCATGGCTAGGTAGCTCAGCCGGTCAGAGCGCGGCACTCATAATGCTGAGGTCGGCGGTTCGATCCCGCCCCTAGCCACCACGCCGGATGCGCCACAGGGGCGATGAACCTTGCCCACGCGAATCTACAAAATCTTCCAGGTCGAAGCCGCGCATCGCCTGCCACATGTTCCGGATGGGCACAAATGCGCACGGTTGCACGGGCACTCCTTCCGCATCGAGTTGCGGCTTTGCGGCGAACCCGACCCCGTGACTGGCTGGCTGATGGACTTCGCGGATCTGAAGCAAGCCTTTGCGCCGGTTTTCGACGCGATCGACCACCGGTACCTCAACGACGTTCAGGGTCTCGAGAATCCGACCAGCGAGCGGCTTGCGGAGTGGATCTGGCTCCGACTGCGTCCATCCCTGCCCCTGCTGGAAGAAGTACTGGTGGCTGAAACCTGCACGGCCGGCGCGCGCTACCGCGGCCCCTGAAAGGGAGCGAATCTTCCGCACGCCCCAATATTTCTGCGCTGCAGTAATATTGATTTCAGCGTAAAATACTGAAATATAATCATATTTATAATAAAGCACTTCTGTGGATCAAATTTATGTTGCAACGCAACATAGGCTGCGCTAGCATATGTCCATTCTCCACTCCCGAATCAGGAGCATGAACATGTACGCACAGTTGCAGCAGCAGACGATGAACCTCGGCAAGCAGTTCGCCGAGCAGTCCTACAAAGCGCAGTTGACCGCCCTGCGCGGCCTCGCCGAAATCCAGGGTCTGCAGGTCAAGGCCATGGAAGCGCAGGTCAAGGCCAATCTGGCGTTCGTCGCCGACTCGCTGGAAGCCCGCGAAATCGAGGACGTGTCCGCGTTGTGGCCGAAGGGTCTGGATTTCGCGCGCAACAGCGCCGAAGCCGCCTATGAAGTGAGCCAGCAGGCGATGGGCATTGCGCAGAAGACCGCCGAGCACTTCGGCGAGCTGGCGCGCAACGGCGTGAAGGCCGCGAACGATGTGGCCGCCACTTCGGCCAAGAAGGCCAGCCGCTAAGCCTCACTGCATAAAAAAGAGAAGACGCGGCGGACCCTCCCTCTCCGACCGCGACACGACCGGACGGCTTTCGCCGTCCGGTTTTTTTTCGGGGGCGCTATTTTTTCGATCCTCGATGATCGCTGGACAAAGCTTGTTGTCCTTGGACCAGAAACTCGAAGCTCTCCGAATGGAGCTGCGGGGCCAGCCTTGGCCGCACTCTTCGGCGCAGCGCGCTCCGACGCGCTTCTTGCTTTCCCGATTCAGAAATTTCCGGACTGGTAATCCTGGATCGCCTGCACGATCTGTTCGGGCGTGTTCATCACGAAGGGGCCGTATTTGGCGACGGGTTCCTTGAGCGGCTTGCCCGCCACCACCAATAGCCTCGCGACATTTTCGCCTGCGGCCAACTCCAGCGAATCTCCCGCGGACAGCACGGCCAATTCACCGCGTTGCAGGTGCTCGTCACCCAGACTCACTGCATCTCCTTCGAATACGTAGGCGAAGGCATTGTGCTCTTCCGGCAATGGAACGGAAATGCGGGCGCCAGCCTGCAACGCAATGTCGAGGTATACCGGCTGCGTGGCCACGCCGTTCACCGGCCCGCTCACGCCGAATACGTCGCCCGCCACGACACGCACATGTACGCCTTCCGCCGGTTCGACCATCGGAATCTTCTCCGGCGCGATGTCCTGGTAACGCGGCGCGCCCATCTTGTCCGCAGCCGGCAAGTTCACCCACAACTGGAAGCCGCGCATCAACCCGTGGTCCTGCTCGGGCATCTCCGAATGGACGATGCCGCGTCCAGCGGTCATCCATTGCACGCTGCCAGATTCGAGCAGGCCTTCATTGCCGGCGTTGTCGCGATGGCGCATGCGACCGTCCAGCATGTACGTCACGGTCTCGAAACCGCGGTGCGGATGGTCGGGAAAACCGGCAACGTAATCGCTGGCGCTATCGGAACCGAACTCGTCCAGCATCAGGAACGGATCCAGCATTTCCAGTGCACGCTGGCCGATCACGCGCGTCAGCTTGACGCCTGCGCCGTCGGACGCCGGCAAGCCGCGCACACGGCGAACAATGCTGCGGGTGCTCATCGCAAGACTCCGGAATGAAGATGCCCGCTAGATATGTCCGTTTTCCGCAAACGCAATGGCACGGACCACGCCCGTCCGAAGGACGGGGATAAGCAGCAAGATTCCGGCGTTGCCCGCAGCGCCTTCAATGCACCCAACGCCCGCCGCGCCGCGCCGGCAGGCTGGCGAACGCGCTGGATGAGGCACCGCCGCCGGCGGTGCGTTCCCGCTCGGAGGGCGGATGCACGCGCCAGTAGTGTGCCACCGCGCTCACGGCTTGCGGGATTTGCGCGATGCAGGCTTCGTATTCGTCGTGTTTCAGTTTTTCGAACGATACATCCGCGGCGAGCACGCCATCGTCCACCGCCAACGCCATGATCGGCCCCAGCAGTTCCATCAGGTCGGAATCCTCGGCCAGCCGCGTTTCCCAGATCGCCGCGCGCAAGTCGATGCCGCGCGAGAATCCTTCGCACCAGCCGGCGGCGGAAAGATCGCCGGGGTTTTCGCCCTGCTCCGCCAACTCGCCGAGCACGGGTTCGTAATTCTCGCTTTCCAGCTCCGAGGGGATCGAATCGTTGAGTTTGGCAAGCAGGCCGAGGATGCGCGTGCCCAAATCCGGATTCTCGAACGGCGCATGCAGCACTTCCGGCAGCCATTCTTCCGGCAATGCCGGCTCCGGACCGATCGCGAGCGCGGTCAGCAGTCCATGCACGCCATCCAGCAGCAGGCCGCTCTCGGCTTCCGTCGCATGCTCGCGCAGGAAATCATCGAGCTGTTCCAGTTCGCTTTCGACCAGGTTGTTTTGCGATTCGTTCGCCGCGTTCATCCGTTTCCGATCTCGATCATCACCGGCGCGTGGTCCGACGGCCGTTCCCATGTGCGAGGCGTGCGGTCGATCGATGCCGATTTCAACCGCGCCTGCAATCCCGCGCTGACGAGCACCAAGTCGATGCGCAGCCCCATATTGCGACGGAACGCGGCTTGCCGGTAGTCCCACCAGCTGTAATGGCCGCCTTCATCGCTGAACAGGCGGAACGAATCCCGCAAACCCAGTTGCAGGATCTTGCCCAGCGCTTCCCGCTCCGGCGTGGAACACAGCACCTGTCCGCGCCACGCCTCCGGATCGTGCACGTCGCGATCCTCGGGCGCGATGTTGAAATCGCCGAGCACGACGAGGTTCGGGTGACGCTCCAGTTGCGCGCGCAGGAAATCCGTGACCGCGCGCAGCCAGTGCAATTTGTATTCGTATTTCTCGCTGTCGACGCTCTGTCCGTTGACCACGTACAGATCGACGATGCGCAACTCGCCGCCGGGAAGAGACGCATCGTCCACGCTCGCTGCCAGCACCCGCCGCGCGGGATCATCGAATCCCGGAACATCCGTGACGACGTCGCGCGGTGGCGTGCGCGCGAGGATCGCCACGCCGTTGTAGGTCTTCTGCCCGGAGAACACCGCGTGGTAGCCGAGCGCCTCGATCGCCGCGTTCGGGAACTTCGCATCCTCCAGCTTGGTCTCCTGCAACGCCAGCACGTCGGGCCGGGCCTCGCGGCACCATTGCTCCACGTGCGGCAACCGCACGTTCAATGAATTGACGTTCCACGAGGCGATCCGCATGCGGGCATTGTAAACAGCTTCGCGCGACCTCAACCTGCCATCTTTCCATCCCGGGATCGAATACGCCATGCTCGCCACCGACTTGCTGCTGCTTGCGCTCGACGACGAACGCGGCACCGTGCTTCCCGACGCCAGGATCGGCCTCGATTACGGCCTCGCAGGCGCGCTCGTGATGGAACTGGCCCTGTGCGGACGCCTGCGCCTCGACGGCGCGCAAGTCTCCGCGATCGGCGCCGATACGGGCGATGCACTGCTGGACGATGCATCGCGCGCGGTCGCCGCGGCACCCGGCAAGGAGCTTTCGTACTGGATTCCGCAGCTCGTGCGCGGAATCGGCAACCTGCGGCAACGCCTGCTGGAGCGGCTGGTGGCGCAGGGAACGCTGGAAAAACGCGAGCAGCGCGTCCTCCTGCTGTTCCATCGCGAGACCTATCCGGAACGCGACGGCCGTGTGGAACACGACCTGCGCGCACAGGTGGATGCCGTGTTGCTGCACGGGCAATCGCCGGATGCGCGAACGAGCTGCCTGATCCAACTCGCCGCCGCCTGCCGCGTCACCGACGCGCTCTATCCCAAATCGCAACACACGACGCTCAAGAAGCGCATCGCGGAGCTGGACGATGCCGGCAAGGCAGGCGCGGATGCGGTTGCAAGTGCGGTGGCGCAGGCCGAAGCGGCGGCCGTGAATGCAGCGATGGTGGCCGCGATCACGGCATCGACCCTTGCTGCGACCAGCGCCGCGACCTCGGCCGCGTGTTCCGCCGCCAGCGCGGCAGCCTGCAGGTGATCCGGATTCAGGCCGCCAGCCCGTAGCTCTTCAGCAACGCCTCCGGCTCCGGTGCGCGACCGCGGAAAGCCACGAAGGATTGCAGTGCCGGCCGCGTCGCGCCAACCGCCAGGATCTCGCGGCGGAATCGCGCGCCGGTGTCGGTGTCGATCACGCCCGTCGCTTCCTCGAATGCCCCGAACGCATCCGCCGACAGCAATTCAGCCCACAGGTAGCTGTAGTAACCGGCCGCATAGCCGCCCGAGAAGATGTGCGTGAACGCATGCGGGAAACGCTGCCAGGCCGGTGGGCGCAACACGCTGACTTCGTGGCGCACCTGTTCCAGCACGTCCAATGCGCGCGCACCGCGCTCGGGTGAGTAATCGCGGTGCAACAGGAAATCGAACAGCGCGAATTCCAGTTGCCTCACCAGGAACAGGCCGGCGTGGAAATGCCGCGCCGCGAGCATGCGTGTGTAAAGCGCATCGGGCAACGGTTCGCCGCTGTGGTAGTGCCGCGCGAAAAGATCGAGCGCCTCGCGATTCCAGCCGAAGTTTTCCATGAACTGACTTGGCAGTTCCACCGCATCCCATTCCACGCCATCGATGCCGCCGATCGAAGGCAGGTCCACCTCGGTGAGCATGTGATGCAGCCCGTGGCCGAATTCATGGAACAGCGTCAGCACGTCGTCGTGCGTCAACAACGCCGGGGCATCAGCGGTCGGCGGTGCGAAATTGCAGGTCAGGAAGGCGATCGGAAGTTCCAGCGCCGCGCCGTCGCGGAAGCGCGCGCGGCAGACGTCCATCCAGGCACCACCACGCTTGCCGCTGCGCGCGTACAGGTCGACATAACAGCCCGCGATGGCGTGGCCGTCGCGATCGAGCACGTCGAAATAGCGCACGTCCGGATGCCAGACATCCACGCCGTCGCGCGCCCGCAGACGGATGCCGTACAAGCGTTCGACCAGCTTGAACAGGCCCTCGACCACCATCGGTGCCGGGAAATACGGCTTGAGCTCTTCCTCGTCGAGATCGAAACGCGCGCGCCGCAATTTCTCCGAGGCGTAACCGATGTCCCACGACTGGAGATCGTCGAGGCCGAGGTTCTCGCGTGCGAATTCGCGCAATGCCCGCAATTCGTGCTCGGCCACCGGTTTCGCGCGACGCGCGAGATCGCGCAGGAAATCGAGCACCGCCTGCGGCGAATCCGCCATTTTGGTCGCCAGGGATTCCTCCGCGGCATTGGCGAAGCCGAGCAGGTGCGCGGCCTCGTGGCGCAAGGCCAGGATCTTCTCGATGCGCGGCGAGTTGTCGAACCTGCCGGCTTCCGGACCCTGGTCCGAGGCGCGCGTCTGATAGGCGCGATAGACGCGTTCGCGCAGCGCGCGGTCGTCGGCGTATTCGAGGATCGCCTGCACGCTCGGCTGCTTCAGCGTGACCAGGAACCCGTCCAGCCCTTGCTCTTTCGCGTATTCATGCAGCACCGCGCGGCCAGAAGCGGGAACGCCGGCAAGTTCGCGCTCATCCGTGACGTGCTCGTGCCAGGCATCGGTCGCATCCAGCACGGCGTTGGAGAAATCGGTCGACAGTTGCGCGAGTTCATTGGTGATCTCGCGAAAGCGCGTACGCGCCGGCTCCACCAGCGCCACGCCGGAAAGCCTGAAATCCCGCAGCGCGTGTTCGACCACCACGCGACGCGCGGCGGGCCAAGCGACGAAATCGGGCGAACCGGAAAGCGCGTGCACCGCGGCGTACAGCGCGCGGTTCTGGCCGAGTTCGGAAGTGAAGTCGGTGATCATTTCCAGCGCCCGGCCGTAGGCCTCGCGCAGGGCGGGTGAATCCGCGACCGCGTGCAGGTGCGACACCGGCGCCCAGACGCGCGCCAGCCGCTGTTCCAGGCGCTCCTGCTCCAGCATCAGCGTGTCGAAATCGCGCGTGGCGCTTGCAGCCGTCAACGCATCGATGCGAGCACGATAGTCGGCCAGGATCGCCTCGATCGCGGGCACCACGTGTTCGGCGCGGATTTGCGAAAAGGGCGGCAGCGGCGCGTCGGCGAGAAGGGGGTTGGCAGGCAGCATCGGGATCTCCGTCAACCGCTCAGCGTGGCGTCGCGCGGCCGCGAAATCAAGCGCGGCGTTCAACGCGTCAGCAACTGCAGCAGGCGATCCGCGAGCTTGCCGTAAGGCGGCTGCAACAGTCCGGACAAGCCCAGGCGGCTCTGCCGGAACACCGGCATGCGATGCGAGAACGCCAGGAAGCCCGCGTGGCCATGGTAGGCGCCCATGCCGGAAGCGCCGATGCCGCCGAACGGCAGCCGCATCTGCGCGAAATGCAGCAGGCAATCGTCGAGGCAGGCGCCACCCGCGGGGCATGCGGCCAGTATCCGCTCCGCACGCGCGACATCGCGGTCGAACAAATACAACGCCAGCGGCCGCGAACGCGCGTTGACGTATTCGATGGCTTCTTCGATGTCGCGATACGTCACGACCGGCAGAATCGGACCGAAGATTTCCTCGCGCAGCAAGCGCATCGAATCATTCGCGCTAAGCACCAGCGTCGGCGGGAAGATGCGTCGCGCGACATCGGCTGCCCCTGAGTCCGGCAACGCGATGACTTCGGCGCCACGCGCGCACGCTTCGTCGCGCCACGCGCACAGCCGTTCGTAGTGATTCCGGTTGACGATGCTGGCGTAATCCGGTGAATCGCGCGGCGCGGCGTAACGGCGCGCGACTTCCTCGCGCATGCAGGCCACGAAAGCATCGCGGTCACCGGCGTGCAGCAGCACGTAATCCGGCGCGATGCAGGTCTGGCCGGCGTTGAACCACTTGCCGGTGGCGATGCGCGCCGCGGCGGTCGCCACGGGAAATCCCGGCGCGACGATCGCCGGAGACTTGCCGCCCAGTTCCAGCGTCACCGGCACGAGGTTGGGGGCCGCGGCGGCCATCACCTTCGCGCCGACTTCCGTCGATCCTGTGAACAACAAATGGTCGAACGGCAACGCGGAGAACGCGGCCGCGACATCCGCATCGCCGCGCACCACTGCAACGCGTTCACGCGGAAAGATCCCGCCGATCATCCGCTCCAGCAATTCCGCCGTACGCGGCGTGAATTCGGAGGGTTTCAACATCGCATGATTGCCGGCGGCCAACGCATCGACCAGCGGCCCCAGCGCCAGGTTCATCGGATAGTTCCACGGCGCGATGATCCCGATCACGCCGAGCGGCCGCACGAGGATTTCGCAACGCGCCGGCAGGAACGGCCAGTCGGCGGCGACGCGCTGCGGTCGCATCCAGCGCTTCAAATGCCGGCGCGCATGATCGATCGCGTGCAACACCGTGAAGGCTTCGCCGAACAGCGTTTCGTGCCGCGGCCGGCGACCGAAGTCCGCGTCGATCGCGCGGATGAAATCGTCCAGATGCGCCTTGAGTTGCGCACGCAGGCGCGCGAGATCGTCCATGCGCCGCGCGTATCCGGGCGGCTGCGCGCGCCAGGCCTCGCGCTGGCGACGCAACAGCTCCCGCAATGCATCATGCGTATCGACGCCGGCTTCCATCGCACCAGCTTACAATGCCGCTTCGACAGCAGTGACCGTCATGGCCTCGAATATCCGACCCTTCAACAGCGTGTTGCCGAAACTCGGCGCACGCGTGTACGTCGATCCCGCCGCCATCGTGATCGGCGATGTGGAACTCGGCGACGACGTGTCGCTGTGGCCCGGCACCGTCGTGCGCGGCGACGTGGAACGCATCCGCATCGGCGCGCGCACCAACGTGCAGGACGGCGCGATCCTGCACGTCACCCACGACGGCCCGTACACGCCGGGCGGCTTCCCGTGCCTGATCGGCACCGACGTCACCATCGGGCATGCGGCGGTGATCCACGCCTGCACCATCGAGGACCTCTGCCTGATCGGCATGCACGCCACCGTGCTCGACGGCGCGCGGGTGAGGCGCGGCGCCTTCGTCGGCGCGGGCTCGCTGGTCGCGCCGGGCAAGATCGTGGGCGAAGGCGAATTGTGGGTCGGCAACCCCGCGCGTTGCGTGCGCAAACTGGGCGAAGCGGACATCGAGGCGTTGCGCTATTCCGCGCGGCACTACGTGGAACTTAAAGACAGTTACTTGCGCGCCTGATCGGCAGCTTCGCGCAAAACGTGCAGCGCGGCATCCGTGCCGGGCCGCACGCCATGCCAGCGTTCGAATGAATCCGCGGCGGTTTCCGCCAGCATGCCGAGCCCGTCGATCGCCATGCGCGCGCCGGCCTCGCGCGCCCAGGCGATGAATGGCAAGGCGGCGGCGCCGTAAGCAAGATCGCAGGCGAAGCTGCCCGCACGGAACAGCGACGACGGCAGAGGCAATGCGTCGCCGCGCACGCCGGCGGAGGTCGCATTGAGAATCAGATCGAACGATCCGCTGCGCCCGAGCGCATTCCACTCGCTGACGCAGACATGCCGGGGTTGCGCCAGCGCATCCGAGAGCGCCAGCGCGCGCGCGGTCGTGCGATTGGCGATGACCAGTTCGTCCACGCCTTCATCCAGCAGCGCCCACGCCGTCGCCTGCGCCGCACCGCCCGCGCCCAGCAGCAGTACGCGCGCGCCGCGCAACGCCACGCAATGACGCTCGCGGAGGTCGCGCACCAAGCCCGTGCCATCGGTGTTGTGCGCCTCGATGCGCCCGTCGGGCAGGCGCGTCAGCACGTTCGCCACGCCGACACGTTGCGCGACGCGCGTGTGCGTATCCGCGAGTTCGAACGCCAGTCGTTTGTCCGGCAGCGTCACGTTCGCGCCACGGCCATCACTATTGAAATGCGCGTGGACGATCTCGGCGAAGCGTTCCGGCGGTGCATCGATCGCGGTGTATTCCAGCGCCACGCCCGTCTGCACGGCGAATGCCGCGTGCAGGCGCGGCGACAACGAATGCCCGACCGGATGGCCGAAGACGGCGTAGCGTGGAACGGCGAGCATGCGACAAGTTTATTCGAGGAGCCTAGGCAAGAATGCGCGCTTTCCGATTTCGCGCACGACCGCAGAACCTTCGTCGCAACCGGTGAGATGGCGCGTACGCAAGCTGCGCGCAACCCGTCGAGGAACATGCCATGCCGAACCCGCGCAACCCGGATCGCCCGCCCGATGTCCTCAGACTGGGGGCCGCGACCTGGCTCGCGGTCGGCATCGTCCTGCTGGGCCTCACGCCGCTTCCGCTGCACGATCCGCGCTACGGCTGGTCGCTGGCGTTCTGGCTGCTGGTCGCCCCGGCCACGCTGCTGGCGGCGATCCACATCAGCCGCGTCGTGGCGCCACAGCGCAGCACTCAGGCATTTGCGCCGGTGCTCTTGCGCTCCATGCGTCGCAGGAATTCCCGCATCACGCGCCGGTAGAGTTCCGCGCCGAGCTGTTCGTCTTCCACGCCCGCATCGATCGAGGGATTGTCGTTGACCTCGATCACCACCAGCCGGTCGGTGGTCTGCTTGATGTCGACGCCGTAAAGCCCGTCGCCGATCGGCTGCGTGGCGCGCAGCGCCAGCTTGATGACTTCCGGCGGCGCGTCGGTCACCGCCAGCGTGTCGGAGCCGCCGGCGCGCTGGTTGCCGCGCGCGGCGTGGTTGTAGATCTGCCAGTGGCCGCGCGACATGTAGTAGCGACAGGCGTACAGCGCCTCGCGGTTGAGCACGCCGACGCGCCAGTCGAATTCGGTGTAGAGGAATTCCTGCGCGATCAGCAACGCGGTACTCTGGAACAGTTGCGAGGCCGCGCGCTCCAGCTCCTCCTCGTTTTCCACTTTCACCACGCCGCGCGAGAACGAGCCGTCCGGGATCTTCAACACCAGCGGGAAGCCGAGCTTGTCCGGAAGTTCCTTCAGTTGTTTGGCGTCCTCGCGGTAGAGGATTTCCGAGCGCGGCACCGCGATCTTGCGCGAACGCAACAGGTCGTGCAGATAGATCTTGTTGGTGCAGCGCAGGATCGAAGTCGGATCGTCGATCACCACCATGCCCTCGCGCTCGGCCTTGTGCGCGAAGCGATAGGTGTGGTTGTCCGGCGCCGTGGTTTCGCGGATGAACAGCGCGTCGTATTCCGCCAGCCGCGTGTAGTCGTTCTTGCCGATCGGATCGACATCGATGCCCAGCTCGCGTCCCGCCGCGATGAAATGCTTCTGCGCGCGCGCGTTCGACGGCGGCATGGATTCCGACGAATCGACCAGCATCGCCAGGTCGTAGCGGAATTGACGGCGCGTGCGCGGCTTGCGCCACAGCCGCTTGGTGAAGGCGTCCAGCGTCTGCGCGAAGGCGTCTTCCTGCGCGTCGTCCAGCGTATGCAGGCTGACCGGCTTGATCGCGCTGATCTGCCATACGCGGTCGCGCTCGAACTCGATGCGCAGCAGCGGACAGGGATACATTTCGAATACCTGCCGAGCCAGGTCTTTCACCGCCGGGTAAGAGGTCTCGCCGAAATAGACGAGGATCCCGAAATCCGTGGTGTCGCGCCCGCCTGCCGGCAGGAAGTTGGCGAGCTTCTGGTTGAGATCCTCGACGTCGATGCCGTACAGCGAGCGCCGGCGCAGGTCGTTGATGGTGCGCACCGAGGGAATCACGCGATGTCCGCGCGCCTCGCCCAGCAGCGAGACGTAGTGCCCGGTGCCGAGATACTTGTAGCCGCGGCAAAGATTGATGACATGGGTGCGCTCGTCGCCGCCGACCGGCTCGCGCAGGTAATCGATCGCGCTGACCACGTTGTCGGACGGGTAGTAGGAACCCCAATCCGAAGCCTTCTCCACCACGATCACCAGCCGGCTCATTGTGTCGTTCCGCTCTCGCCGGGTTGACCCGGCTTGGTTTCCGCGCGGGGCGCAAGTGTGGCACAGCGCGTTGTCTCCGTGCTGAATCCGCGGGATCTCGGCACCTTCGCGCACGTGCATACTGCGCGCATGCCCGGGACATGCCCCACGGTCCGCCACGCCACACGCGCCGACCTCGACGCGCTGGTCGCACTGGAGGAATCCAGCTTCGACCACGACCGCGTCAGCCGCGCGCAGTGGCGTCGCCACTTGCACAGCGGAAGCGCGCGCGTGCTGGTGGCTGCACAGGACGACAACGTGTCCGGCAGCGTGCTGCTGTTTTTCCGGCGCGGCTCACGCAACGCGAGGCTGTATTCCATCGCGGTGGGGCACCATGCGCGCGGACAAGGGTTGGGCGCCCTGCTGCTCAGCGCTGCCGAGGACACGGCGCGCGCGCAAGGCTGCGCGACGATGTCGCTGGAAGTACGGGTCGACAATGCGGCCGCGATCGCAATGTACGAAAAGCGCGGCTATCGACGGCAGGCGCGCGCCGCACATTTCTACGAAAACGGCATGGATGCCTGGCGCTACCGCAAGTCCCTCGTTTCCGGCCCTTGAATTACATGGCTTTCGGGGCTTGCCTTCTGCCCAAGCGTTCCGCAATCTGCCACACATGGAAGAGGCTGGCGCGCGCATCCGGCGCGCAATACGCCTCGCTCCTGCAACACGATCGCACCAGGAACGGAATATCCGCCATGAAATACCGCCCGATCACCGCGCTGCTGACCCTCATCCTCGCGAGCACCATTGCCAGCGCGGGCCCGCCGCCGCCTGATCCTCAAACGAACCAAATGCTGACGGCCATGTTCAACGCCTCGACGTGGGGACACCCCGACCTGTTCGGCGAATTCGCCGGCACGCGCTACTACTTCGAGGGCAAGTACGCCAGCGCCATGACTTATTTCAAGATCGGCGCGCGCTATGCCGACAAACTCTCGCAGCTCAGCATCGGCCTGATGTACGAGAACGGCGAAGGCGTGGACAAGGATCCGGCGACCGCCTGCGCATGGCTGGCGCTGGCAGCCGAAAGAAAATACCCCGGTTACATCGATACCCGCGACCGCGTCTGCAAGGCATTGACGCCGGCGCAACACGACCAGGCCGTCGCCGTGCTGGACAAACTGATGCCGGAATATGGCGACGCCGTGGCCAAGAAGCGCATGGCCAGAGCTTTGCAGATGGCATTGATGGAAGGCGGCACCGGCTCGCGGCTCGGATTCGACAGCGGAATCAATACCGTGGGTAACCTTTCTCCAGGAATGAGCTGCGGCGGCCCTTCCATCATCATCGGCGGGAAACCGCTGCCGCAGGCGGGTTGCGGGGCCGGGCACCAGTATTACGACCCCGTATTCTGGGATCCCAAGCAATACTTCGCGGCACGCGACGCGCAATGGCGGGGCACCGTCACGGTCGGCAACGTACAGGACTTGCACGAAGCGACGCAGGCCGCGCAGAAATCCACCCCGCCCGCGGCAACATCCGGCGACGCAGCGACGCATCGGTGAAAACGCGCGGCCGCTATACTGGCGGCGTCTCCACGATGGCGATCCCCATGCATCGCTTCGCACTCGCCTTGCTGCTGATGTCGCTGTGCAGCGCGCTCGCCGCTTGCGGTCAGAAAGGGCCGCTGGTGCGGCCGGGCTCGGCGAAACCCGCGACCGCGCATTCCGCGGCGCAGGCGCCTGCGCCCGAATTGCCGACGCCGAATCCGGACGACAGCGGCCGCTGAGCGCGAGTGTCCTGTCCCACAAGTAACTTGATGAAGTCGTCAGCGGATTTTTGCGGCTGGCAAGGCGCGGCGACGAGTCATGGTGGGGCTATGGCGAGGAGCCGCGACGCCGCCAGATACGAAAAGACGCGGCGAATTTGCAAGCTTATTTGTGGTACGGGGCACTAGGATGCCGCTGCGATTCACCAAGATGCACGGACTCGGCAACGACTTCGTCGTGCTGGATGCGCGCGCCGCGCCACTCGCGTTGCCGGCAGAACGGGTGCGCGCCATGGCGGATCGCCACGCCGGCATCGGTTTCGACCAGCTCCTGATCATCGAATCCGGCTCCGGCGATCATGCGGACTTCGCTTATTCGATCCGCAACGCGGACGGTTCCGATGCGCGGCAATGCGGCAACGGCGTGCGCTGTCTCGCCGCATGGCTGCGCCGCGACGGCGCGGTGCGCGGCGACGGACTTCGGCTGCAAGGTCCCGCCGGCGTGGTCGAGGCGCGCCTGCAAGAAGATGGCCGCGTGGCGGTCGACATGGGCGAACCCGACTTCGCGCCGGCGCGCATTCCTTTCGACGCGGCCGCCGAAGCGGATCGCTACGCGCTGGACGTCGATGGCGAAGCGGTGACGATCGGCGCGGTGTCGATGGGCAACCCCCACGCCGTCGTCGAAGTCGAGGACGTGCATCACCCGCGCGTCAACCGGCTCGGCGCGCGCATCACGTCGCACGCGCGTTTTGCGCAAGGCGCGAACGCAGGCTTCGTGCAGGTGCTCGCGCGCGACGCGATCCGGCTGCGCGTGCACGAACGCGGCGCCGGCTGGACGCTTGCCTGCGGCAGCGGCGCGTGTGCGGCGGTCGCGGTGCTTCACCGGCGCGGCGAATTGGACGGGCGCGTCGTCGTGCAGTTGCCCGGTGGCGAACTCGAGATCTCATGGCCCGGCGCGGGTCATTCCCTGTGGATGACCGGGCCGGCGGCCTTCGTGTTCGATGGCGAATGGCTGGGCGATGCGTCGTCGTTGCGCGCACGCCTCTGAATCCGCACACTGCGCGCATCATGAATGGAATGGCGCCATGCCCGAAATGACCCTGAAGGCGGGACTCGAAGCGATGGATGTCGCGGAATACCTGCGCCAGCATCCGCAGTTCCTCAAGGATTTCCCGGATCTGGCGCAGGAACTGGTGATCCCGCGCGAGCGCGGCCCCGCCGCTTCGCTCACCGCCTATCAACTGGAAGCATTGCGTGCGCGCAACCAGGAATTGAACGAGCGGCTGGCCGATTTGATCGGCATCGCCACCGACAACGAACAATTGATGGTGCGCGTGCATTCGCTCACGCTCTCGCTGCTGCGCGCGAACACGCTCGCGGACACCTGCCGCGGCTTCGTCGCCGCGCTCAACGAGGATTTCGATACCGACCTGGTTTGTCTCGGCCTGTTCCGCGACACCGCCGACTTGCAAGCACCGTGGCTGCTCTCGCTGCCTCAGGGCAAGAATGCCTTGCCGGAGTTCGCGGAATTCTTCTCGCGCAGCGAACCGCTGTGCGGCCGACTGGCGCAGGACAAGCTCGATCGCCTGTTCGGTGCGCGCGCGTCGCAGGTGCAGTCCTGCGCGTTGCTCAACATCGGCGAACGCGGCCTGCTCGCCATCGGCAGCACCGACGCCAATCGTTTTCATCCGGGCATCGGCACGATCTTCCTCAAGCTGATCGCACAGGCGCTGGACGCGGCGCTGCAGCGCTTCGATTAATGGGTCTGTTGGCGCCAGCCCAAATGACGGAACCGCTTGCTGCCGCCATCGACCGTTTCCTCGCTTACCTGAAGGACGAGCGCCGCTATGCATCCTCGACCCTGCACAAATACGCGCAGGAGCTGGCGAGCCTGCATGCGGCGATGCGGGCACAGGGACTGTCGCGCTGGAGCGAATTGCGCGGCGACCAGTTGCAGACGCTGATCGCGATGGAACACCGCCGCGGCCTGGAACCCTCCACGCTGCGCGCGAAAGTGTCCGCGTGGCGCAGTTTTTTCAAGTTCCTGGGACGACATGGCGAAGTCGGCAGCAACCCCGCGAACGGCGTGCGCTCACCGAAAGTGCGCCGCAAATTGCCGCAAGTGCTGGATGTCGATCAGGCCGCGACGCTGGTGGAAATCGCGGGCGACGAACCGGAAGCGGTGCGCGACCGCGCCCTGCTGGAATTGCTCTATTCCAGCGGCTTGCGCGTTTCCGAACTGACCCAGGCGCGCTGGCGAGACCTCGATGCCGGCGACGGCATGCTGCGCGTGGTTTCCGGCAAGGGCGGCAAGACCCGCATCGTGCCGGTCGGCAGCCGCGCCCTGGCGGCGCTGGACGCGCTACGCGAACAGGATGCCGCGCAGCCGGAGGACCCGATCCTGCGCGGACGCACAGGCGCTCCGCTCAGCCCCGGCGCGGTGCGCGCCCGCATCAAGCGACGCGCGCGCGAACAGGGCGTGTGGCAGCGCGTCTACCCGCACCTGTTGCGGCATTCCTGCGCCTCGCACCTGCTGGAATCCTCCGGCGACTTGCGCGCCGTGCAGGAATTGCTGGGCCACGCCGATATCGGCACCACCCAGATTTACACGCACCTGGACTTCCAACACCTGGCGCGCGTCTACGACGCCGCGCATCCACGGGCGAAACGCAAGTAGCCCGATGCTGCCGCGCGGCAGTGCTTGTCTTCAACCCGCGAGCCCCCATCTCGGCATTTCCAGCCAAGCATGAAGGCCACCCATGGAATCCTTCCACGCCACCACCATCCTGTCGGTTCGCAAGAACGGCAAGGTCGTCCTCGGCGGCGACGGCCAGGTCACGCTGGGCAATACCGTGGTCAAGGCCAACGCGAAAAAGATCCGCCGCCTCGGCAAGGATGCGAACGTGCTGGCCGGCTTCGCCGGCGCCACCGCGGATGCCTTTACCCTGTTCGAACTGTTCGAGGACAAGCTGGCGAAACATGGTGGCCAGTTGACGCGCGCCGCGGTCGAGCTGGCCAAGGAATGGCGCACCGACCGCCGCCTCGGCCGGCTGGAGGCGATGCTGGCGGTGGTCGATCGCGACGCCTCGCTGCTGATTTCCGGCAACGGCGACGTGCTGGAGCCCGAACACGGCCTGATCGCGATCGGTTCGGGCGGTCCCTATGCGCAGGCCGCGGCGCTGGCATTGCTGCAGCATTCCGAACTGGATGCACGCGGCATCGTCGAAAAAGCGCTGGCCATCGCCGGCGACATCTGCATCTACACCAACCAGAACGTGACGATCGAAGAACTGTAAGCGGTGAATAGTGAGCGGTAAGCGGCAAAGGCCGAATTCCGCTACTACTCTTTTCCGCTGACCGCCGACCGCTTTCCCGCTCGCATCGACCACATCATGTCCGAAATGACACCCCGTGAAATTGTCCAGGAACTCGACCGCTTCATCATCGGCCAGAACGACGCCAAGCGCGCGGTCGCCATCGCGCTGCGCAACCGCTGGCGGCGCATGCAGCTCGATCCGGAATTCCGCAACGAAGTCACGCCGAAAAATATCCTGATGATCGGCCCGACCGGCGTGGGCAAGACCGAGATCGCGCGGCGGCTGGCAACGCTCGCCAATGCGCCGTTCGTGAAAGTGGAAGCGACCAAGTTCACCGAGGTCGGGTACGTCGGCAAGGATGTCGATTCGATCGTGCGCGATCTCGCCGATGTCGCCTACAAGCTGACGCGCGACCAGGCCAAGGCGCGCGTGCAGTCGCAGGCGGAGGAGAACGCCGAGGAGCGCATCCTCGACGCCTTGTTGCCGCACCGCACCGGCTGGGACCAGCAGCCCGCGTCCGACAGTGAACTCGCGACCCGCCAGAAACTGCGGCGGCAATTGCACGACGGCGCGCTGGACGACCGCGAGATCGAGCTGGAATTCGCGATGAACGTGGGCGTGGAAATCATGGCGCCGCCCGGCATGGAGGAAATGTCGCAGCAGTTGCGCTCGATGTTCCAGAACATGGGCGGTTCGCGGGCGCAGAAACGCAAGCTGGCGATCAAGGCCGCGCGCCCGTTGCTGATCGACGAGGAAGCCGGCAAGCTTCTCAATGACGACGAACTGCGCGCGCAGGCCGTCGAAAATTGCGAGCAGAACGGCATCGTCTTCCTCGACGAGATCGACAAGGTCGCCCAACGCAGCGAATGGGGCGGCGCCGGCGTGTCGCGCGAAGGCGTGCAGCGCGACCTGCTGCCGCTGGTCGAGGGTTCCACCGTATCGACCAAGTACGGTCCGGTGAAAACCGACCATGTGCTGTTCATCGCCTCGGGCGCGTTCTCGATGGCGAAACCCTCCGACCTGATCCCGGAACTGCAGGGGCGCCTGCCGATCCGCGTGGAGCTGTCGGCATTATCGGTGGCGGATTTCGAACGCATCCTGCGCGAGCCGCACAATGCGCTGACCAAGCAGTATGTCGGCCTGCTCGGCACCGAGGGCGTGACGCTGGAATTCACCGATTCCGGCATTTCGCGGCTGGCCGAGGTGGCTGCGCGGGTCAACGAGCGCACCGAGAACATCGGCGCCCGTCGCCTGCACACGGTGATGGAGCGATTGCTGGAAAACGTGTCTTTCGAGGCCGCAGACAAAAGTGGCGAAAAATATACGATCGACGCCGAATATGTAGACAAAAGCCTCAAAAATCTTGTCGCCGACGAAGACCTCTCGCGCTACATTCTTTGACCCTCGACCTCGCCTGCTCCAGTAAAATGACGTCATGGACAATGTGATTCGACTCCCCAGCACCGGGCCCCGCCAGCAGTTGCGCGCGGCGCTGGCGCGGCGGGAACTGGTACGTGTGTGGCGCGGCAACCTCGAGGAAGGCAGCTTCTGTGGGTACGTGGCCGGCGTGGGCATGGAATTCCTGCTGCTGTGGGTCGTGGGCGACCAGATCACGTTCGATGGCCTCTACGCGATGCGCCTGCGCGACATCACCGATGTCGAAGCGCCGGAATCGCACCATGTCTTCATCGGCAAGGCGCTGCACCTGCGAAGGATCTATCCGCGCCTGCCGCGCGATTTTCCGCTGGACGACATCGACCAGGTCGTGCGCGCCGCCGCCGAGCATGCCGCGGTGATCGGCGTGCACGTGGACAGCGAGGAAGAAACCGAAGTCTGCTACATCGGGCGCCTGCTCAACATCGAGGAAGACGGTTTCAACCTGCAGGAAATCACGCCCGACGCGGAATGGCTGCGCGAGCCGTCGTTCTTCGCCTGGGATGAAGTCTCGACCATCAGCTACGACGAGCCCTACGCGCAGGCGTTGCTGGATGTCGCCGGTCAATGGCCGCGGATCGACCAGGTCGGATCGGGCACGGGAAGGGCAATCTAGCTGAGCGGGCTCTCCTCCTTGCTCGTCGTCCCGGCGCAGGCCGGGATCCAGTGGCGTCATTGCGTGATTGAACGACGGCGTTGCTGGATTGCAAAATCCTTCCATGGACTTTGCCCTTCGGGCCGCCTCTCAGCCGTTCAAATCCGTTCCAGACGGATTTGTCCGGTGTACACCGGAATGACGACAGTAAGAAACTCATTGCGCACGTAAACTCGGCGCATGCCCGCACCCCGCCCCACCGATATCGTCCTGCACCGCGCCTCGCACACGCTGGAGGTCGCCTTCGACAACGGCGACCTATTCACGCTGCCCTGCGAATATCTGCGGGTGCATTCGCCCTCCGCCGAAGTGCAAGGTCACGGTCCCGGCCAGCAAGTGCTGATCGCGGGGAAGCGCGACGTGAACATCGATGCCATCGAGCCAGTCGGCAATTACGGCGTGCTGTTGCGCTTCTCCGACGGCCACGCCACCGGCATCTTCTCCTGGAGCACGCTCCACGATCTCGGCGTCAACCAGCAGCGCAACTGGGAAGCGTATCTCGCGGCGCTTGCGTCGAACAAGTTGAAACGCGACTGACTGCGGAGTCCCAGCTCGTGTCTGACACTGTCTTCTCCGGCTCGATTCCGGTTCTCTACGAGACCTTGCTCGTACCGCTCATCTTTCAGCCTTACGCGGAGGATTTGAAAGAGCGGCTGCATTGCAGGCCCTTGTCGCGCGTACTCGAGATCGCGGCGGGCACGGGCGTCGTGACGCGCGCCCTGGCCTCCGGATTGGGCAAAGACGTCGCCTTGATTGCAACCGACTTGAATCAGGCGATGCTCGCCCAGGCCGCAAGCATCGGAACCTCCCGGCCCGTGGAATGGCGGCAAGCAGATGCCTCGGCGCTGCCGTTCGAGGATGGCGAATTCGATGCCGTGGTGTGCCAGTTCGGCGCGATGTTTTTCCCGGATAAACCCAAGGCCTTCGCAGAAGCGCGCCGTGTGCTGAGGCCCGGAGGGCTTTTCCTGTTCAACGTGTGGGATCGGATCGACGAAAACGAATTCGCCGATGTGGTCACGACTGCAATGCAATCCCTGTTTCCCGAGAAGCCGCCGCGTTTCCTGGCACGTACACCTCACGGTTATCACGATCACGAAGCCATCGAGCGGGACATCGCCGCGGCGGGTTTTTCCGCGACGCCGCATATCGAAACCGTGGCGGCCAGAAGCCGGGCGCCGTCTCCACGCGTTCCTGCGATTGCGTATTGCCAGGGCACGCCGTTGCGAAATGAAATCGAAGCACTCGATGCGCAGCGCCTGGACGAAGCCACGGATATCGCGACCGAAGCCATTGCAAAGCGCTTCGGCCATGACGCCGTGGACGGCAAAATACAGGCGCACATTGTTGCCGTTGAAAATTGATATTCCGCTCGATCGACCGCCCGTCCGATCTCGATGAGCCCGAAAGTCCGGATGCAGGCAGGGTCCGGCGGACCAGCACCTGCTCTTCAGGACATCATCGGTGCTTCGCCAGCAGGACGGCTCGCCGCTCCAGGCTCGCCTTTGACCAGTGCTGCTCACGGTCGTAATACTCGCGCATCACAGGCACACCTTCAGGCAGGATCACCCACGGCTGCTTCGACATCGTGAAGATGTGGATGTCCGGCGGAAAGCGGTCCGGATTGTCGAGCGTGCCTACGCGGACAAAGGTGAACACATCGCCGCCGCCGGCGTAGTGGCTCCACAGCGCGATGCGGCACTGCGGACAGCGCGCGATCTTCTGGCCCTTGCCGCTGTTGGACGGCGTGGGCACCAGTTCCGGCTCGTTCGCGAGCAACTGCACGCGTTCGGTTTCGATCAACGCATTCATCACGAAAGCCGAACCGGTTTCGCGCTGGCACCAGCGGCAATGGCAGCAATGCACGAACAGCGGCATGCTCAGCATGCGGTAACGCACACCCCGGCAATCGCAACCGCCATCGAAAGTTTCGGTCATGAGCGTCTCCTGGTTGCCTACCGGCAGGGACACTGGATTACTCGCTTCATGCCGCGGCTTGCCCTTTGGGCCATCGGCTTTGCCGGTGTTCGCTCCGGCGTCCTGTCTTCGCAATCCGGCCTGCAGCGGAATGACGCGAGGTCACTCCGCCGCGAACAAGGCATCCAGATCGTCCTCGTCGAATGCCAGCTTGTCGCGCGTGCCGCCGCCTTCCAGCACGGCCTGCGCGAGTTCCGCCTTGCGCGCCTTCAATTGTTCGATGCGTTCCTCGACGGTTCCGGCGCAGATCAGGCGATAGACGAACACCGGTTTGTCCTGGCCGATGCGGTGCGCGCGGTCGGAAGCCTGCGCTTCGGCCGCCGGATTCCACCACGGGTCGTAGTGGATCACGGTGTCCGCGGCGGTGAGGTTGAGGCCTACTCCGCCGGCCTTCAATGACAGCAGGAACAGCGGCACCTCGCCGTCCTGGAACTTGCGCACGGGTTCGGCGCGATCGCGGGTGTCGCCGGTGAGCGTGACGTATTTCAGGTGGCGACGGTCCAGCTCGCGCGCGATCAGCGCCAGCATTTCGGTGAACTGCGAGAACAGCAGCACCCGCCGGCCTTCGGACACAAGGTCCGGAACCATGTCCATCAGCAATTCGAGTTTCGCCGATTCACGCACGCCGCGCGCGGCTTCCAGTTTCACCAGGCGCGGATCGCAACAGGCCTGCCTCAGTTTCAGCAGCGCGTCCAAGACGATGATGCCGCTGTGCTCGATGCCGCGCTGGCGGATCACCTCGCGCAACTCCTCGGCCAGCGATACTCGCAGCGATTCGTAGAGTTCGCGCTGGCGTCCGGACAGCGCCACGCTGCGCGCGATCTCGGTCTTTTGCGGCAGCTCTTTCGCCACTTGCGACTTGGTGCGGCGCAGAATGAAGGGCGCGAGCCGGTGGTTGAGCCGCGCCTGGCATTCCGCGTCGGATTGGCGCTCGATCGGAATGCGGTAGTGCTTGCGGAACGAGCCCTCATCACCGAGCAGGCCGGGCACGGCAAGATCCATTTGCGACCACAATTCCCCCAAGTGGTTTTCCAGCGGCGTGCCGGTCATGCACACGCGACGGCTCGCGGCGATCGACAGCAACGCGCGACGTGCCTGCGTGCGCGGGTTCTTCACCTGCTGCGCCTCGTCCAGCACCACCAGCGCGAACGGTTGCTCGCGCAGCACGGAAAGATCGCGTGGCAGCAATGCATAACTGGTGAGGATCACGTCATGACCTGCCAGCCGATCGAAGCTGCGCACGCGTTCCGGTCCGTGCAGCGTCAGAAGTTTCAAGGTCGGCGCAAAACGCTTCGCCTCCGCCTGCCAGTTCGGGATCAGGCTGGTCGGCGCCACGATCAGCGCCGGTTGCGTCAGCGCGCTGTTCTGCTTCAGCGCCAGCAGATGCGCCAGCAACTGCACGGTCTTGCCGAGACCCATGTCGTCGGCGAGCACGCCGCCGAGTCCGGCTTCCGCCAATGCGTTCAACCAGCGCAGGCCTTCGCGCTGGTACGGACGCAACTCGCCCGCGAAATCCGGGGGAATCGCATCGGAGGCGTGTGCCGCGGCTTCGCGCAAGCGCGTGGTGAAACCGGTCAATTCCTTCGGCGCTTCCAGCTTGCCGCCGGACGCTGGCAGTGCCGCGGCGAATTCTTCCAGGCGGCCGGCCTGCACGCGCGGCAGGCGCAGCATTTCGCGCGGGCGCTGCAGGTATTCCGCCAGCGGCGCCAGCAACGCACGCAACACCGACAGCCGCACCGGCACGCGCCGACGGTCGTCGACAGGCGCATACCAGACCGCGTCTTCGGTCTCATTGGCCGGTGGCGTCAGCGACAACGTATGCTCGGACAACGCGCGGCCGACGGCGGGCAGCAAGTTGACGCGCTGGCCGTCCACTTCGATGCCGACTTCGAAGTCGAAAGCGTCGCCGCCTTTTTCCTCGGTGGCCACGCCGTACCACTGCGGCGGCCCTTCCAGCACTTCGAACGGGAACGTCGAGGCGTAGTCGACGGTGAAACCGTCGCTTTCGAGTTTTTCGCGCAAAGAAAGCCAGCGTGCCGGCGTGTTCACTTCCAGCGCGCCGGCGTAGCCCTTGCCGGGAAACAGCCACGCGTCCTCGGGCAATGCGTCGGCCATGTCCCACGGCAGGCCTTCGCAATCGACCGCGGGCGCCAGGCCAAAGCCTTCCATGCGCTCCATGGTGGCCAGCTCGTCTGCGCGCTTGCGCGCGATCTCGACGAGTTTTCCGTCGCGCACGCGCCGCACCAGCGGTTCACCGCCGCGCCCCGGCAATTTTTCCCCGCCGTAGTCGAAAGCCAATCGCGCATACGCCAGCGGCGGCGTGCCCGCGCCGATGCGCGCATGACGCGTGAGCGCGTGCAAGGTCAGGACAGGTTTCGGCGCGAGTTCCGCGCGCTCCACCGCGGCGAAGGCGCGCGGCGCGGGAATGCGTTTGCCGTGCGGCGACGCGGTGATCGCCTGTGCCAACGTCTCGCCGTATTCCGGGGACAACGGCGGCGCGTCGAGCCACGCAACTTCGTCGATCGAGCCTTCGAGGTAACCGAGTTCCGCGCGCTCCGGATCGAGGTACCACAAGCCGCCGACACGCAACAACCGCTGCGATGGCGGCAACTCGGGCAGCAGGTGCTGCCTACCGTCGGGTTCGATCTGCCAGTGCCAGTCCAGCCCACGCGACTTGCCGCGGACCAGGCGCAAACCCGCGACGCCGCCAAGCAGGCAAGGCGCGCCGTCCAGCATTTCCGCCAATAGCGCGTCACCGAATTCACCGGAGAGATGGGCGTATGAACGTCCCTTGCGCTGCGTCTGCGGCAACCCGAGCACGCCGGCCGCCAGCCGCAGCATCGGGCCCGGCAGGCCCGCCTGGGTCAGTTGTTTCGAATCGAGCGGTACCGCGCGCCCGAGGCGGCCGCCAGGCACCGGCTCCAGCAACACGGGAGCGACTTCCACGCGCGTCACCGGTGGCGCCTCGGTGAGCAATTCCAGCAGGAAGCCCAACACCGAACCCGACGGCGTGCGCCGCCTGGGTGCGGGCTCTGCCAGCAGGCGACGCCAGGCCGCGGGCAGCGGATGCGCCTTGTCCGGCGCACTGGCTGTCGATGGCATTGCCCCAAGCTTGGTCGACGCGTTGCGGCTTTGCATCCGCGCTGCTCCGGCCGGTCAAAACGCCGAGCATACCGTGGACTTCAAGTGCGGAACAAATGTTCCGGATATTCCGGTTTGCGCTCGCGGGCCAGCAGCGACCGCAGCGCGTCGGCGGGCATCATTTCGCCGCGCAGCACCCGCTGCACGTGTTGCGAAATCGGCAGGTCGAGCCCGTGGCGATCGGCCAGTCGCATCACCTCGTCGGCGGTCACGGCACCTTCGACCACCTGCCCGATGTCCGCCAGTGCCTGCTGCAACGCTACGCCGCGCCCGAGCGCAACGCCGAAGCGATGGTTGCGCGACAGCTCGCCCGTGCAGGTCAACACCAAATCGCCCATGCCTGCCAGGCCCATCAACGTCTGCGCCTGTGCGCCCAGCGCCGCGCCCAGCCGCAGCATTTCGTTCATGCCGCGAGTGATCAATCCGGCGCGCGCATTGAGGCCGAGCTGCATGCCATCGGCCACGCCGGTGGCCACGGCCAGCACGTTTTTCATCGCGCCGCCGAGTTCCGCGCCGAGCATGTCGTTGCCGGTGTAGGCGCGGAAACTGTTCGAATGCAGCGCCTCGGCGACCTCGTGCGCGAAAGCATCATCGCGCGAATGCACAGTGACCGCCGTCGGCAACCCCGCAGCGACTTCACGCGCGAACGAGGGACCGGTCACCACGGCTGCGGGAGTGCCCGGCAAGCGTTCGGCCACCAGTTCGTGCAGAAAACGGCCGGTGCCCGGTTCGAATCCCTTGGTCGCCCAGGCACAGCCGGCCCGCGCCGGCAGAAATGGCGCGGCTTCATCCAGCACTTCGCGGAAGGCATGGCTGGGAACGGCGATCAAGGCGAGATCGGCGTCCGACAAGGCTTTGCGCAGGTCGGCTTCGAATGCCAGTTCCGCCGGCAGTTCGGCATCGGGCAGATAACGCGCATTGCGGTGCGCGCCCGCGACTCGTTCCAGCCCGGCGGCATCGCGTCCCCACAATGTCGTGCGCGCGCCGTTGCGGCTCAGCAGGGCCGCGAGCGCCGTCCCCCAGGAACCGGCGCCGAGAATGGCGACGGCCTCCCTCTTGGCCATGGGATCAGCCGTTCAATGCCGGCACGTCGCCGCCCGCAGCGCGCTGCATCTGCTCGGCGTACAACGCGTCGAAATTGATCGGCTGCAGCAGCAATGGTGGGAAACCGCCGTTCTGCACCAATTCCGACACCATCTGGCGGCCGTAGGGGAACAGCACGTTCGGCGCATAACTGGCGAGCACCGCGTTGAGTTCCTCCTGGGAAAACCCGATCAGCCCGAAGATCCCCGCCTGCTGCACTTCGGCGAGATAGGCGGTACGCCCGTTCAACGTGCAGGTGACGGTGAGCGTGAGCACCACTTCGTAGGAATCGTCGCCGATCGGCGTCGCCTTGTGGCTGAGGTTCAACTGCACCTGCGGCTGGCCGTCGTCGCGGAACACCGACGGGGCATTCGGCACCTCGAAGGAAACGTCGCGCATGTAGACCTTCTGCAAGGACAGTTGCCGCTGTTGCGGCGCGGCCACGCCATTGCCCTCGGCCGGGGTTTGTTCTGCCATGGTGTTCGGACTCCGCTGGAGATCGGGAAACAGAAGCGGAATTGTCACACAGTTGCCGGCACCCTGCATCTTCGATTGCTGTTGCAGCGGGCCCTCTGCTATAGTCGACCGCTTGATTTTCCGCCGGTCCGGGCTTCCCGGGCGGCCCGCGGCGCGACGCGGGCCTGAAACGGCGCCTTCCGGCTTCTCGCGCAGTTTTCCATGCCGGGCCGATGTCCCGCGGGCTACGCGGGATCCGAGGAGAAATGTCATGGCACGAGTCTGCCAAGTCACAGGCAAGCGCGTGATGAGCGGCAACAACGTCTCGCACGCCAACAACAAGACCAAGCGGCGCTGGCTACCCAATCTGCACGAGCGCAGGTTCTGGGTGCCGAGCGAGAAGCGCTGGGTGAAGCTGCGCGTGTCCAGCAATGCGCTGCGCACCATCGACAAGAACGGCATCGAATCCGTGCTCGCCGAACTGCGCGCGCGCGGCGAAAAGGTTTAAGGAACCACGACCATGGCAAGCAAACGCGACAAGATCCGACTGACCTCCTCGGCTGGCACCGGTCATTTCTACACCACCGACAAGAACAAGAAGAACACGCCGGACAAGATGGAAGTGAAGAAGTACGACCCCGTCGTCCGCAAGCACGTGATCTACAAGGAAGGCAAGATCAAGTGAGTGCCGGATGCACTCATCCCGTGCAGGCCATGGATGGCCGCTGACACGGGATCCAGTTTTCAGAAGCGCGCCGAAAGGCGCGTTTCTTTTTTTGGTGCGTTCGCGTTCGCGTTCGATGCGAATGCATTTGCCATCGCTTCGTCCCGGACGCGTCGTCGTCGCGATCCAATCCGGGTCCGAAAAAAACCCGCCTCACGGCGGGTTTTTCGTTGGATCATCCGGAGGCTTTGCGTCAGGCGCGCGCCACCGCATAGCGTTTCAGCCTGGCGGCGTATGCCGCGAGCATGCGGTTGCCGCTTTGTTCTGCCTCGTGGATCCATTGCTGCAACGCGGCCAGTGCGGATTCGGGCTTGCGCTGCTCGATCAGCGCGGCGAGCCGCGCGCGATATTCCACGACGGTGCGCAGGGTCGGGCGCTTCTCCATCACCACCGCCAGGCGTGCGTGGCCTTCCGTGTCCAGCCAACGCCCGCCGTCGGCCAGCGCGCGGCGCATGCGGCGCGGTACCCGGCGCACGCGTTCGCCCGCGGTCGAAGCCTCTTCGCGCAAGGTCGGCTTGATCACCAGCTTGTAGTAGTCGGTCATCGCCTGGAAACGATGCGTCAACAATGCCTTCAGCGTTTCCGCATCCGGCAGCGCCACGTTCGGGCGCTCGTCCAGCGACGGCGCCACGCGCAGCACTTTCGCCAGCCCCAGTTTTTCGCAGGCGCGGATCACCGCCCAGCCGATGTCCAATTCGAACTTGCGCAGCGCGAACTTCGCCGAACTCGGGAAGGCATGGTGGTTGTTGTGCAGCTCTTCGCCGCCGATCCACACGCCCCACGGCGTCAGGTTGGTCGCCGTATCGGTCGTCTCGAAATTGCGGTAACCCCACCAATGGCCGATGCCGTTGACCACGCCCGCCGCCCAGAACGGAATCCAGACCATCTGCACGGCCCAGATCGCCGCGCCCAGCACGCCGAACAGCGCGAGGTCGATCGCCATCAGCAGGCTGACGCCAAGATACGGATACGGCGTGTAGACGTGCCGTTCCAGCCAGTCGTCGGGCGTGCCGCGGCCGTACTTTTCGAGATCGGCGGCGTTGGCTGCGGCCTCGCGGTACAACTCCGCGCCTTCGAAGAACACCTTGCGGATGCCGACCATCTGCGGGCTGTGCGGATCCTCTTCGGTTTCGCAGTGCGCGTGGTGCTTGCGGTGCACCGTCACCCATTCCTTGGTCACCATGCCGGTGCCGAGCCAGTTCCAGAAGCGGAAGAAGTGCGACAGCACCGGATGGAAATCCACCCCGCGATGCGCCTGGCTGCGATGCAGGTAAAGCGTCACCGCGAAAATGGTGAACTGCGTCGTCACCAGCACGTACAGGGCGATGGTGAGCCAGCCCGCATGGAGCAGGCCGTGTCCGGCGAAATTGAGAAGGAAGTCGATCATGGAACCTTGGCGACAGGGACGAGGGGGTGATGGCGGAACCGCAGGCGATGTTGCCTGCCCAGACAACCGGATGCTGCGCTGGCGATCACGGATGCAATCGTGCAGGAATAATGCCGGGCCGGGGCCAGTGTAGAAGAACCCCGCCGCAGCCGCCACCCGGTTGTCGCGGGGATATGCGGCCCGCCACAATGGCTTGCAACCCTCGCCGGAAATCGCGTTCACATGCCGCCAGCGCCTCCGTTGTTGCAGCTCGACCACGTCAGCCGGCGCCTGGCGGGCCGCGAAGTGGTTGCGGACGTGACCTTCGGCGTCGCCCGCGGCGAAGTGCTGGGTTTGCTCGGCGTGAACGGCGCGGGCAAGTCCACCACGCTGGCGATGATCGCGGGCGTGCTCGCCGCCGATGCCGGCAAGGTGTTGCTGGATGGCCAGGAGCTGCGCGAGCACCCGTCGTTGGCGCGCACGCGGATCGGTTACCTGCCGGAAAACGTGCCCCTGTGGCCGGAACTTAGCGTGCGCGAATATCTCGACGCTTGTGGCCGCCTGCGTGGCATGGCGCGCGCCGCGCGCAAACGGGCGATCGACCGCGAACTGCTGAGGCTGGATCTTGCGCCGATGGCGGACCGCTTGTGCGGACAACTTTCGCTGGGCCAGAAGCGGCGCGTGGGTCTCGCGCAAGCGCTGCTGCATGATCCGCCATTGCTGGTGCTGGACGAACCCGGCAACGGCCTGGATCCGGTGCAGACCGCACAACTGCGCGAGTTGATTCGCGGGTTGTCGCACACGCACGCCACCCTGATTTCCACGCATGTGCTCGGAGAAGTCGAGGCGACCTGCGACCGCGTGGTGATCCTCCACGAAGGCCGCGTGCGACACGACGCACCGCTGGCGCAGGACCGCGGCGCACTCGACCGCGCGTTCCTCGCGATCGCGCGCGGCAAGACCGGCGTCGCCGCATGAGCGTGCCGGCGATCGCAAGGCTGGAACTGAATCGGCTCTACGTGCGGCCTTTCGCCTGGGTGCTTGCCGCCATTGCGTTGGCGGTACTGGCGTGGTTCTTCCTGCTGGACTTGAACGCCTTTCTCGCCGCACAACCCAAGCTGGCCTCGCAGCCCGGCAACCTCGGCTATACCGATCTGGTGGCGGCACCGCACCTGCTCGCGTTCACGCAATTGTCGCTGCTGCTCGCGCCGCTGCTGACCATGCATGCAATCGCAGGCGAACGCCGCTCGCACACGCTGCCGTTGCTGTTCGCGGCCGGACTTTCGCCCGCGCGGATCGTGCTCGGCAAATTCGTGGCCGCTCTCGCGTACCTGTGGCTGCTGCTCGCGTTGACTGCGCTGATGCCGGTGACTCTGGCGCACGCCACGTCGCCGGATTGGGGGCAGTTCGCCGCGGCACTGCTCGGTTGCGCGCTGTGCGTCGCTGCGCTGACGGCGATCGGCATCGCCGCCTCCGCCTTTTCCTCGCATCCGGCCCTCGCCGCGATGGCCGCCCTGCTGGTGGTGCTGGTGCTGACGATGCTCGACGCGGGTGCGCGCCTCGGCGGCATCGATCCGGGCTGGCTGGATTACCTCTCGTTGCCGACGCACCTGACGCCTTTCATGCACGGCCTCGTGCGCAGCGTGGACGTGATCTATTTCCTGCTGATCGTCGTGTTGTCGCTTGCGCTGGCGACGCGTCGGCTCGCGGCAGACAAGGTGCGCGGCTGATGGCACGCATGGGCGAACGCGCGGACGCATGGCTGGTCGCCGTGCTGCTGGTGATCGGCGCGGCCTGCATCGTGTTGTTGTCCGCACGCTTCAATGTCGTGAGCGACTGGAGCGCCGGCGCGCGCGCCAGCATCTCGACCCAGAGCCAGGCGATCCTGAAACAACTGCCGGGCGAACTGGACGCGGTGAGCTATGCGCGTCCCGGAGGCGATTTGCGCGAGCAGGTCCGCACCTTCATCGCGGGCTGGCAACGCTTCAAGCCGGACCTGAAACTGCGCTTCGCCGATCCGGATGCCGATCCGGGTGCGATGCGCGCGGCCGGCGTCAGCGTGGACGGCGAAATCGTGCTGCGCTGGCACGGTCGCGAGCAGCATGTGGTGCAACTGGACGAGGCGGATTTCGGCAATGCGCTGGCGCGGTTGACGCGCGGCCGTGATCGTCTGGTCGCGGTCGTCACCGGCGATGGCGAACGCAGCGCCGACGGCAAGGCCAACGCCGATGTCAGCGCGTTCGCCGCGCAACTCGCGCAGCAGGGCATCCGCGCGTTGCCGCTGAACTTGGCGCAGAACCAGCAGGTGCCGCGCAACGCTGACCTCGTCGTGCTGGCCAGTCCGCAAGCGGCGTTGTCGCCGTCGTCGGTGAAGGCGCTTACCGACTGGATCGCCGGCGGCGGCAATTTCCTCTGGCTGGCCGAACCCGGCGACGACGATCTCGGCCTCGCGCCGCTGGCGCAGGCATTGGGCGTGCGCATGCTGCCGGGCGTGCTGGTGGACGGCGGCGGCGCCAGCCTCGGCATCGGCGATCCGCGCATGCTGGTGGCGAACGATTATCCGCCCCACGCGATCACCCGCGGCTTCCAGGTGAATGCGCTGTTCCCGCAAGCGGTCGCGCTCGCCGCCGTCAGCGGCGCGCAATGGTCGGTCGCATCGATCCTGCGCAGCGGTGCGCAGAGCTGGAACGAGATCGCACCGATCGATCCCGCGCAGGCTTCCACCATCAAGTACGATGCCTCGCTCGGCGAACTGCGCGGTCCGCTGGATTTCGGTTTCGCGTTGTCGCGGCTGTCGCCCAACCCGGACAAGAGCGAGCAACGCGCAGTGGTGATCGGCGACGGCGATTTCCTTTCCAACACCTATCTCGACAACGGCGGCAACCGCGCCTTCGGCCAGCGCGTGTTCAATTGGCTGCTTGGCGACGATGCGCTGGTGGCGCTCCCGCCACGCGACGCGCCGGATCGCGTGATCCACCTGACGCAAGCCGACCTCGGCATCGTCACCTGGGGCTGGCTGATCGCTGTGCCGTTGCTGCTGCTGATCGTCGGCATCGGGATCGGCGTGTACCGCCGACGGCGCTAGAAATTTCTTGAGCAAGTCGATTCATGCGCAAAGCATCTCGTATTCGAGTGGTGCTGTTGGCGACGGTGATCGCACTGGTCGCGCTGGTGCTGTGGTTCGGCTGGCGCGACCAGCAGCGCGCGCCGCTGTATTTGACGGAGCTCGATCCGGATTCGATCCATCACATCGAACTGACCATCGCGCAAGGTGCGCCGCAGATATTCGAGAGGCGCGACGGCCATTGGTGGCGCATCGCGCCGACCGCCGCACGCACCAACGACGAACGACTGCAACGGCTGGCCGATCTCGCCGCGACGCCGGTCGCGCGCTGGGTCAACAATGGCGCATTCGATGCCGCGAAGATCGGGCTGTCGCCGCCCTCGGCCACGCTGGTGCTGGATGGCGTCCCGCTGCATTACGGCGCGCTGAGTGCAATGGACGACCTGCGCTACGTGCGCAACGGCGCACGCATCGCATTGGTGCCGCGCCAGGACAGCCCCGAGATCACGCTGGCGATGCAGGCGGCGCCGAACTGATGCCCGAGCTGCCGGAAGTAGAAACAACAAAGCGCGGCATCGCGCCATACCTCGAGGGCCACGCGATCGAACGCGTGATCCTGCGGCGCAAGGATTTGCGCTGGCCGATCCCGCGCGCGATCCGAAGCGCGTTGCCGGGACAACGCATCGACGCGGTGGAGCGCCGCGCCAAATATTTGTTGCTGCACACGCATGCGGGTTCCGCGCTGCTGCACCTCGGCATGTCCGGCTCGCTGCGCGTGCTGGATGCGGGCACGCCGCCGCGCGCGCACGATCACTACGACCTGGTACTGGATTCCGGCCGGGCGTTGCGCTTCAACGACCCGCGCCGCTTCGGTTGTCTGTTGTGGCAGGCGCCGGGAGAAATCCATTCGCTGCTGCGCACACTCGGGCCGGAACCGTTGTCGGCGGATTTCGACGGCGACCGCTTGTGGGCGCTTTCGTGCGGCCGCAACGCGCCGGTGAAAACATTCGTGATGGACCAATCCATCGTGGTCGGCGTCGGCAACATCTACGCCAGCGAAGCGTTGTTCGCCGCCGGCATCCATCCGAAACGCGCCGCGGGTTCGGTGTCACGAGCGCGCTACGCGAAACTCGCCGAAGAAATCCGCCGCATCCTGCTGCACGCGATCACGCGCGGCGGCACCACGCTGCGGGACTTCCTCGCGCCCGACGGCGCGCCCGGCTATTTCGAGCAGGAACTGTTCGTGTACGGGCGCGGGGGCGAACCCTGCAAGATCTGCGGCACGCCGATCCGCAATGCGTTGATCGGCCAGCGCATGACCTACTGGTGCCCGCGCTGCCAGAAGTGAATGGAAGCAGCTGGAGCGTTACGCGTCGGGCCAGACGAACTCGATGTGCCGATTGTTGAACTGCGGATCCTCCAGCGATCCGCCGAGGCGCGCGGTCATCCCCGGCGGTACGCCGTCGGCTTCCAGCGCGGTGCCGTCCACGAAGCGCATGCCTTGCGCCTGCATTTCGATCAGCCGTTCCGCCACTGCGCCGGCGCGTTCGATGTCCCGCTGCGGCACGCCGCGCAGGCTGATGTCCGGCCGCGCGAACTTGCGCATGCCGCGCGTGTGCACCCAGGCTTTGCCGTCGCCGTCGTCGCTGCACAGGACCAGCGCGTGTCCGCGCGGCGCGGCGCCGCCGTCCGCGTAGCGTTCGCGCCACGCCCCGGCAGAAAACAGCGCCAGCATCTGCGGATCGACCACCACCGCGCCGCCCACGTCCAGCAACGCGGCGATCACGCCGATGCCGTCGCGCAGGTACTCGAGCGTGGCGGGGTCGTCCAGTTCGCCGCGCAGCATCAGGCAGGTGCTTGCGCCGCGCGCGGCCTTGAACACTTCCGGATCGTCGTCGCGAAGGATTTCGCCGAGCGCGCCGCGCAGCGGATGGCCTTCCCAGTGCGCGAGCATGGCCTTGTCGAAGCGGTGCAGCGCCACGCCTTCCGGCAAGCCGCGGCTGCCATGGCTGCCGACTTCCAGTTTCAGTTCCTGCGGGAATTCGCCGAACACGAAATAGAGCAGCATCGCCTTGTCGCCGCTGCGCCAGAAATACGGACGCGACCAGGGCGCGGTTTCATCGTTCATTGCGAATCTTCCTCGGGCTGCGGCGCGGACGGGGGTTGCCGGGCTCCGATCCGGCTTTCGCCGGCCATCACTTTCTTGAACTCGGTGCGGCTCACCGAGACATAGCGGTCATTGCCGCCGATCTCGACCTGCGGACCGGATTTCAATGCGCGCCCCGATTCGTCCACCCGCAGCACCATCGTGGCCTTCTTGCCGGTGTGGCAGATGGTCTTGATCTCCTGCAACTCGTCGGCCCACGCCAGCAACCATTGGCTACCCTCGAACAGCTCGCCGCGGAAATCGGTGCGCAGGCCGTAGGCCAGCACCGGAATGCGCAGCGCGTCCACCACGTCGGTGAGTTGCCAGACCTGCGCGCGCGTCAGGAATTGCGCTTCGTCCACCAGCACGCAATGCAGCGCGCCCTTGGCCGCGATGTCCGCGCGTACCAGCGCCAGCAGATCGTCTTCGCGGCGGAAGCCGAGCGCGGGCGCGACTAAGCCGATGCGCGACGCGACCTCGGCATCCCGCGTGGCGCGCGTGTCGATGGCGGGTTTCAGGATCAGCGTGCGCATGCCGCGCTCGCGATAGTTGTACGCGCTCTGCAGCAGCGTGGTGGTCTTGCCGGCGTTCATCGCCGAAAAATAGAAGTAGAGCTTCGCCATAGACCAGCGATGGTAGCGCGACGACGCGCGCGATGCGCCGCCGGAGCGAGCGACGATGTATTCGCTAGAATGCGCGCCGACGTTCCCGCTTCGATCCCCATGCTCAATCCGCAACAACACGCCGCAGTCGAATACTGCGACGGCCCGCTGCTGGTGCTGGCCGGCGCCGGCTCCGGCAAGACCCGCGTGATCGCGGAGAAGATCGCGCACCTGCTCATGCGCGGCGTGGCGCCGGCGCACAAGATCGCCGCGATCACCTTCACCAACAAGGCCGCGCGCGAAATGCGGGAGCGCGTGACGAAACGCGTGAAAGCGGACGATGCGGAAGCGCTGAGCGTTTGCACCTTCCACGCGCTGGGCCTGAAGTTCCTGCAGATCGAGCACGCGCGTGCCGGACTGCGCCGCGGATTTTCCGTGCTGGATGCGGACGACAGCGCGCAACTGGTGAAGGAGCTCGCCGACGCGTCGATCAAGCCGGAGCAGTTGTTCCTGCTGCGCAACCTGCTGTCGCGCGCCAAGAACGACGGTTTGTCGCCGGAGCGGGCGCTGGACGCCGCGCGCGCGCCGCGCGAACTGGAAGCCGCGCAAATCTACGCCGCGTACCAGAAGCGCCTCGCCGCATTCAACGCGGTGGATTTCGACGACCTGATCCGGCTGCCGGTGGCGGTGCTGGAACGCGACGCGGAGGCGCGCGAAGCCTGGCGCGAACGCCTGCGCTACCTGCTCGTCGACGAATGCCAGGACACCAACGCCGCGCAATACGCGCTGCTGAAGTTGCTGGCAGGCGAGCGCGGCGCGTTCACCTGCGTGGGCGACGACGACCAGTCGATCTATGCCTGGCGCGGTGCCGATCCCGGCAACCTCGACAAGTTGGCGCGCGACTATCCCGCGCTGCGCGTGGTCAAGCTGGAACAGAACTATCGCTGCGGCCAGCGCATCCTGCGTGCCGCCAATGCGGTGATCGCCAACAACCCGCACGCGCATCAAAAGAAATTGTGGAGCGCGCATGCCGAAGGCGAACGCATCCGAGTGCTGGAATGCCGCGACGCCGAGCACGAAGCCGAGCGCATCGCCGCCAGCCTGATCCACCTGCGCGAACGCCATTCGCTGGCATGGTCCGATTGCGCGGTGCTGTATCGCGGCAATCACCAAGCGCGCGTTCTTGAAAAGAGCCTTCGTCTGGCGCGCGTGCCTTATCACCTGACCGGCGCGTTGAGCTTCCTCGATCGCCACGAAGTGAAGGACGTGCTGGCCTACCTGCGCCTGCTGGCCAATCCGGACGACGACGCGGCTTTTTTGCGAGTGGTGAACGTGCCGCGCCGCGAGATCGGCGCGACCACGCTGGAGAAGCTCGGCGAACTGGCGCAGACCAAACATCTCTCGCTGTTGCGAGCCGCGCGCAGCGATACCGTCTTGAAACAGTTGCCAGCGCGCGCGGCGGCTTCGCTGCATGGCTTCGTCGCGCTGATCGATGCGCTTTCGGCGCAGGCCGACCGCGTACCCGCCGCCGAGCTGGTCGAGGAACTGCTGCGCCGCAGCGGCTACGCGCAACATCTCGCGGCCTCGTCCAGGGACATCACGCTCAACGAGCGTCGCCTCGGCAACGTGCGCGAACTGGTCGAGTGGTTCCGCACGATGCAGAAGGGCCGCGCGCGTGCCGGTGACCTCGCCGCGCAACTGGCGTTGCTGACGCACGCCGACCGCGACGACGGCGGCGACGCGGTGCGGCTGATGACCCTGCACGCGGCCAAGGGGCTGGAATTCCGCTGCGTGCACATCGTCGGCGTGGAGGACGGCACGCTGCCGCACGAGGGCGCGATCGACGAAGGCCGCCTGGACGAGGAGCGGCGGCTGTTCTATGTCGGCATCACGCGCGCGAAGGAACTGCTGCTGCTGAGTTTCAGCGCACAGGCACGCCGCTACGGGCAAGTGTCGAAACAGAAGCCCAGCCGCTTCCTCGACGAATTGCCGCCGGGCGATCTGCACCGCGAAGGCGACGATCCCGAAGCCGACGCGCAAGTGAAGCGCGACGTGGCGCTGGCGCAACTGGAAAAACTGCGGGCGATGCTGGGGTGAACTGCTGCGTGCAGACTTCGTTCAAATCAGCTTCGCCGCTTCCAGCTCGCTCTTGAGATACGCGTAGTAAATCGGCGCGGCGACCACGCCGGGCAGGCCGAAGGCCGCTTCCATCACCAGCATCGCCAGCAGGATTTCCCAGGCGCGCGCGCGGATCTGGCTGCCGACGATGCGGGCATTGAGGAAATATTCGAACTTGTGGACCAGCACGAGGAACACCAGCGCCACGATCGCCACCCATAACGACGCCGACAGCGCGACCAGCACGATCAGCGTGTTGGAGATCAGGTTGCCGACCACCGGCAGCAGGCCGACGACGAAGGTGATCACCACCAGCGTCTTGGCCAGCGGCAACGTGATGCCGAACAACGGCAGCGCGACCAGCAGGAAGATCGCCGTCAGTGCGGTGTTGATCGCGGCGATCTTGACCTGCGCGAACACCACGTTGCGGAAGGCCGTTGTGAAACGTGCGCAACGCAGGGTCAACTCTCGGCGCAGTGGGGCGCCCTCGGCACCGTCGCGTTCGTGCACCAGCGCCAGCAGCGCGCCCAGCACCAGCCCGACGAGAATGCGCCCCGTGACGTGCAGGCTTTCCTTGCCTGCCACCTGCAATTGCGCGGAATGCGTCTTCGCCAGGTGGGTCGCGCTCGCGCGAAAATCTTCCGTGCTCACTGGCAGGTGCGCGACGATCCAGGCCGGCAATTGGGCGCGCGCGCTGTCGATCAGCGGCATCAGGCGATCGAACAGCGTGTTGGGGTCGCCGATCTCGTTGCGGACGAGCACCACCGCGCCAATGATCAACAGCGCCACCAGCCCGGCGATCAGCGCGGCCAGCGCGCCGACCAGCAATTGCCGCGCAAGCGCGCCCGACAGCCGCTGCTCCAGCAACGGCGCCAGCGCGTCGACCAGCACGTAGACCAGCAAGCCCGCCACCAATGCAGGCAACAAGTGCAAGGTCATGACCAGCAGCAGCGCGAATGCCGCGATGACGCAACTTGCTGCGGGAATCCGGCGGGCGAGGTCGCTAGGCATGGGCTGCGTATCGTGTGCGGGCGGCCAGTCTGGCAGCGCGTGCGTGCCGCGCCAAGTAAACTGTCGCGTCGATCGACGCGAATTCCAAGTGGGGAACGCCCATGCGCACACCTCTCGCCCTTGCCTGCTTCGGCCTGTTGTCGCTCGGCCTGCTTTCGCTGGCCGGTTGCGCCGCGCAGGAATCGAAGCCGGCATCAGCGCAGCCGCCCGCGGCGACGGCCGCCGCGCAGCCGGCGCCGGATGACAGTCTGTACGCGACGCTCTGGCAGCAGGGCGCGATCGAACACGATCTCGTCTATCTGGAAATCTACCGCGACGCGCAGGCGAAACTGCTGCACGCCCTGCGCGATCCGCACTGGGATGCGCTGCCGCGGGACGAGCGCGACGCGGTGCGCCACGGCTCGCTGCGCGGGCTGAAGCCGGCGGTGGTGCTGGACATCGACGAGACCGTGCTGGACAACTCGCCGTTCCAGGCGCGCCAGGTCCGCAGCGGCGCGACGGAATTCGATCGCGCCGGGTTCAATGCATGGTTGAACGAAGCATCGGCGCAACCGCTGCCGGGCGCGCTGGAATTCACCCGTTTCGCCGCCGCGCACGGCGTGCAGGTCATCTTCATCAGCAACCGCACCGTCGACTTCACGGATGCCACGGTGCGGAACCTGAAGCGCGACGGCTTTCCCGTGATCGATGCGGGCACCGTGCTGAATCACGGCACGCCCACGCCGGGTTGCGAAGCGAAGCACGGCGGCAAGGGGTGTCGCCGCGAACTGGTGGCGCGGAAATATCGCGTGCTGATGGAATTCGGCGACCAGCTCGGCGATTTCCTCGATATCGCGGCCAACACGACGGACGGACGCATCGCAGCGGTCGCGCCGTACCGCGACTGGATCGGCGAACGCTGGTTCGTGCTGCCGAACCCGGTGTACGGTTCATGGCTGGACGCGCTGGACGGCGATGCGAAAACGCCGGCCGACCGGCGCGCGGCCGAACATGCGTCGCTGAAAACACAATGACGATGACACGCGAGGACATCCCCGCGCGCGAACGGCTGATCTTCGCGCTGGACGTGCCGGACCACGCGCAGGCGATCGAGTGGATGGATCGCCTCGGGGATTCCGTGGCGTTCTACAAGATCGGGCTGGAACTGCTCGCGGGCGGCCGCTACTTCGACGTGCTGCGCGAATTGAAAACGCGCGGCAAGCGGATCTTCGTCGACCTGAAACTGCACGACGTGCCGGCGACCGTATCCGGCGCGGTGCGCGGGCTGGCACATTACGGCGCGGATTTCTGCACCGTGCATTGCGACAGCCGCGCGATGCTGGAAGCGGCCGCGCAGGCGAGGGGCGACATGCGATTGCTGGCGGTCACGGTGCTCACCAGCAACGACCGCAACGATCTCGCTGCGCTCGGCGTGCGCGACGACGTGGCCGCCACGGTGATCGTGCGCGCGAAGCTGGCGCAGGATGCCGGCATCGACGGCGTGGTCTGCGCGGGCGCCGACCTGCGCGCGCTGCGCACCGCGGCGCCGCATCTGCTGACCGTGTGCCCCGGCATCCGGCCGGCCGGCCCGACGAACGACGACCAGAAGCGCGTGGCCGACGTGCGCGGCGCGATCACGGACGGCGCGGATTATCTCGTGATCGGACGCCCGATCCGGCAGGCCGCCGATCCGCGCGCCGTGGCCGATGAAATCGTGACGCAGATCGAAAGCGCGCTCGCCGCGCGCGGCTGAAACTTGCCTCGCCCGGTGGCGCTCGCCACACTCCCCGGCCCGGCGAAGGAATCCCCATGCATCGTCGATCGCTCCACGTCGGCCTGCTTCATGTGAGCACGCTGCATGTCGGCTTGATTGCCGTGCTGCTGCTGGCGCTCGCGGCGTGCAACCGTTCCGCCGAACCGGTCGCGCCGCCCAGCACCACGCCCGAGGGCGCGGTACGCGCCGGACTGGTGCTGACCCGCAACGGCGATTTCGATGGCTTGTTGCGCAGCACCTTGCCGGACGCGGATTACAAGGTCTGGCGCACGGAATGGACGCAGGCGCGCGCCAAACAGCCGGCGCCGACCGCGCAGCAGCGCGCACAATTCGCGCAGGTGATGCAGAAACTCACCGAGACCGGCGCGGAGGACAAGCTCTACAAACAGCTGCAGCCGCGACTTGCCGAGTTGCGCGTGCACCGCGACCGCGACTTGCCGATGTTGATCGGCATCCTGCAGGCCGCCGGCGGCAACGTGGTGGCCGGTGCCGGCGGCCTTTCCGACGCGCAGAAGCACCAGGCGACCGCGGCGATCGACGCGCTGGCCACGTGGGCGCGCGGCGCCGATTTCACCGATCCGGACAAGACCAGGCAGGCACTCGTCGTGATCTGCGCCGCCGCACGTAAGCTAGACCTGAAAACCCTCGACCAGGCGCGTGCGCTGGATTACACGCAGAGCATGGCGCGCTATCGCATCGCCTGGGATGGCCTCAAGGCGCTGCTGAAGATCTACGGGCTCGACCTGGACGCCAGTTTCGACCAGGCCAAGGTGGAGACGCTCGCCAACGATGGTCATCACGCGCGCGTGCGTGAAACTTTCCTGCTGGCGGGCAAGCCGATCGTCAGCGAAATCCATCTGGTCATGCAGGCCGGGCACTGGTACGACGCCGACCGCCTGGCCGCCTGGCGCGTGAGCCATCCGGCAGTCGCCGCAAGTATCGGCAAGCCGCCGGCGCTTCCGGCAGCGTCCGGCAGTGCCGTCCGGCCCTCCGCGGCCGGGCACTGACGGAGCCCTGCGGCGCCACGCTTTACAATGGACGCGATGGAATCCTCCCTGCCCGAAGGCGCCACGCCGCGCGCGCCCTGGAGCCGCGCGCTGCTGGGGCGGCTGCTCGCGCCGTGGGTGCGGATCAAGCGTGACCCGGCCGAACCGCTCAGCCTGCTCGATGCGAACGCCGACGTGGTGTACGTGATCGAACGCGGCGGCCTGTCCGACGGCCTGATCCTCGAGCGCGCCTGCCGCGAAGCCGGCATGCCCGATCCGCTGAAGCCCATGCCTGGGGGCGGCAGGCGGCGGCGGTCGATGTTCGCGCTCAGCCGCCGCGACGGCTCGCTGTACGGCCGCAACCACCACAGCCTGTCGCGCGAAACCTTGCGCACTCTGCTGCTGGCGCAGGAAGTGGACCCGCAGTTCGAGATCCAGTTGATGCCGGTATCCATTTACGTCGGGCGCGCGCCGAACCGGCAATCGGGCCTGCTCAACGCGCTGCTTTCGGAAAACTGGGTGATGGTGGGCCGCTTCCGCCGCCTGCTGGCGCTGTTGTTCAACGGGCGCGAAACCATCGTGCATTTCTCCAGGCCGATCTCGCTGCGCGAAGCGCTGGGCGAGAGCGCAGGCCAACGCCCGGAACGCCTGCAGCGCAAGATCGCGCGGGTGCTGCGCGTGCATTTCCGGCGCGTGCGTACCGCGGTGATCGGCCCCGACCTGTCGCATCGCCGCACGGTGGTGGATTCGGTGCTGAACGCCGAGAGCGTGCGCGCGGCGGTGGAAGCGACCGCATCCAGGGAAAACATCCCTTACGCCAAGGCATGGCGCCGCGCGCAGAAGCTGGCGCATGAAATCGCCGCGGATTATTCACAGCCGTTCGTGCGCGCGGTGTCGTTCCTGCTCTCCGGTTTCTGGAACAAGTTGTACGACGGCATCGACACCCATCACTTCGAAACGCTGCGCGCGATCGCGCCGGGCCACGAGATCATCTACGTGCCCTGCCACCGCAGCCACGCCGACTACGTGTTGATGTCGTACCAGCTCTACCAGTCCGGCGTGGTGGTGCCGCACATTTCCGCCGGCGTGAACCTCAACCTTCCGGTGCTGGGAACCTTGCTGCGGCGCGGCGGGGCGTTCTTCCAGCGTCGCAGCTTCAAGGGCAACGCGCTGTATTCGGTGGTCTTCAAGGAGTACATGGCGCAGCTGATCGATCGCGGCGTGCCGCTGGAATACTTCATCGAAGGCACGCGTTCGCGCACGGGGCGGTTGCTGGAGCCGCGCGCCGGCCTGCTATCGATGACCGTGCGCGCCTACCTGCGCGCGCCGCGCCGGCCGGTGCTGTTCCAGCCGGTATACATCGGCTACGAGAAGCTGATGGAAGGCCGCGCCTACATCGGCGAGCTGACCGGCAAGGAGAAGGAAAAGGAATCCTGGTGGAGCCTGCTGCGCGGCGCGCGCAACGCATTGCGCCAGCACTATGGCCGCGTGGCGCTGAATTTCGGCGAGCAGGTGCCGCTGGCGCCACTGCTGGATGCAGCCGCACCGGGCTGGCGCGAGGAAGCGCTGAAGTCCGACGAGCGTCCCGAGTGGATGCCGCAATTGATCGACACGCTCGCGCGCCGCATCCAGGTGGAAGTGAACCGCGCCGCCGACGTCAATCCGATCAATTTGCTGGCGGTCGCACTGCTCGCCACGCCCAAGCACGCGATGGCGGAAACCGACCTGCTGGCGCAGATCGACTTGATGAAAACGCTGCTGGAGGAACTGCCGTATTCGCCGCGCACGACGATGACGCCGTTGTCGGCCGCGGAGATCATCGCCTACGGCGAGCAGATGGGCTGGATCAGGCGCATCCGCCATCCGCTCGGCGACGTGCTCGCGGCCGAGGGCGAGAAGGCGGTGTTGCTGTCGTATTTCCGCAACAACGTGCAGCATCTGTTCGCCGCGTCCGCATGGATCGCCTGCTGTTTCGCCAACAACCGCAGCATCGCGCGCGCCTCGGTGCTGCGGCTGGCACGCCTGATCTATCCCTTCATCCAGGCCGAACTGTTCCTGCCGTGGGACGAGGACGGATTCGTCGAACGCGTCGGGCGCGTCGCCGAATTGCTGGTCGCGCGCGGATTGCTGGGCACGCGCGGCGACGGCCGCATCCTGCAACGCGCGTCCGGGCTGGACGACGACGGCTTTCCGCTCAAGGTGCTGGCGCACAGCCTGATGCAGGCGTTCGAGCGGTATTACATCGCGATCGCCGCATTGGTGAAGAACGGTCCCTGCACGCTTTCGGCGGGCGAGCTCGAGAACCTCTGCCACCTGACCGCACAGCGCTTGTCGCTGCTGTACCAGGCCGGCGCACCGGAGTTCTTCGACAAGGCCCTGTTCCGCGGGTTCATCGCGCTGTTGCGGCAACGCCGCGTCGTCCGCACCGACGAAAACGGCAAGCTGGATTTCGACGAAGAGCTGGAGGAAGTGGCGCGCGACGCGCGCGTGATCCTCGCCCGCGAGGTGCGCGATTCGATCATGAAGATCACGCCGGAAGTCGTGGCGGGCGCAACGCCGGAAACAACGGATTCCACGCGCGCGGCGTAGCTTGCGATCATCCCTGATCGCGAAGCACGAAAAGCGCACGTCCCTGTGCGCGCTTTCAATCAGAAGTGGAACGTGCCCGAGAAACTCAGCAGGTTGCCGCTGTTGTCGAAGCTGCCTACCAGATGATCGCTGGTGACGCTGAGGTCGTTGACATCGCCATTGTCCACGAACAGATGCGCATATCCGAGGTTGAATTCCACCGATGAACTGGGCGTGTAGCCGACGCCGACCGCCAGCCAGCGGCGCGCGCCGTCGGGAATGCGCGGCGAACGCGTTTCGTCGCGAGTGGGCGTCTGGTCGAAGGCCAGGCCGCCGCGCAAGGTCCACTGCTCGTCGACCTTGTAGTCCATGCCGATCGAACCGAAGAACGTGTCGCGCCAGTCTTCCGGCTCGACCGTCGCCGGTTGCACCGGATTGGCAAAGTTGACTTCGAGCTGCTTGAAGGAGCTCCAGCCGGTCCAGCCGAGCGTCGCGCCCCAGCTCACCGGCCCGCTGCCGACATGCCAGTAGCTCAGGTTCGCCGTGGCGGGCGTGGCGAAATCGCCGGTGGCCTGGGTGTTCTCGAAGAGCCCGGTGCCGGCAAAGGCGACTTGCGCGACCGGCGGCAGCACGAAGGTGGCGTTGCCGCTCAGGGTGTGGCTGATCTTGGCGCGGTAGGCCAGGCCGATGCGATCCTGCGAAGTCGGCTTGAATTCGGCGCCAATCTGCCAGCCGTAGCTCCAGTCATCGCCCTGCACGCGCGCAGTGCCGTCAGCCGATTGCGGCAGCACGCTGGGCGCGCATTCGAAATTGCAGAGGGCGAGTTGCTGGCTGGCGATGATCGCGCCGAAATCCACCGCGTTGCTCAAGTCCACCTTGGTCTGCTGTGCGATCAGCGAGAAACCCAGCGCAACCTGCGGATTGATCTCCCAGGATAGCGAGCCCGTGATATCCAGCGACGTCACCTTCGATTCCAGTGCCTGGTAGCGACCCATCCAGCCGTTGTCGTACTCGGTCTTCAGGCCGAAGGGTGCGTTCACCGCCAGACCGAAACGCCACGCGTCGTTGATCGGCGCGGTGAAATACATCGCCGGCACCGGCGTCACGTCGCCGCCGTTGCCGCCGTCGCCGCCGGAAAGGGGCGCGCCGAAGGCATCGGTGCCACTGCCGTGGAATTGCGTGTTCACGTCGATCGCCGTGACATCGCTCTGGAACATCGTGCCGGTCAGGTCGGACATCGCAGCGGGATTGTTGACCACCACCGAGGCATCGTCGCCGGCGGTATCCAGGCCGGCAAAAGCGCGGCCCAGCGCCTTGGCGCTGTTTTCCTTGATCTGGAAGCCGGAGGCGGCGGCGTTGGAACTCGCCAGCACGCCGGTCACCGCCAGTGCCATCGCGGCGAGAGCCAGCGTCTGTCGGCGCAGGCGCTGCGGATTGTTCGAAATCATGGTGATCATGAAGCGGTTCTCCCGTCGCTGCGCTTGCGGTTCGCTGGATTCATACAAGTGTTTGAACCGCCCCGGGCGAACTTTGAAGGGAACGCGGCACGGATGCAATATGTCGGACGAATGACGAGTGGATTTTCCTGAGCGAAACCGTTGGCCGGGTGCGGGCCGCTCAACGGCCTTTAACATCCAATTACCGCGCTGCCGCATGGCGCTTCCGTATACTCCGGGAATTGCGCTGCCGCTGGTCCTTTCCGTTCCTCATGTCCAACCCCAAGCTGCGCCGCCGGCCTCCGCTGCTGCGCTCGTTGCCGCATTTCCTGCCGGCGCTGGCGGCGGTCGCGCTGGCCGCCTTCGTCACCTCCTCGCTGGCGTTGCTGCCGCTGCTTCTCGCCAACACGCTGTGCATGGCCGCGATGTGCCACGCCATCGGCTTCGACTCGGAACCCTCGTTCCTGCGCACGGCACTCCGCCGCGGGCCCATCCATCTGATCCTGTTCGCGGCCTACACCGCGATCGTGTTCGGCCTGGTCGCGTGGCCGCTGTTGGCGTTGTCATCCGCGCCATCCCTGGTCGCGACGTTGGAGTTGTGCGCCGCACTGATCGTGGCGCTGGCCCTGCTCTGGCGGCTGTGGCCGGTGTTCGGCCTGGTTTTCCTGTGGGATGACGCCTTCCCGCAGGACCAGCAACATTCCTGGATCTCCACCGCCTTCGCGCGCAGCATCGCCTTTGCATGGCATCTGACCGGTGCACGGGAACATTTCTTTTCGCGTTTCCTGCCGGCGGGCATCGCCTATCTCGCATTGGCCTTCGGTGCGCTGGCGCTCACCGGCGTGGGCTCGTTGCTGCCGGACGAATTGCGCACCGCCGCGCTGTTCGTTTACGCCGCGATGATGCTGCCGCTGTGCACGTTGATTGCGGCAAACCGCACCCTGCGCGCGCTGCTGTGCGAAACCTGGCGTGAACGCAAGACCGCGCGGCAACACGAGGAAACGGCACCCGCCGTGACGACGCAACCGCCGGCGCCATCGCCTGCCGTGCAGGTCGAACCGGCGATCGAACCCGCCGCGCCCGCCGTGCCGCTGGCGGTACTCAACCAGTCGTTGCTGGACGCCGCGCGCGAAGGCCAGGTCGAACGCGCGCTGGAATTGTTGCAGCAAGGCGCCGAACCCGACGCGCTGCCCGCGCCCGGCGCGCGCGACCAGCGCAGTGCGCTGGTGCTCGCCGCGTTGCTGCCGGACACGCGCCTGTTGCGCGCGCTGATCGCGCGCGGCGCACAGGTGAACCGCGCGCACGGCGATGCCACCGCCTTGCTGGCCGCCACCCGCGACAGTTACCACGGCCGCTCCGAAGCGGTGATGACCCTGCTCGCGAACGGCGCCGATCCGCGCCTGGTCGATCGCGACGGCAACACGCCGCTGCACCATGGCGCACTCGCCGCTGAGCCTTCGATCGCGGCGATCCTGATCGACGCACAGGCGCCCCTGGACGCGCTCAATCGCAACCGCCATTCGCCGCTGGCATCGGCTGCTGGCGCCGGCAACTGGGCGCTGGTGAAATTCCTGCTGGAACGCGGCGCGAAACTCGAACCCGCGCAGGGCGTCCCGGCATTACTGACCGCGTCAGCGATCCCCGACGACGATCCGCGCGGCGTGCAGATGCTGCTGAAGCACAAGGCGCGAGTGGATGCGACCGACGCGCTCGGCCGCACGGCCCTGATGAATGCCGCGCTCGAAGGCCACCAGACGATCGTGCGTGCGCTGCTCGACGCCGGCGCGAACGCCGACCTTGCCGATCGCCATGGCGTGACCGCGCTGATGGAAGCCGCGCGCGCCGGCGCACATGCGGCCTTGAACGAACTCGTCGCCGCGCAGGCGGATGCGCGCGCGCGCGAAGAACATGGACGCGATGCATTGACGCTGGCCTGCCAGTCGCCGCGCGCCAACACGCAATGCGTGCGAGCGTTGCTGGCGCTGGGCGCGGATCCGAAAGCCAGGGGCGCGGACGGGCGCAGCGCCCTGGACCACGCCGCACAGGCCGGACGCTGGGATCTGGTGGCGCTGCTGGATCCCGCCACGCCGCTGCCGTCTTCGCACGCACTCGCCGCGCAACCCGAACCGGGCGCGGACACGCCGGCGCACTTGCTCGACGCGTTGCGCTTCGGACACTGGGCGGTGGCGTCGGGTTTCGCCGAACGCGCGCGCGCGTGGCCGAAGGCGGAACTCGCGGCGCTGTATCTCGATCTCGCCGAAGGCGATCACGGCCAAGCGCACCGCTGGCTGTTGCAACACGGGCTGGATGCGGAAGCGCGGCTGGATGACGGCATGCGTCTGTTCGATGCGCTCTGCGATCGCCTGCCGGGTTCGATCGCCGCGATTGAATCGTTGCTGGAAGCCGGCGCCACACCGGCCGGCGCGGGCGGATTCGCGCGCGCGCTCGCACGGCTGGCCGACGTCGATCGTTCCGCTTTCGCACTGGCCCTGCTGGAACGCGGCGCCGACCTGTTCGGCGCGGATGCGCAGGGGCGCACACCCTTGCATCACGCCGCCTGCGCCAACCTCGCGCCCGTACTGGACGCCCTGCTCGCGCGCGGCGTCGATCCGAACGCACGCGATCGCAGCGGCGCCACGCCGTTGCATGTCGCGCTGGACGCGGGCCGAGCCGCCTTGCCGCTGGCGCGCGCGCTGGTCGCAAATGGCGCCGCTCCGGAGCGCGCCGCCGCCAATGGCGAAACGCCGCTGGGCCTGGCCTTGGCGCGCGGCGATGGCGCGCTGGAACACTGGTTGCGCTGGCACGGCTGGCCGCTGCCGCAGCGTCCCTTGCGCGCCGGCGACCTGCCTGTCGCGGCCGCCGCGGGCGATGCCGACGCGGTCAGCAAATTGCTGGCGCTCGGTTTCGACGTGAACACGCGCGACGAACAGGGCGCGAGCGCGCTGTTGCGCGCGTGCGGCGCGGGCCATGCGGAAGTCGCGCAGCGTCTGCTCGATGCCGGCGCCGATCGCGAACTGGCCGCCGCTTCCGGTGCCACGCCGCTGTCCGCTGCCGTAAGCGCGCGCCGCGACGCGGTGGTGGAGCAACTGCTCGACCACGGCGCAAGGGCCGACACCCGTCTGCCCAACGAGGCCACGGCGCTTATGGTGGCGGCCGCGTTGGGTTTTCCCGAAATCGCGGAACGACTGTTGGCGCGCGGCGCCGATGCAACGCTCGCGGATGCCGCCGGCCACACGCCGCTGCATGCCGCGGCACGCTTCTGTTTCGAGAGCCGCGACAGCCTGCGTTGCCGCCGCTTGCTGGACGTCTTGCTGAAGGCGCCAGGCATGCAGGCGGATGCCGTCGACAAGCAGGGCGCAAGCGCGTTGCTGCTGTTGCTTGGCGCGCAATCCCGGCCCGATGCGCGCGTGGACGACACGCACCTCGGCGCGCTGCTGCCCGCGCTGCTGGACGCCAGCGCGGATCCCGGCCTCGCCGACCAGCGCGGCGTCACCGCCCTGCATGCGTGCGCGATGCACGCGTTGTTCGCGCCCGCGCGCGTGCTGCTGGCGCGCGGCGCCAGCCGCGACAGCGTGGATGCCTTCGGCCGCAATCCGGCGGACGTGGCGCGCCTGCTGGGCCTGGTCGACATGGCGCTGGAAATCGCGCCGCGCATCCTGCCGGCGACTAATCAGGTGTTGCGGCAGTCGGCGCCGGCGGCGGATTGAGTTCCGCCGCGTCTTCGCGTTCGATGTCGGCCTCGAACAGGCGCTCCAGATCCTGGAACGCTTCCTTCGAACTTTGCATCAGCGCGGCTTCGTCGTCGTACACCAGATGCTGGTCGCGCAGCAGGCGTTCGTCGTGTTCGCGGAACACGTTCACGCGCGCCTGCGCAGCCTCGTGCGAAAACCCGAGCGCTTCCAGCGTCAATCCCGCCATCTTCAGGCTGGAATAAAAAGTTTCGCGCACCACGCCGTCCGGATTGGTCAGGTCCATCAAGCGGAACGCATGCTGGCGGTTGCGCGCGCGCGCGATGATCTTCAGGTGCGGGAACAGGCGGCGCACGATGCGCGCGGTGCGCACATTGGTTTCCGGATCGTCGGTCGCCAGCACGAACACTTCGGCCTTGTCCGCCTGCGCGGCGCGCAGCAGCTCGGCACGCGAAGGATCGCCGAAATAGATTTCGGTTCCGCCGAAACGGCGCGAGAGATCCACCTGCTCGACCGACGACTCCAGCGCGGTGAACGGGATGCGGTGCGCGCGCAGCAGGCGCGCCACGATCTGCCCGACCCGGCCGAAGCCGGCGATGATCACGCGCGGCGTGCCGTTGTCGATCGTGTCGAACTCGCGCCTGGGCTTGCGCGCATTCGGCAATTGCGCCACGCCCAGCACCAGCAGCGGCACCATGGCCATGCTCAACGTGATGACCAGCACCAGCAGGCGATGCCGGTCGGCATCCAGCAAACCGTGTTGCTCGGCGAGATTGAACACCACGAACGCGAATTCGCCGCCGCCGGCGAGCAGCACGGCCAGGCGCAGCGAGCCGGAAAAATCGAGCCTGAAGACTCGCCCGATGGCCAGCAGCACCGGCGCCTTGCAGATCAGCAGCATCGCCACCAGCCCGCAGACCAGCCACGGATGCAACAGCAACAGGCCGAGATCCACGCCCATGCCGACCGCGATGAAGAACAGGCCAAGCAGCAACCCTTCGAATGGCGCGATGTTGGATTCCAGCTCGTGCCGGTATTCCGAATCGGCCAGCAGCACACCGGCGAGGAAGGTGCCGAGCGCCATCGAGACCCCGGCGGACAGCATCAGCCACGCCGTGCCCATCACCACCAGCAATGCGGTGGCGGTGGAGACCTCGATCAACTGCGTCTTGGCGACCGCGCGGAACACCGGGCGCAACGCGTAACGTCCGCCCACCACCACCAATGCAATCACGCCGACCACGCGCAGCGCCGAAATCCACAATGGTTGTCCGCCGTGGGCATGCAACGCGCCACCGTCCAGCAGCGGAATCGCCGCAATCAACGGAATCGCGGCCAGGTCCTGGAACAGCAGCACCGCGAATGCGAGCCGCCCGTAACCGGTCTGCAATTCCTTCCGCTCGGCCATGGTCTGCAGGCCAAAGGCGGTGGACGACAGCGCCAGGCCCAGTCCGATCACGCAGGCCTTGGCCGGCGTCGCCGAGAATGCGAAATACGCCACCGCGCCCAGCACCGCCGCGCATCCCGCGACCTGCGCGAGGCCCGCGCCGAAGACCGCGCGGCGCATCACCCACAGGCGTTGCGGGGAAAGCTCCAGGCCGATCACGAACAGCAGCAGCGCGACACCGAATTCCGAAATGCTCGAAATCGCTTCCGGATTGCGCACCAGCTTCAGCCCGAATGGCCCGATCACCACGCCGGCGGCCAGATAGCCGAGCACGGAACCGAGTTTCAGGCGCCGCGCCACCGGTACCGCGATCACCACCGCGACCAGGAAGATCAGGAACGATTGCAGGTAGCCGTGACCTTCCACGCAAGCCACTCCGATGCACTGCCCGCGATCATTATGGCAGGCGACCGCGCGCAACTGGCGGCGAAGATGCGCACGCGATACGTTGCTTCAACGTGTCGCTCCTGCGCGTGGCCATTGACCGCACGCACGACGCGAGTCGGGCGCGAACCATCGTCGCGACATTCCCATTGCCGCAACCACACCGGCGACGCCGTGAGATCGCCGTTGCCGACAACAGGAACGCATGGCGTTATAGACCGTGGATGCCGGCGCGACTGGACAGGATGCGGCCCAGCACGTCCGGCGCATAGTCGAAAGAGTCGTAGTACAACCGCTCTTCCGGCAACCCTGCATCCACGAAGGCGTGGCGCGCCGCATCGATCATCGCCGGCGGGCCGCTCATGTAGACGTCGAACGCCGACAGTTGCGGCTGTTCGGCCAGCACCGCTTCGTGCACCGGCACGCCGTGCTGGCCGCGCGCATCCGGCGCGGCGTCCGACACCACCGGCTGGAACGAGAACATGCGCGACATGCGCGCCCACGATTCCGGCAACTCGCGCAGATAGAAATCGGCCTCCCCTCGCGCGCCCCAGTACAACCGCATCGAACGGCGCGTGTGCAGGTGCAGGAAGTGTTCGACCAACGCCTTGACCGGCGCGAAGCCCGCGCCACCGGCCACGAACAGCATCGGCCGCTCCGAATCCTCGCGCGGCACGAAAGTGCCGAGCGGTCCCTCGACGCGCAACGCGTCGCCCGCACGCAATGCGTCGAACACGAAATTGGTGAAATCGCCGCCGGCGACGCGGCGCACGTGCAGCTCCAGGTCAGGCCCGAGGTGCGGCGCGCGCGCGATCGAGAACGCGCGGCGACGGCCGTCGTCCAGCAGCACGTCGACGTATTGCCCCGGCAGCCACCGCAACGGCGCGCCGACCGGCACCAGTTCCAGCCGCATCACGTCCCGCGACAACAACTCGCGCGCGACCACGCGCACTTCCAGCTCGCGGCGCGGCAAGTCTTCCACGGACGCGACTTCGCGCGCGGCAATCAGCAGGTCGGAACGCGGTACCGCCTGGCACAGCAAGACGGCATCGTGCGCCAGCTCGTTCGCGGACAATGCGGTCGGCGGATTGCGGGGGTAGTCGCAGCGGCCTTCGATCAGGGTCGCCTTGCAACTGCCGCAAACACCGGCCAGGCACGAATACGACAACGCCAACCCCGCGCGCTGCGCGGCTTCCAGCACGGTTTCGCCTTCGCGCACGTCGAAACGCTTGCCGCTGGCGGCCAGGGTGACGGCGTGCGTCATGGCAGGAATTTGTACGGACTCTGCAAGATCGAAATTTCCTTGAGTAGTGCGGACATGGATGCCCGCATTTTGATTTTGGCGATCACGGATGATCGCGACTCGCCCGGGCCTTGATGTCGCATTCTCGCCGAAACGCGCCACAATGCGCGAAATACATTGCAGGCCAATACCCATGCCGATCTGGAAGCACGCCATCGACCTCGCCGCGGTCGATCGCTGGAGCGAGAACACGCTGATGCGCGCGATCGACATCCGCATCACCGAAATCGGCGACGATTTCCTGCGCGGCACCATGCCGGTGGACGCGCGCACGCATCAGCCTTACGGCATCCTGCACGGCGGCGCCTCGGTGGCGCTGGCGGAAACCCTGGGCAGCACCGCGGCGATGCTGTGCTGCGAGGAAGGCATGGCCTGCGTCGGGCTCGAGATCAACGCCAACCACCTGCGCGCGGTGCGCGACGGACGCGTCATCGGCACCGCGCGGCCGATCCACATCGGCCGCAATACCCAAGTATGGGAAATCCGCATCGAGAACGAAGCCGGGCAACTGACTTGCATCTCGCGCCTGACGATGGCGGTGATTCCGCAGCGCGCGATCGCCGGCAATCGCGCCACGAAGTGAGTGCCGCCGCGCCCTACGCGGCGCTGAAGCCGGATGTCGTGCTGGACGCCATCGCGGCGATCGGCATGCAACCGGATGGCCGTCTGCTCGCGCTCAACAGTTACGAGAACCGCGTCTACCAGGCCGGGCTGGAAGATGGCACATTCGTGGTCGCGAAGTTCTATCGTCCGCATCGCTGGAACGACGCGGCGATCACGGAAGAACACGGCTTCGCGCGCGAGCTGGCCGACGCCGAACTGCCGATGGTCGCGCCACTGGCCTTCGATGGTGCGACCCTGCTGCGGCACGAGGGATTCCGTTATGCGATCTATCCGCGCCGCGGCGGCCGCGCGCCGCCGCTGGAATCGCGCGACCATCTGGAATGGGTCGGCCGATTGCTGGCGCGCATGCACAATGTCGGGGCGCGCCAGCCGTTCGCGCATCGCGGTTCCATCGATCCCGAAACGTTCGTGATCGAACCCTCGCAGGCGGTGCTGCATTCCGCGCTGCTGCCTGCGCGCCTCCACGATCGCTATGCGCAGGCGGCGGAAACGGTCGGGCAGGCCATCGCCGCGCGCTTCGACGCGGTCGGCCCGGTCATTCGCCTGCGTCTGCATGGCGACTGCCACCCCGGCAACCTGTTGTGGACGGATGCCGGACCGCATTTCGTGGATCTCGACGATGCCCGCATGGGCCCGGCGATGCAGGATTTGTGGATGCTGGCAGCCGACGAGGCCGCGCTCGACGCTTTGCTCGAGGGCTATGCGCAGTTCCGCGACTTCGATCCGCGCGAACGCGCGCTGGTGCCGGCGCTGCGTGCGATGCGCCAGGTGCACTGGGCCGGCTGGATCGCCGCGCGCTGGCACGATCCGGCGTTTCCCGCCGCGTTTCCGTTCGCGGTCGAGCCGCGCTGGTGGGAACAGCATATCGACGACCTGCACGAAGCCGCCGACGCGCTGGCCTGATGCTCATGCGGTGAGACGGTGCGGCGTACACTGCGCGATGAATCTTCGAGGGAAGTCCGCATGTCGCCGGTCGTGATCCTGCTGGTCATCTTGCTGATCGCGATGCTTGGGGTGGCGGCGTTGCAGTTCATGCTGCTTGCGCGCACGCGCGGCGGCGATGCGCTGCCGCAGAAACTCGACGCGTTGCGAGGCGACAGCGAGCGCGTGGAGCGCGTGCTGCGCGAGGAACAGCGCACCGGTCGCGGCGAGTTGGCGCAGACGCTGGACCGCCTCGGCGAACAGTTGCGGCAAAGCCTGTCCGGCCTGACCGCCGACAATGAAAAGCGTCTCAACGAAGTGCGAGCGACGTTGGATACGCAACTGAAGGCGCTGCAGACCGACAACGCAGCGCAACTGGACAAGATGCGCGTGATCGTGGATGAAAAGCTGCAGAGCACGCTCAACACGCGGCTGGGCGAATCGTTCAAGCTTATTTCCGAACGTCTGGAAGCCGTGCAACGCGGCTTGGGCGAGATGCAGTCGCTGGCCATCGGCGTCGGCGACCTCAAGCGCGTGCTGAGCAACGTGAAGACCCGCGGCACCTTCGGCGAAGTGCAGCTCGGTGCACTGCTGGAGCAGGTGCTCACCTCCGAGCAGTACGCGACCAATGTCGCCACCGTGCCGCAATCGAACGAACGCGTGGAATACGCGATCCGCCTGCCCGGCGCCGACGCCGATTCGCCGGTATGGCTGCCGATCGACTGCAAATTTCCCGTCGAGGATTACCAGCGCCTGCTGGACGCGCAGGAACGCGCGGACGCCGACGCCGCCATGGCCGCAGCGCAGGCGCTGGAACGCCGCGTGCGCGACGAGGCCAAAACCATCCATGCCAAGTACGTCGCGCCACCGCACACCACGGACTTCGCGATCCTGTTCCTGCCCACCGAGGGCCTGTATGCGGAAGTGATCCGTCGCCCGGGCCTTTTCGAGGTGCTGCAGCGCGACCATCGCGTCACCGTGGCCGGCCCGACCACGCTGACTGCGATCCTCAACGCACTGCAGATGGGCTTCCGCACGCTCGCGATCGAGCGCCGCAGCAGCGAGGTGTGGCAACTGCTGGGCGCGGTGAAGAACGAGTTCGGCAAGTTCGCGCTGGTGCTGGACAAGACCCGCAAGCAACTGGACACGGTGCGCAACAGCATCGACAGCGCCGGCGTGCGCACCCGCGCGATCGAACGCAGGCTGCGTGACGTCGAATCCCTGTCCGGCGACGAGTCGCAACGCCTGCTGGGCGAAATCGAATCGCTGGATGACGACGCGGACGCACACGACGGCTGAACCGCGACGGCGCTACACTGGCAAGAATCCATCCACGCGAGCGCGGCCATGACGGATTCTTCCAAGCCTTCCCTCTGCAGCGCCACCAGGCCCACTTCGCCGGAAGTCACGCGCGAGCAGGCGCTGGACGCGGTGCGCACGTTGCTGCGCTGGGCCGGCGACGAGCCCACGCGCGAAGGCCTGCGCGACACGCCCAAGCGGGTGGTGGACGCCTATGGCGAATGGTTTTCCGGCTACACGGAGGATCCGGAGGAATACTTGCGCCGCACCTTCGAGGAAGTGGCCGGCTACGACGAAATGATCGTGCTGCGCGACATCCAGTTCGAATCCTTCTGCGAGCACCACATGGCGCCGATCATCGGCCGCGCGCACGTCGGCTACCTGCCGGACGGCAAGGTGGTCGGCATCAGCAAGCTGGCGCGCGTGGTGGATGCCTTTGCGCATCGCTTCCAGGTGCAGGAGAAGCTGACCGCGCAGATCGCCACCTGCATCGACAACGTGCTGCACCCGCGCGGCGTGGGCGTGGTGGTGGACGCGGTGCACCAGTGCATGACCACGCGCGGCGTGCACAAGCGCGGTGTGTCGATGATCACCAGCCAGATGCTGGGCACCTTCCGCGACGATGCGCGCACCCGCGCCGAATTCCTGCGCTTCATCGACATCGACAACGGCCGCTGAGCCCGCTGCCCGATATCCGATGCGCGTCCCGTATCGCAGCTAGAATCGCGGCTTTGCCCGCCCGCGCCGCACGCCTTCCATGAGCACCCCGGAGCTGTCCTCCCATCCCCGTCGCAACGCCGCGGTGACATTCGTCTTCGTCACCGTGCTGATCGACATGCTGAGCTTCGGGGTTATCATCCCGGTGCTGCCGCACCTGATCGTGCAACTGATCGGTGGCAGCATCGCCAAGGCCGCGGTATGGCAGAGCGCGTTCGGCACGCTGTTCATGCTGATGCAGTTCGTGTGCTCGCCGATCCAGGGCGCGTTGTCGGACCGTTTCGGACGGCGCGCGGTGATCCTGATTTCCTGCTTCGGGCTGGGCATCGATTTCATCGTGATGGCGCTGACACCGGTGTTGTGGCTGCTGTTCATCGGCCGCGGCATTTCGGGCATGTGCGCGGCCAGCAATTCCACCGCCAGCGCCTACGTCGCCGACATCACGCCGCGCGACAAGCGCGCCGCGGCCTTCGGCTTGATCGGCGCCGCGTTCGGCATCGGCTTCGTGGTCGGACCAGCCGTCGGCAGTGCGCTCGCGCACTTCGGCCTGCGCGCTCCGTTCTGGGGCGCGGCGTTCCTGTCGCTGGTCAACTTCTGCTTCGGCTTGTTCGTGCTGCCGGAATCGCTGCCGAAGGAACGCCGCAGCGCGCGCATCGACTGGCGGCACGCCAATCCGCTCGGCTCGCTGTTGCTGCTGCGCCGCTATCCGCAGGTGTTCGGCCTGGCCTCGGTGTTCTTCCTGATCGCGCTGGCGCAGTTCTCGTTGAACTCGACCTACGTGTTGTACACCGACTTTCGCTACGGGTGGGGGCCCGTGACGGTCGGCAATACCCTGAGCCTGGTCGGCCTGTGCACGGCGATCGTGCAAGCCGTGCTGGTGCGCAAATTGATGCCCAGACTGGGCGAGCGGCACATGATGCTGATCGGCCTTTCATTCTGCACCCTGGGATACCTGTGCTTCGGCCTCGCACCGGAAGCCTGGATTTTCCTGGCCGGCATTCCCCTGTTGTGCCTCGGCGGATTGTCGGGACCGCCCGCGCAATCGATGATCACCCACCAGGTCGATCCGCACGAACAAGGTCGCCTGCAGGGCGCGTTGACCAGCCTGCAGAGTCTCGCCGGCATCTTCGGGCCGGCGCTGTTCGCCAATCTGTTCGCGCTGTTCATTTCCGACCACGCACCGGTCAAGCACCTGCCGGGCGCGGCATTCCTGCTGGCCGCGATCCTGATCGCCGCCGCGCTGCTGCTGACCGCGCGGATCACGCGTGGTTTGCCGCGGCATCTGCACGACGCACCCGTGCCGGAACCGCTGGTCGTGGAATGAAGTCTTTCCGTCGCGTTTTTGTCTCCCGTTCTTCCCTTCTGCCCGTGAGGAATCACCCATGACCATTTCCATGTATGCCGCTTCCGTCCCCGTGTTCGTGCGCGCGCTGGACAACCTCACCCACGTGTTGAAAAAGGGCGAGGCGTTCGCCAGGGAAAAGGGCGCGGAGCCCGACACGCTGCTGCAGCAGCGGCTGGTGTTCGACATGCTGCCGCTGATCAAGCAGATCCAGATCGGTTGCGACATGGCGGCGCGCGGCGCGGCGCGTCTGGCCGGCGTCGAGCCGCAGTCGTTCGAGGACAACGAGAAGACCTTCGCCGAAGCGTACGCGCGCATCGAACGCGCAAGCGCCTACATCCGGTCATTCAAGCCGGAGCAGATCGACGGCAGCGAGGGCCGCGCGATCCATCTGAAGATGCGCAGCGGCGACATGGATTTCACCGGCATCGAATACCTGTTCGGCTTCATCCTGCCGAACCTGTTCTTCCACTGCACCACCGCGTACGACATCCTGCGCGTGGCCGGCGCGCCGCTGGGCAAGACGGATTTCATCGGCTCGAAGTGACACCGGCCGCTTCGTTGCGCGCGTGATGCGACGCAAGGGCGGCGAAATGTCGCCCTTGCGGAACCATCCGCCTTCGCGCGTGTCGAACGTTGAATGGCGCATCGACACTCCCTGGCGTGAATCGACAAGGCTCCCCGTGGAGCAGCGTCGCCGCTGCCGCCGTCCTGGTGGCGGCAGCGGCGGTCGTGGCGTGGTGGTATTTCTCGCATCGCCCGACCGCAACGACCGCGAACGCGCCTGCGGCCCGTGCTCCCGCATCGGCCGCGAGTATCGCGCCGGCGATCCGGCACCCGATCAGCGATGCGGCAACCTCCGTTCCCGCATCCGCCGCGACCGCGCCGTTGCCGGCGCTCGATGGCAGCGATGCCGCGGTCATTGACGCGCTGTCGTCGCTTCCGGGCGCCGCCGGCCTGCGCGACCTGCTGCTCGCGCAAAGCGTCATTCCGCATCTCGTCGCGACCGTGGACGCGCTGCCGCGCCACAGCATCGGTTCCAGCATCGTTCCGCTGCACACGCCGCCCGGCGCATTCGCCGTTGCGCGCACCGGCGACGCGGTTGCGATCGCACCGGCGAACTACGCACGCTACGACGCCTACATGCAGGTCGCCGATGCGATCGACGCGCGTGCGCTGGTCGGCTGGTATGCGCGCTGGTATCCGCTGTTCCAGCAGGCCTACCGGGATCTCGGTTATCCGAACGGCTATTTCAACGACCGCGTGATCGCCGCGATCGATGACATGCTGGGCGCGCCGGAACCCGCAACGCCGCCCGCATTGGCGCCGGCCGAGCACGGGCTTTATGCCTTCGCCGACCCCGCATGGGAGTCGCTCTCGGTGGGACAGAAACTGATGATCCGCGTCGGGCCGCGCAACGAGGCGCGCCTCAAGGCGAAGCTGCGCGCGATCCGCGCCGCGCTGACCGGCAGGTTGCCGGCGCGCGATGTGCCGTCCGGCACTTCCGCCGCGGGCGACACCGCTGGATGATGAATGCGCGACTTCGACGTCGCGCGGACTGAACACGGAACGACGATGCCGACCTTCCTGCTCTGGTTGCTGCTGCTGGTCTTCTGCTGGCCGCTGGCGCTGCTGGCCCTGGTGTTGTATCCGATCGTGTGGCTGCTGGTGCTGCCGTTCCGGCTGATCGGCCTCACCGTGGAAGGCGTGTTCGCGTTCCTGCGCGCATTGCTGTTCCTGCCGGCGCGGCTGCTCGGCGGCGGTCGCCGCGCTGCCGTCTGAGCTTGCGCGCGGCCATCGCGCGACGATCAAAAAGCGGTCTTCCCGACCGCACTTCATTGGGCATGCACTTATCCTGAGTGTGAAAATCAAACAGCGGCCATCCGTGGCCGCACTTCGATTTGCTCTGCGCTCATCCTTGAGCGCAAAGATCAAAAAGCGGTCTTCCTGACCGCACTCTTCAATCAACCAAAAAACCAGTAGCACACGAAGATCGAGGCGAGCACGCCGGCCAGGTCCGCGAGCAACGCGCAGCCAACGGCGTGCCGCGCGCGCTTGATGCCGACCGCGCCGAAATACACCGCCAGCACATAGAACGTGGTCTCGGTGCTGCCCTGCACGGTGGCCGCGAGTTTCGAGGCGAAACTGTCCACGCCGGTGTGCTGCATGGTTTCGATCAACATCGCGCGCGCCGCGCTGCCGGAGAACGGTTTGACGAAGGCGGTCGGCATCGCATCCACGAAGCGCGTGTCGAGATGCAGCGAAACGGCGACCCAGCGCAGGCCATCCAGCGCGTAATCCAGCACGCCCGACGCGCGCAGCACGCCGATCGCGCACAGCATCGCCACCAGATAGGGCAACAGGTTCTTCGCCACGTCGAAGCCCTGCTTCGCGCCTTCGACGAAGCATTCGTACACCGGTACGCGCTTGATCGCGCCTGCGATCAGGAACATGGTGACGATGCCGAAGAGGATGAGATTCCCCAGCAGCGACGACAGCGCGGCCAGACGCGCCGGCGACATCCCCGACAGTGCCCAGATGAAGCCGGCCAGCAGCACGCCGAAGCCGCCCAGCCACGCCAGCACCACCGGATCCCACACGCGCAACCGCTGCATCGCCGCGACCGACAGCAATCCCGCGAGCGTCGAGGCCGAAGTCGCCAGCAGGATCGGCACGAACACGATGGTGGGATCGGTCGTGCCCTGCTGCAGCCGATACATGAAGATCGTCACAGGCAACAGCGTCAGCGACGAGGCGTTCAACACCAGGAACAGGATCTGCGCGTTGCTGGCGGTATCGCTGCTCGGATTCAACGTCTGCAATTCGCGCATCGCGCGCAGGCCGATCGGCGTGGCGGCATTGTCCAGCCCAAGCATGTTGGCGGCGAAATTCAGCGTGATCAGGCCGACGGCCGGATGCCCGCGCGGCACCTCGGGCATCAATCGCGCGAACAGCGGGCCGAGCGCGCGTGCCAGCACGTCGACCAGGCCCGCGCGCTCCGCGATGGCCAGGAAACCGAGCCAGAGCGTGAGCGTGCCGAACAGCAGCACCATCACTTCGACCGAAAGTTTCGCCATCTCGAACAACGCGCCGACCATCGCGGCGAACACCGCCGGATCGCCACCCGCCAGCCAGCGCGCCAGCGCGACGGCCGCGGCGGTGAGGAAGAATCCCAGCCAGAGCTTGTTGAGCATCGCGCGCATTATGCCGGCACGATCGGAAGCGTCCAGCAGGAACGACGCGTGTCCGAAACCTCGCGTTTTTGCGCCGCTCATCCATGCCCTGAACGAACGGAATTCCGGGATAGCCTCTACACTGATGCGATGGATCGACGCGCATCGCTGCTCGCGGGGTTTGCCGTGTCGTTGCCGCTCGTCCTCGCGACGGCAGGCACGGCGCACGCGCAGGACGACGCACAACGCAAGACGCAACAAGCGCAGGCGCAGAAGGAACTGGCCGCCGTGCGCGCGCAGATCGCGCAGATCGCGCAACAGCAGCAAGCCGCAGCGGCACAGCACGACAGTTTGGAAACCGCGCTGGCCGATCAGGCGAAACAGCTGAACGACGCCTCGAAGGCGCTCAGCGATACCGACGACGCCATCGCGCAGAAATCCGCGGCACTCGCGCAATTGCGGCAACAGGACGCGCAATTGCAGGACAAGCTCGCCGGACAGCGCGAAGCACTGGCGCAATTGCTGCGAGCGGCTTATGCGCTGGATCGCGGCGGCGACCTTTCATTGCTGCTGGGCGACCGGGACGTCTCGCGCATCGCACGCGCGCTGGCCTATTCGCGCTATTTCCAGCAGGACCGCGTGCAGCGCATCCGCCTCCTGCTGGGCGATCTCGCGCAACAGCAGCAACTTCAACATGGCATCGAAGCCGACCAGGCCGCGCTGCAGCAGCAACGCGCGCAACGCACCGAGCGCGCGCAGGCTCTGCAGCAGGCGCGCGACGCGCAGCAGAAACTCCTTGCGCAGAACGAAGCACAGCTGGCGCAGCAGAAAGATCAACTGGCGGTGTTGCAAAGCCAGCAGCAGGCATTGAACCATTTGCTGGAAAAACTCAAGGACGTATTCGCCGACATTCCCAGGCAATTGGGCAGCGAACGTCCGTTCGCGCAATTGCACGGCCAATTGCCGTGGCCCGCCGCGGGTCATGCGCACGCCGGCAGCGGCTTGCTGGCGCGCGGGTTGATGATCGACACCGCGCCCGGCGCGACGGTTGCGGCGGTGGCCTACGGACGCGTGGCGTGGGCGGATTACATGCGCGGCTATGGCACCCTGGTCATCGTGGATCACGGCGACGGCTGGATGAGCCTGTACGGCAACAACGAAGCCGCGCTGGTCGAAGACGGCGACTGGGTCAAGCCGGGCCAGCCGATCGCCAAGGCCGGCCAGGCGCAGGGACAAGCCGGCGTGTACTTCGAATTGCGCAAGAACGGCCAGCCGGTGGATCCGCGCGGCTGGCTGAAGCCGGCGCATTGAGCGACGGCCTGCGGATTCGCTGTATGCATGGCAACAAGGAGAGCCATTCGCTATTTTCGACGCGCGTCTGGCGCATAATCCGCACAACGCTCCCGCTTCCCCCGACCATGTCCCGCTCCCGCCTGCTCCCCGCCCTGCTGCTGACCTGCAGCGGTATCGCCTTCGCCGCGCCGCCGGTTTCCGCGCCCGTGCCCGCCGCATCCACCGCGCCGGCAGCGGCATCCTCGACGGAAATGCCGGTGGCGGCGTCCAGCAGCGCGGCGGATGTCCCGGACCTTGCGGACATCCGCACCTTCACCCGCGTCTATTCGATGGTGAAGCAGGCCTACGTGGACAAGGTCGACGACAAGACCCTGATGCGCGCCGCGATCCGCGGCATGCTTGCCGGGCTGGACCCGCACAGCGACTACCTCGACCAGAGCGACCTCAAGGATCTCACCGAGGACACGACCGGCGCGTATTCCGGGCTCGGCATCGAAGTCGCGCAGATGGACGACCAGTTGCGCATCGTCACGCCGATCGACGACACGCCGGCCGCGCGCGCAGGCATCAAGCCGGGCGACACGATCGTGTCGATCGACGGCAAGAACGTGCAGCCGGACGCGATCGACGAAGCGCTCAAGGAACTGCGCGGGCCGCCCGGCAGCAAGATCACGCTCGGCATCCTGCATGCCAATGCCAGGGCGCCGGTCATGATCGCGCTGGTTCGCGAAACCATCCATGTCGCCAGCGTCACGGCGCGCATGCTGGAGCCGGGCTACGCCTACCTGCGCATCAGCCAGTTCCAGGAAGACACTGCGGCGGATCTCGACCACGCGCTGGAGAAATTGCAGAAACAGCACGGTCCGCTGCGCGGCGCGGTGCTGGACCTGCGTTCCAATCCCGGCGGCCTGCTCACGGCCGCGGTCGGCGTCAGCGATGCGTTCCTGAATTTCGGCACCATCGTCACCACCAAGGGGCGCCTGAAACAGTCCGACCTCGATTTCAGTGCCACGCCCGGAGATTTGTTGAACGGCGCGCCGATGATCGTGCTGGTGGACAACGGCACCGCTTCCGCCGCTGAGATCGTCGCCGGCGCATTGAAGGACGACCATCGCGCGCTGCTGATGGGCCAGCGCACCTTCGGCAAGGGTTCGGTGCAAACCATCCTGCCGGTATCCGACGACGATGCCGTGAAACTCACCACCGCGCGCTACTACACGCCGGACGGCACCTCGATCCAAGCCGCCGGCATCACGCCGGACATCACGCTCGGCAACGTCACCGTCAGCGCCGACGCCGGCGAGCCGGAAGACGACGAACACGAAAGCGACCTGCCCAATCATCTTGCCGGCAACACGCCGGTGAACGACGACGCGGGAGCGGCGACCAACGCCGGCAAACTCGCGGTCTCGGATTACGCGCTGTCGGAAGCGCTGCACGTGCTGAAGGGATTGGCGCTGGCGCATCCCGTTCCCACGGCAGCGGTCAAGCGCTGACGCGTAACACCCGAGGGTCCTTTTCTTTTGATCGTCATTCCGGGGCAGGCCTGCTCCGAATCCGTTCCGGGAATGGCGTCCAGTGAAAACAGATCGTCATTCCGGGGCTGCGCGCAGCGCAGAACCCGGAATCCAGGGACGTTGCTCTTGCTCGTCATGCCGGCGCAGAGCTTGCCCCGGCGAAGGCCGGGGCCGGCATCCAGTGGCAAGTTTCCCGCAAGAAATCCTGGTTCCGCTCGCTGCCGTAAGCGTTCGGTAATCAGCCGATGCAGGCCATGGATGGCCGTCAACGAGGCGAGCATTCCAGCGCCGTGCATGACGCCGAGCATCGCAGCCGATCGCGCGGGAAAGGCGCGCATGTTCGAGCACAGGGAGGTGCGAGTTCGCGCCGGCGCGCGATCGGCAAGAAGCGCAGGGAAATTGAGCCGACAGGAAGTCGGCGAGATCGTCATGCCCGCGCGCAATGGTTTTGGCGACTTTTGCCGAAACAAAAGTCGCACGCTCG
>Ga0134126_10000111_pt1 | contig 104012 bp, 72 predicted proteins | sample KB31752_FD_96881 | JGI IMG/M metagenome (GOLD analysis project Ga0134126, IMG submission 96881) | Terrestrial soil microbial communities with excess Nitrogen fertilizer from Kellogg Biological Station, Michigan, USA - KB3-175-2 | ecosystem: Environmental > Terrestrial > Soil > Unclassified ... | reverse complement strand
AAGATGCGATCAGCACACATTTTGCAAAACAATAAAGATGCTCGTTTGATTTTGGTTGGAATGGGAATGGATTGTGATCATTCACCAGTCATTCGCAACATTGTGTCTAGTATGATTAAACAATTTTGTTCAGTCGAGGCATCTGGGAATGTTGAACTTGTTTGGATTGGAACACCATCTATTGAAATGCCAGTCACTACTAATCCAGGGCTCAGTCGTGGAATTGTTGTCAAACAATTGAATCACATTATGGGTAAACGCCATACACTCATGAATCCGGACATGATCTTTTTCGACAAGAATGCATTCTTTGCTCCCAAAAGACCCAGCAATGGAACAACCGAATTTGTGGGTGCTATCATTCAACCTACAAGCAGTGATTCATGGGATGAACTCATCGACAACAGCGAACCTCTTTACAACAATTCATCTTATGCATCCGAGTACGATTACAACACTGAAATGAAACCGTTGATGCAAAACATGCGCGAAATGGATGTGAACGCGTCGTGATTTTTTTGTTTGTTTGTGTGCATTCTAAATAAAATGCGAGTTGTTTTTTCCCTTCTGTTTTTTTTGTCCAGTAAACACACAAATGGCATCGAGTGCACTCATAGCATGTTTGATTAATGTGGATGATCACCCTCAACTTGAAGCATTATTTGAACGTTTGCGTCGTCCAAGGGCAGTCAGGGATAAACGTTTGGTGGAATATCTGAATGAGATATGCGAGAAATTTGGACCTGTGCAGTTCTTCCCACCTGATCGTAATAGAATCCCACGCTTACTTCCTGATATCGAGGAACTGGAAAAACTCAGAGATATTGAGCAAAATTCAGATTTATGGCATGAGAACAGGAAGCGCATTGGTGCATCTGAAGCTGCATGTGCACTAGGTGTTGAAAGGTATCAATGCCGTGTGTTATTGTTACTTATTAAATTGGGTGTGATTCGTTTACCTCAACAATATCGGTTACCCTTTGATCAAGGGCATTTCATGGAGGACGCGAACACGAAATTTTTCGATGCAATCATGCGCACTCATTTCAATGTCCCAGATGCACATGGAAAACCGGTTGGAATTCTCGTTGACAATGAATTGTGTGTGACGCACTCTTCTGTGGATTATTTACCTACTGGATCATCTAGACCATCCAATCCACTCTTTGAATCTGTGCTGAAAGATGTACCTCCAGAAGCCACTTTGAACGATTTCTTTGTAGAATGCAAAGTGTATGATCGTAATCAATTACACAACGCGGTATCCAATTCATACCCAGTGCAAATGCATCAACAAAACATGACACTTCGCACACAGCCATGGGCAGAATTCAGAGCGCGCAAATACATGTTTCTGTCAGTGATGAAGCCACCCTATGATGATTCTAAACGCATTGATACTCGTCAATTGAGATCATGCACATTAAAAAAGGGTAAGCAATTCAAACAAAAGATTTATTATCTGCCCTACGATGAGAAATTCGAGGCATTTTACAAAGATCGCATCAACGAGTTCATGACTGCTGTGGATAACGAAGATATGGACATTGAAGATCTCGACGAACCTTTTGATTTAAAACCATGGCCCAAACCCAAATTAAAACCACTGGCTATTTTCGGGATGGGATCGTTGAAACAAGATGTCACTATTATATGGGAAGGAGATTGTGATTGGCGCACTCCAAAGATTGAACCAGCCGAAGCTATTGAAACAGATCCATTGTTGAAATGGATTTTGACACCACCAAAGCATAATCAACCATATGAAATGCCTCCATACACTATTACCATGATTGAAGTTTGCAATCACGATTACTTGTTGACAAAGCACTTGTCTGATTTTGAACATGTGGATCCTGCACCCACTGACATTTTCAAATATTATTCAGGTGAGAAAGAAAGACCGAAACATGTGATCAAGATTATTCAACGATGCAAACGTGATGATATTGTGTTCATTTGGACTATTGATGAAGCATTGGTGGATATTGAGGAGCGCGAAATCATCTTGTCGCAGTACACAAATATTCCGCGCGCAGATTTTTTGCGTGGGAGATTTAGTGAGATTGATATTTCGACAACAGAGGCCAAAGTGCATCCTATTTTGATTTGGTTATTGGACATGCGCAAACGTGGATTGGTGCATTCTGTGGATATTCATAACTCAAATTATTTGCCATTCATGCGCGATGCCACACTCTATGACATGCCATTGGGATTCGAATTTGATTCATACAAGAAAACAGAAACACAATTGTTGCATAGTTGGAATTTATTGATTCGTTAACAAAAGTCTTTTTTTTATTTAATCAATTTTTTTTGGGTTGAGCCCTGAATGGGTTTGGGTTTTTCAATTTTCCAGCGGGCGATGTTTCTTGAAGTTGTGGTGGTGGACTGGTTTCGCGATCATGCCTTGTTCTCTTACTAGCGCTTCCTCTTTTGCTGCTACTGGTATCTCTCTTGTTATCTGCTAAAGGGCGCTCATCATCGTCGATTATTTCACCTTGCTCCAAGTGACGTTTCTTGTTGCTGCCATCGTGTTCAAGTTCGGGTTGTTGTTGACGCACAGGAGTTTGTTGCTGCTGCTCTTGAATCTCGGGTTCAGAGTTGTAGTCGACTTGTTCGTCTTCGATAGCGGTGGCGGAGGAGGATACAGAAATAGATCCGGTGGTGACATCTACTGGTTTTTGAACAAACCATTGTGCAATTTGATCTTTTTCGATTGATGCAAGCAGTTCCCCAACATGCTGTGATCTCAAAAACTTGTCAAATGGCTTCTTGATTCCAGATTGCTCGATTATCTTTTCTTTGAGAATATCCGGTTTATAGGCGCGCATCAAGATACCATGAATAGTGGGCATATCCCAATTCTCGCGCATCATATCTATGAAAGCCTTAATGCATTCTCCAAAATTTATACCAGTGAATTTTTGTTGAACTTTGTCCACATGCTTATCCGAGTTGCGCGTTTCAGGAGGGAATGGGAAAACGCACTCTTTGGCGATGGCGAGCTCAGTAAACAATTCAGACCTTACATCATCAGTTGACAAAGCAGCAGCGATGACAAGAACAAGTTGAATACTATGCCCGGATCGATCGATTTGTCTAATGAGTCCTTCTTGTGAAAGCTCGCAATCACCTAAAAGCTTTTCAAGCTCATCTAATAGTTCATCTGATTTAACTAACCAATCCAAATTAAATTTGGAATTCGAGTAGGTTTGGTGGAAATTACTCAACACCAATTCTACTTTGGCTCCTAGACCTATCGCGTTACATACGGTCATAAAACGACGAGCATTACTACTTAGGATGCTCATAAGTTTATCCGACAAGTGCGGATACTTGTCGCTATTAGATAACGCATCATTGAGAGCGCTCGCGACTTGTAAGAAATTGCTATTATCCAATGACGCCTTCCCTTGACGCCAGAATGTACCGAAGCGCGTATCCTTCTCTACTTCAGCCAGGTAGTCGAGCATGACACCCAAATCAGCAATGAAGTCGTCTGGCTTACTCACTTCTTTGTGTCTCGTGATCATTTGATTTAATGCTGCGCTTACAATGGGGATGAACGGCTGTTGTGGCTTCAATGTAAAGAAGAATGACATCAACTTGTGTAGATATCCAACAAGGCCTCCTTCCTTCTTAACGAGCTTCAGTGCTTGCCTCTCTGACGGCATGATGGCAGGAGGGTTGCCAATGCTATCGAGTTCGGTGGTTTCAGTGGGCTTTTTTTTGGTAAGAAAAAAAATAAGCACGCGTGCAGGTTTTAAAAGAAAAGGAAGAAGAAGAAAAAAAACCTGCGAAGAAGCAATCACTTTGGGTTTGCCCTTGTCCAATTGTTTTGAGAGTTTATCAGCGTTACTCATCGTTGTTGTTTGTTGCTCGGGAGCGCGCGCAGTGCACAAAAAATTTTTTTGTTGATTTTGTTTTTTTTTGGGAATCGAGAAAAACAAATTTATTCCGTTTTTTTGGTGGGGAGGGGGAAGAAAAACAAAACAAAAACAAAAATTTGGGGGAAAAATAAGGCTTTTTTGTTATGTATATGTGGGTTTTCTTTATGAGACACCACCCTTGTTGATCAAGCTAGGTGAGATCATGACCATGGTTGTTACAATAATGAACACGCCAAAGAAAGCGTCATAAACCATAGTTCTAATAGTGTACTCTTTCAGAGCTTGAACTTCACAGCCAACGAGCCATAAGATGAGCGCCAACCCAAAGAGTTCATAAGCAGTCAATAATGCTTGTACGGCCCATGCGTATCCGGTAACATCGCCAGTGTAACCAGCCATTCCAGTATACATCCATCTCAAGGCGACAATGGCACACCAAAAGAAGACAAACATGGACATGGCAGAGTAATGCCCAGTGGCAATATCCATCAATTTGACATCTTTATCCTTGTCACTCTTAAACGTGTATTCTTTGTAACCTCCTAGGGATTTTTGCAAACCCACTGAGCGTTCATAACGCCAGCCGAATGCACCCAAACCCAGGAACAAGAAGAAATAAGCAATTTGGAACCCAATTTCACCTTGCCCAACCATGAACATGGCATTAATGTTCAAGAAACCCAAAACAAATGCCACGGTCATCCAAAAGATGGGGTTGTGTGATTCTTCAAACCAGTAACTGAACAACTTTTCATCTTCGGTTCCCCAAACACCCATAATCACTTGCGTCAAATAACCAAGGAATGCCCATAACGATGGCACCATCAACAAAAAGCTGAATGGATAAGGCCATGATTTGTAATGGGTGCTCGTCCATTCACCACTGGCGTTGCCAATGATCAAAGGTTCAGGTTCAATGATCAAGTAACCACGGACTTGATTGAATGAAGGAATATAAATTGATGGGAAAACAATGGCAATGACGGTTGCAATAGCGAACATCACCATCCAAAAACCTTTGCTCCACTGAACCCAATTACGAAGCATTGCTTCTTTTGGTTCAACTTTTGAATATCTTGGTTTGTTGACAGTTCCGACATTTTCACCCATGGGTCTACCGCGACCACGTTCATGATCAGCGCTCATACCTGCTGGGGGGTTGTTGTGATCATAACGCGGTGCGCTGTATGACAACTTCCATGGTTCCGTGACAGTGTTTACTGGATGGCGAAGTGCACTGCTCCACGCAGAGTAGGAACCCTTCTCTGACATGACTTGATTTTTTTTCCTTTTTCTTTTTAAAAATTGAAGAAAAAAAAGAGACTTTTTGTTTTAACAAAACACAAAAAATAGGGAATATAGAAATTGGATAATGCCGAGTTGGAAAAAAATATCTTCTTCTGTGTGTGTATATAAAAAAAGGAGATTAACAATCTTTACATGGGCGTGTCTTTCTGATAACACAAGAGGGCTGTGAAAGAAAAAAAATCATGGAATCATCTTCTACGAATCCAAATGATGGTGCTATGCGCTATTTACAACAGATCGCGTTAGACTTGGAAACGAAGCGTGTGCAAGAAGAAGAAATTATTGTTGATGCGCAGCAACAAAACAATCTATGGGCACAATATCAATTGGAATTAAAGACTATGCTCGATAAGAGCGATCAAAAGCATGATTGTATTTTTTATCAATTGCTTGTTGCCCTGCAGGGTACACTATCATTTCATTATCGCACAATTGAAGTATTGAGAAGACCAGTGATCATCAGTGCCATGTTGCTCGGAGAAGCGCTAGTTATGCAACACATTGAAGATGCAAGTGATGCGCGTTGTTTATTTTCGTTCCCTGTTAGTAAAGGAATGAAAGGTGAACTAAACATGGTGCGCGAAGCACTCAAACATCGCCAACAAAATCCGCCAGAACATTATGACCGACCATTCATTCATTCTATGAGATTCGTGAAACGTGAAGATGAAGAAACCGTCAAACGCGGATTCAAATATTTCGTGGATGTCACGTTTGACAAACCTAATGTGTTAGTGATGCATGCAGATTTGATGTTCGTCATGATGTCCATTGCCGGGCATGTACATAGACATGATATCGATGGAATGGATAGACATGCTAAAGCTATTCAAATGTTGCCCTTTATTTGCCGCATTATTTGTTTTGATAACATGCTATGGGGTTATTTGGGCACCATCAATCAGCTTGAAAGACCATTGTTGCCACAATACATTACACATCAAGAAGCTGATCAAATCACGGATCCCATTCGATGCAGATGGATGGTTTACGAGGAAGAATTCCGCAAAGCATTGCATTCCGGGTTATCTCTCTTTGAACAAGATGATAAGAAGCGCGACAATAGATTGTTGGTAAATGATCACTACATGATCTTCTTGCCCGATCCACAATTGGACACACCCGTGTATGTGATGGCATTGAATCCGCATATCCGTCCGATGATCAGGCACTTGATTAGCGACTTGAAGGCCAAAATTGCACAAGATGCAGAAAAATATGGGTTCAAGCAAGTGTTGTTTGATGATGTGAGCATCCCTCTGCTGAAGGAAGTGTACAAAAAGTACAAGAAGCTGGACATCAAAACATTGTATGCGCGGATAGAAGTGTTTTTGAATTCAATCTTCCGTGAAGAACCTGTTGGATTCAAGCAAAAGAAGGATTTGGTTGGACTATACATCTTTTTGACACTGAAGCGCATTTCAAAGAGCGAACGCAAAGAATTGAATGATAGATTACAACAATCAAGACATGGAGCACCTGCTGCGCACACAGAAGTTGTAGGTGAAGTGGCGGATATGGAAGATGTAACAAATGATTTGTCAACAATGCAATTGAAAAAAACGTCTTGATATATTATTATTGTTTTATTGACAATGAAAGAAAAATAGCGTTTATGAAGCCCATGCTCTTGTTGTTGTCATCACCAAAGGACATGTCAATCTCCTCTGCTCCAAACCATCCTGGACTAGGTAAATGTAATGACGACCCATTCAAACTTATAGTGCCATTCAACAACGTCGATCTCAATGGATGTTTGTCATCAGTAAAAGTTTTGCCTTTAATAGCATCAGCGAACATGCTCATAATGCCATGTTTATCTTCACCGTCAATCAATCTTGCATGAATGGCAATGAACTGCAATGGTTTCAAATTGCACATTTGATTGTCCTCCGATAAAAATTTTTCCACGTCCATGTTTCTCAATAATGTTTCGACGTTTGTGACTGTTTCAGGTTCAGTGAGCGCCTTGTAAATAAACAGGCCTAATGGTGACCATATCCCGCGCACCCAAGTTAATAATTCCGGCACCAAAACTCGACAAACTGTAAAACATGAATCCATCAATGCGCGCTTGCATTTCGATAACAATAATCCATTACCCATCTTGGCTGCAACGATAATTGATGGCTGAATAAGATGCGCTGGCGAATTGGCTTTAGCGCATGTCGTATCAATTGTGAAACTATATTCAAAAATGTTCTTGACATCGTCATTGTTGAGACAATGAACATTTGTAATATGCAACATGTTTGCAGCATCAATGATTCTATCAGCATCTTTCGGGGGATCGATGTTATCCATGACTCCAATCTTTGGTGCATGAATAAAAAAATGCTGCACGAATTTTTTGTTCGATTGTTTGTTAAGCCGCTCAATGCCAATAGTTTCCATGAATTCAACTGCACGAGAGTTTGAATAATCAACAGCATTGGTGTCGTGTACATAACTGTTGATAGCTTCTGTATCTCCTTTGAGCATTATCCAGCGCAATCTTTGCGAAAAGGGTACAGTATGTGTGAATTTGTCATCGTAATCGACAACCAATTCGTGATTGGAGAGCCATCGAAGCACAGTAGTGAATTTCAATAATTGCATCCACGATCGTTCAGTTAAAGCATTGGCTCTTAGTTGATCGTCATAAGTCAATGGCAAAGGGCCATTTGCGCGTTTTATCTCATATTGTTCGACTAATCGACGATTCGTTTCATTTAATTCGTCTTGATCTGCTTTGACAAGTCTGTTTTCTCTTATTGCTTGGTATAGATAGTTTATGGCTTGCTGGAGTTTGGTTAACTGGTCGTTGAGTTCATCTTTCCATAAAGTAACTTGATGCACATCATCTTCTAATTTATCCAAAGTGATCCCGGTTCTATTGAGGAATTGTTGGAAGCTTTCGCCGTCGACAATGGCATTTTTGAATGCTTCTTGTCTTTGCGCTTGTCTTACTGCGTCCTCATCTCTGAGCTTCTTTTGTTCTTTTATTGCCATGTCTCTAAGCTCCTTGTGTTCTTTTATTGCCAGGTCTCTAAGCTTCTTTTGCTCTTCTGTAGCTTCATTGTCGACTTGAAACCGTGTTGTTATCTGTTCGTCGCTTTGAAATTGGTTTACTATTTCTTCGTCACTTTTGATTGGATCTTCCTTGAGAGTGAGTCCCTTTGTTTTTTCGCCTTGAAACGATTTCACTAATTCAAGATTGTCTTTGACTCGTTCGAGCTGAATTTTATTCTTGTGATACTCCTTTCTGGTGGTGGCCATCAAAGCCGTCAGCTTGTCGATTTGAGTATTGTAATACGAATGCGCCTCTTTCAATTTTGGTTTTTGGAAATTTTCGGGATCAAATCCAGAATTTGGATTCACGCTAGCTCTCATGATAGCGAGACCTTCTTTGCCTGAACGCACTGCGCGCACAATATTTGAATTGATGATGGCAGTGTATTCATCTTTGGATAAACTTCCACCAAGAACACGCCCTAAGAACAATTCGGCTGCAAATTCTAATGTCCAATCATCAACATATATTTGTGTGTTTATCAATTCTGATATTTCTAGTGTTTCTAAATTTTTGAACTCTTCCACGGTCAACGGTTTTTTTAAATTCTCCATCGTAAACAAAAAATTTTTTTTCATAAAAAGAAATAAAAGAGGAAAAAATGAAGAAAGGGCAACAACAACAACAAAAGAATCATCACCATCACCATCAAATGCCTCGCCATCGTTCTTCTTCTCAACATCATCAAAGACAGCAACATCGTCATCGCAAAGGCTTTAATCATCACCAAAATTGTGCAATCATTCGCATTGACAATATGCCTTATCCATTAACAAGCAAGGATGTATTTGCGCTAATTTACAACCGTTTCACTTATTCGGTTGTGCGCATCATAAACGATGATGATACATCAACTGCGTCTGCGGATGTCAAAGTTGGACAAGAACAAGCAAATGGTCTATTGGCCTTTCTCGATGGCAGAATGTTTGATAAAAGAAGATTATCCGCGAAATTTGTTATCGACAGCAGCAGGAGTGTCAGCCCTATTGACGACAACAACGATGAATTTGTGGTGACCAGAAATGATGATGATAGCATGAGTGTGGTAGTGACAGAAGCAAGTGCTCAAATTTCCAATTTCCCCCCAAAAACCTTACAAGGTGAGATCGAAAAATATGTTTATGAGCAATTGCATTGTCGCATTCTGGCATGCAAACCCAATGGAAACAGCAATGCTGATATGATTGTAATGGTGAGGTGCATTCAGGAAGATTATGCACTTCCCAGTAGCAAATTGTTTATTAACAACGAAGGACATATGCGATACTTGCAAATAAACACTACCGTGCAATAAAAACAAACAAAACTTTATTTTCTTTGTGTTTTTAACAACAACAGGTTATCCGTTAACAACAACAAACTCGCGAACAAGATATGGATCAGAGAATACCCAGATGTATCCTTGGCGTCTATTCAAACTTGTATAACGCATAATGCCAGTTTTTTGAGAAGAAGATGAAGATTCTGGTGGCATCTGATTTTTTTCTTCTCTATCCTTTTTTTTAAAAAAAACCCAAAGTTTCTTTTTGTGACTGGGAAAAAAATGACAGACACTGTCAAAAAACGCAAACCTCCTCAAGGCGATGATAATGGCGATGCTGCCAAGAAGAACAAAAAGGAAGAATTGAAATTTTTCTTGTTTTACAGCACAACTGAAATGGAAAAACAACCTCATCAACCCGAAGCGAGTTCACTTGCTATTGCCAAATCTATGGCACATTCATTCTTTCGATTAGCGATTGTAAGTCATCCAAATGAAAATAAAGAATTTTGGGCAGACTATACTTCGAAATGTATGAATGCTATTGGAATGCCCGTGCAAGCTAAATGGCTTGATTCCGGCGAATACAAATCGATGCCGTTTATGGATGCACGTTTATATTTTTGGGATTCAAAAACAACACCAGCAGAAAAACAAGAACAAGCACAAACTCTTCTCAATACATGCTATTACATCAACCCCAATCGATGGACATGGACGTGGCCAAGTGCAACAAATCCTCAATTAATAGACGACAAAGTAGGAAAAACTGCAAAGACGCTGATTCGAGCTGATCATGATTTATGGAAATATGATTGTGTAGCGATCAATGATAATAATATCGAAAGCAAACCATTGCCAAGTGCTTCATTGAATGAACTCGGAAATGAAGACAATTATTACATGTGGAAAGAATTCATGCTATTTATGCCCAAAGACCCCCCACAATTTGAAGCCATGATTTTGGAAAAATACAAGACCCGCGCATTTGAATTGGCTCCAAATGTTTGGTTGATCATGTTGGTCATGTTAATATTGGAAGTGCTCGGGCGTTACAATTTGAGCAATAAAGTGTTGAAATTTGAAATCTTGTTCGAATATGCAATCTACAGACTCGCTGAATTGGCTGGGTTGCACGACAACAGCAGTGATTCGTGGAAAGTGCCCACTAATTCCATCAGGACAATCAAACATATCGATTCATTTTTGGATTTCACCAAAACGATATTAACAGCCATGTACATATCCAACCCATCAACAGAATATGATACCAAAAACAATTGGTATGAAGCTAAAGTGCAGGCCATTAAAAAATCCATGTCATCAAGGTCGCTAACAAACTCTAATGATCCTCGAAATTTTGAATCTACTCGCATCCCCCAGCATGATAGCAGCACCTTCATCAAAGAATTGCCATTGTGGGTAATTGGAAATGACCAAAACCAAAATTTCAGTTATGCGAAATGGATGGGACTTGGATACAAGTTTGGAACATCCACTATTGTGGCACGAGTTGATAAATCAACACAAGATTTCCAGTCGTTGGTAGCATCATCATCGTCAGTGACATTGGGCATAAAAGGAATGACATTGCGAGGTTTGGCATATCTCTTTGCTGCTACATTTGGAGATCATCCCAACATTGTCAATTTAGCTGAAAATTCCAAAATCAAGGATCTCAATTCAAAACTAAAGTTAAACAACAAGCAAAATTGGACGCAACTCAATGCTCATTATCATACACTCAAAAGCGAGTTGATGGACCATGTGAAATTGTGCTCGTATGATAGTGGTAATTACAATAATATCAAGGAGCATCCATTCCCGCAAGCAAAGTTGAAATATTTCAGAAACACAAACAAAGATGCAATCGAAGCTCAATTGAAATCTACCAATGACAATACCCGCAAGGTGCCAGAAATATTCAAAATCATGGGGATAGGAATCGAGACACTGTCAACGCTCGACGAACAAATGGAATATTTGGAGCACATCTTTGTAAAGTTTTTGTTATACAAGCGACAAGATAGCAGTGATGAATTGGTCAAGGCAATTAAATTGCTTTTCAAAGACATTGATAAGAAATACACCAACAGCAATGTTCAACAGCAACAACAACAAAATAACGAGCCACCGGCAACAACAACATCAAGCAATCAACAGCAAGATGATGGCCACATTGTAGCAACTCGATTGATAAACAGCAAAAAAGAATTGTACGGTTTCACAAACGACATGTCCAGCATATTCGATACTCTAAAAAAAACTGCCATAGAAGAAGTGGAAAAAAAAACATTCAACATTGATGAAATTTTGAAAAAGGTGGGGGATATTGGAAATGGCTTTTTGGACGACGATCCAGCGAAAGATCCAGATATGAAATCATTTGTCGAGGAGAGCTTGAAGGATCCTGAAATGATGCGCGTTATTCTTGGATTGTGGATAACCGCAATTGAAAAACTTTCCAAAGATAAATTCGAATCAAAGACGGTAGATGCAACGTTGTTGACACTTAGTCTACCAAAACAAGTTAACGCTACGCATTCAATAAGATATAAGAACACAACAATAACTCTCGAGGAATTTTATGCATTAAGAATTGGAGCAATATTCATTCGAGGTGGTTTGCGATGGTTTCCTATCAAAATCGAAGATAACGTGATTCCGGCATTGTTTTTATTTGGCTATTTTGTAAACAGACCATTTTGCCGTGATGCTCTTTTCAACGCTGCAAATGCAAAATTCAATATCAAATATGACGAAAAAAAACGCAAAGCCATTTGGGAGAAATACGAGGCATCATACAATAACACTGATTATGAACCAGATTATTGGAAAACTGTTTCTTTGGAAATCGATTCAATACAATTTAGCCTTTATTTGTTTGTTTTTAGTTTTTCATCACATACAAATCGCCTTCCCGCACTCGATATAAATCGAGATCTTCCATGTATTCGATATGCGCAGTTCTTGTCCTGTTGTTTTTTTGAACAAATTTAATCACATTGGGGATTTTATCCACGTAACTCAACTGCCCAACGACTTGGTCGCGATATTCTTGCAGCGTTTTGATATGCGCGTTTGTTTTGTCATCAGAAACGAGTGCCAATCCTCGCAGCAATAAAATTTCAGCTGGGGACAACAATAACGAATCATCACTTTCATCAACTTGGCGAATCTTGTTGTTGATCAATTGAAGATATGATGCATGTCGGCGCACTCCATCAATATAATCACGCCGTCTTGTTGCCTTCATTAATCCAGCTAGCATTTTGAATAAATCAGGATTCAGCGCAACAACAAACGAATTACAAAGAATGTGTAATGCAGTTTCATATCTCCATGTTTGAGATTTCAATGGCAATAAGTTGCGTGCAATTGAAGCCGCAATGAATTGTTCACCATATTGGGGTGATATGAAATGATGCCAATAAATTTGTGGAATATAAGGGTATTTTGATGCGGGCAACGTATCGGATTTGAGAATAATTTGCAAATCATTTGGAGTAACATCTTCTGTGCGTGCAATCACATCCCATTTTTGTTCCACATTCAAATCTGAGCGAGTATGCCAAACAGTGTCATTATAGCAGGGGTGTAAATCGAAAAAAATCAATGCTTCTTCAGTGTCTTTGAACTTTTTGTTTTCATAATGCAATTTCAATGTTTTGATGTCCCATTTGCAAACATCCATTGTCCAACGGCGTGCCAATGCCTCAGCAAAAACATGAGGTGATGGAAATTTTGGTTGGATTGGCGTTGTTGTTGCAATATCATATCTTTGCAACAATTCCCATGGAAAACGTTCTTGAATATTGCTCAAATCTGCACTTGCGCCAAATCGCTGTGAAAGCACATTCAAATAACGTGTTTCGGTTGCTGGATAATGAGCAAGGAGTTTGTGGTTGTTGGCGACTTCGGTTAACAATGATGATTCAGTAGCAGTGCCTTTAATTAAAAACGTCAAATAATCACTTATGTTTGTTTGTTTCAAATAAGCAGTTAACCATGGTAAATGATGCAATTCAAATGTTTCACTAAGTTTATTTCCACCTTGCCATTCTTCTGTTTGTGCATTCGGAAATTGATTGTAAATGTCAAGAATATTATTAGTGCGTGTTGTTGGTGCTTGTTTAGGCTTTTTTGTTTGTTGTTCTGATTCTTCTTCGGTTGTGCGTTTCTTGAGCGATTGAAATTCATCAAGTGTGTATTTGACAGATGCGTCTGAACAAAAGTGTTCCAAGAACTCTCTTTCATTATCGTCTAAATCGGGTTGGTTTTCGCCATCAAGCACTGTCTTTATTAATTCGATGTTATCTTCATCTTTGGCATCTGCAACAGAAAAAATTTCGTAATTTCGTATTAACATTATTGCAAGATCTCTATTTTCCAGAAAGCGTTTTGGAATCTGTGATGGCATTAATGCAGCAACAAAAACATCTTCATCCATCACATCAATTGTAGCATTGGTCTTCATCCATTCCCACCATTCTCTCAATTTGTTGTCACCACTGCCACTACTTTCAAAAACGTGTGTTTGTGGAAAGATATTGTAATTATCATAATCATTGCCAAGCTTTTCAATAGCATAATTGTATGACAACAGTGCTTGATAACCGCGTGGATGAGATGCAATGCGTCTTCTCAACATCAAAATCCATTTGTATAACGTTGTTGAAATTTCTATTTCGCCATTTACTTTCAATGCCACAATAATGGCAAAAAGACTGCGCAATTCAAGAATTGTGGCGGCAACAAACCCAGTTTTGTCTACCGATTTCTCGATTTGACTAAAAACATAACTACTGCAAACAATCGCTTGAACTAACGATTTGTACAATCCTGCTTCACTTGGAGTTGCATTGCACCATTTCAAACATGCACTTGTGATACGTTGGATATCGATAGTAGAAGGAGAAGTTTTCCAGTGTTGATACAATGCATTAGGCAAACGACCTATTAAACTGTCAAAAGTGTAAGCATCACATGTACCTTTTCCTGGACATAATATGTGCGCATCAGACAATTCCACAAGCAATTTTTGTACATCCATATTTTTTTTAAACTTTGAAAAAACAAAAGTTTTTTTTGTGTGTAAAAAAAGAGAGAGAAAAAAAGAATTCCTTTTTTTTATTAATTGTCATCATCGTTGTTATTATCTGCCATTAACACTTCTTCGTCCTTTTTTTTCTTTTTCAATGATGTTGGTAAAACAATTGGAGATCCTTCTTTCCGCACCCAACAACAACAAACGCACACCAATAATGTAAACATGATTCCTCCAACAGAAGCGCAAACAGCATACCAAGCATAACTGCCTCCCCATGGTTCAAAATCAACAATGCGCACCTGTAAAATAGCCATGGTCGTAAAGTAGATCAAGGCAAACAAGAAAATCACAATCCATGCACCCATCAGGCCATATTTGCATCGATTACTGAGCATCATGGTTTTTTCTGCTTTTTTTTTGGACGATATGATGTAGGTGAGGGAGCCAGTGAATATTTTAATATATATGCACACGAAAAAAAAGGATGGCGAAAAAAATATGTGCGCGAAGAAAAAATGGACGATAGTGAATGGATTGTGGCTGCTACAGCTGCTGCATACATGGCATTAATAACAGGTACGATATTTGCATGGATGGGGTTTTTCTACTTTATTGCATGCACAACAACAGAACAAGAGATTTCCACCAATAAAGCCAAACCACCACCACAAAAATATAAGAGCATATTTGATGGCGAAGAAATAGTTATCATAGGAGATTCTATAGACATGACATTAAAATCGGATGCAAAAAGGTTCTTGGAGATAGAAGAAGAAGAAGGCGGCTTGCAATTGAAACTGTTAGCGCATTTGCTGTTGAATGATGATGACAAAGAAATACATTCTCTGGCCAAACAATATTGTAAAGAATAAGATTGATAAAAAAAATTCGCGATTTTTTTTGTTGTTTATTAATCGAAAAAAAACAAATAAAAACCCCCCAAACAAAAAAAATTTTTGTTAATTTATTTTTGTTTAATTGTGTTTTTGTTTTTTGGTGCTTTTTTTCCCGAAAAAAAAATGAGCGGCAAAGGACTTACTCGCAATGAAAAGTGTGAGTACGTTCAAGCTACTCCTGCATTCTTTGAACCAACTAAAGTTGCTGTCGGTCGATATGATTTCCAGGATTACATGCAATTCGTATTCAGGGGTGATATGTTGGATTCCACAACGGCTTTCCCCATGTGCGAAAACCAGCACGATCCAAAAGCCAAAATCATGCTTTACATCACAGAGTTCATCAATCAGATGATATACAAGTTTCCCAATGGCAGCCCCATGCTCAATACTCAACAGAACAAGACAGCATGCGGTCCAAGTCACACATTAGTGGATAAAAATGCATTCATAGTCCCACTTATTCCAAAGATCAACGAAGGACAAGAACAACAACAGGGTGATGAAGAACCACCAGGGGATGACACATTCAGTGACGCTGGTCAACAAACAACAAGAAAACGCAAAAAACCAGCAGGTAATGCTAAAAAAATATGTGGGTATGTATTCGAAGAACCATTCGTTGGCTCTAATGAAGAGATCAAATGGTTTCATTCAGAGAAAGTCAAAGTGGTGTTTGAGTTTATTTTCAAAAAGGTGCCTGAAAAGACGGATTTACTCACAGAGGCGTTCAAGTTCGAGAATGTCGCTGCCGTTTTGGTCACTCTCACAAGTCGCGATCCAAACTATCACTTCAATATCGCATGCCATAACCAAATTTGCAAAAACATGCAGGATATCGACACTGGCACATTCATCTCTGAACCACTTCTGAAGGGCTTACGCTCATCGGCAATGAATCGTGGCGGAGCGCCATCGTCATCATCATCACAACAAGCTGGTGGTACATTATCAGGTACAGCACTGGGTGTTGATTCAGAATCAATGCGTTTGGCATTCAAGAATCCAGATTGGTTCAATTGGAATTTTGCCATTGAATACTTGCAAATGTTGGGTATGGATCCACTCGAAATCTTTGAAGACGAGCTTCAAGATTTGGACAATTTGGGTAATTTCAATCCCTTATTGGCCAGTGTTTTAGCCCGCTATGCCATGAGCAAAGGGAAGGATGTACAATACATTCCATCAGATGTGATGCATGCGTACCCAGATCATTTCAGAATCGACCGAATTTTCAAAAGCAATGATTTTCTCAAACACACATTACTTGCATTGGGTGCAGATCCACTTTATGGACAACATACATTTGTCAAGGATATTCACAACACAGATCCTATGCTAGGCGAATGGGCAAACGATCATAGATACACACCATTGCGCGATTTTTCATGCTATCTAACGAGTGGGTTGCAAATGTTACGCACATCTTATTTCCACAACAAAATAATCAATGAGGACACGGAAAACATGCCGCGCGTCTCTGATATCTACCAATTCGGTGCACGTGATCTATTGAAATCGATGGGCACGTGCACGGACATGGTTTCGAACACGGGTGACGGAGCACTGATTTCGGAGTTCCAACCGTTTGAGCAACTCGCATGGAAGCGCTCGCATGATGTGAGTACCGTGACCAAAAAGTTCACAGAAGCCAAATCTTATGCAGAATTGTGTCATGCAACACAAGCATATTCTTCATTGTATAACCGCATGCAACAAATTTATCAAATGCAATCACAGGATCCAAAGGCATGCCAAAGTCTCAAATCTGCCCTTTCTTTCATCAGACAACGCTCAACCCGTGAAAAGAAGCCCATGTTAACTGCTGGATTGGAATTCAAAGATCTACTTCCTGCATCTCAATGGCTGGCAGAATTTTCAGTGCTCATGAACTTGATGTCTAAAGCCGTGGATACAAACCATTACATTTACGAGTATTACATGGCATTGAATGGATTGTTCTTTTTATCGCGCAATCTTAGACGCGATGGTATTGGCATCAATACTATTTTAGAGGGTGGGCCGGGTACTGGTAAAAGTTACGCCGAACTTGTTATGGAAGTACTTGCTCTTTTTGGTTCATTTGAGCGTGTTGATGCAGCCTCGTCTAGAGCGTTTCAATCGTTTGTGGGTGATTTCTTGATGGTGATTTTCCCTGATGCGGGCACACAATTCATGCGCGGAGAAGATCCTAATGCTGCAGCCAATCCAGATTTCCCACAAACTCGCCAAAACATCCAATCTGTCATGTCTGAAGCACAATTGACCACCATTAAAGCACATGCAGGAGAATTGGGTGTAACTGGTGTGAAAACCAATGTGAGGTTGCGCGCCAATTTCGTATTCAATACCAATTTTGTAAATCCACGCAAAAAGACACAATCTGATGCGTTCCACAATCGTATTGATCACATCCCCACTGGATTAAACAGCATGATGTCCAACTTTGGGTTACGCACGAAAAAAAATTCTGACATCCTCAATGACGCCGACAAGCAAAATATCAAGAAGATATATCACTCTTTGACTTCATATCAAGCACTGGCCGCTGTGTTCATCAGCTTCTCATTGGAATCAGAATTGATAATGCGCCCATCAAGAGCACAAGCAGAATCGTATTTGGATAGATTAATGTTGAATGCGCGCTTGAGTTTACCTCCACGGAATCGCGCAATTCAAATCAACAAAGGAGATGTATTGCACACAATGGGTGCTTTGCGTACCACTTTCGCATCACCACACTTATCTCCATTCCAATGGGAACTTTATGAATCGATAGACGATAACAACAGCAGCAACAAACGCATCAAAGTAACTGACAGTTATGAAACTTTTGAAATGGATCACTTCATTTTTGCAGAGCCTATGATGGCATCAAGCACAAGTGCTGCTGTACAAACTGTGATAGGTGGGTTTGGTCACGAATTCTCATTGGCACTTAAAGTGATGAAAATTGTCGGAGAAACTGTTGGATTCAATGCACAACGTATTCGCCAGTGTGTGCATATTGCCGATAAGACCAAACACATTTTATGCACTCAGGCAATTAATCTACCTACCATTATTGAAAAACTGGAGACTGTAGGTGGCATTCATGATTTGTTAGTACCATATGCTGCTTCACGCGAGATTCCCATGAGCGAATCAGCATTACTCGCCAACCAAATCCAGATTTTGGAAAACAATCCTTCATTGGTTGTTCCGATAATTCACATGGACACAACCACAGGTCAAGGTAAAGATATCGCCAATTTCAGAAGACTGGATAATATCGTGCGCTCCCTAAATGATGTCTATGTCAAAGTCGCATCCGAATTGACACAATTTACGGAAGCACGCAAAAACTTGGAAGATGGAGAGAGTGGAATGGACAGTACCATTCACATGAGTGATATTGAGAATAACAGAATCAAGACACGCGCACAATCATCGTCAACGACAAAGGTGCCTACTCAATGGCAAGATGGTTACAGAACTGCCATTGAAGATGTGGAAAGGTTTCAACGCGAAACTGTGAAAATTTACAGCTCATTTTGGATCACTGGCAATAATCAAGCCACATTCAAAAGACATAAGGAAGCTGCATTGGCAACACTTAATATGAATTTTGGAGAATTACAATGCGAGGATTTTAAGCGACATGTGAGCTCTTTGCACAAATTAATGGTGGATATGCGCATGCATGCTACGACCAAAGTGTATGTTGAATTGGGCGAACGCAAGTATACAATCGATGGAGTTATGAGCCATGGCAGCGAAACTACACCAGAATTACCCAGCAACAACAGTCGTGACCCAACTAAACGGAGATCCAAAAAACGCGGAAATACAAGAAATAACAACAAAGCTAGAGATTTCATGATGGATGCTGTCATGGCATACATGACCACCGATGCAGAAGGCGATGGTGAACAACAAACAAAGAAGGGCAAAAGCAGCAATAAGAAGCAGAATAAGGATGTTTTGAACAAAGAACAACAAGAATTGGCTAACGAGAATCCATTGGAATATACATTCCCATTTGGATCACCATGGACTGGATACTCGGGAAAAATCAATTTGAATCCAAATATGGAATTTCCGCTATTCCCCAAGATGAATAGTGGAGGGATCCGCTTTAATGTCACAGACAAGGGCTTTTTGGATTTGAACTATGTCGTTTTTGGAGAAGGCAAATCACTAGAAGATGTTATTATTGCCAAGACGTTGGAGCGCACAAATGGAGATACACCACAACCTATGTTACCCATGGAAGTGAGTAACATTATCGATTTCTGCTCTAAAAACAGCTTGTATGGACCTTGTTTACCATTCATCACAGTAGATGAAGAATTGACACCTTATCGCATTGGATGTATGTTTAATCCGCTGCATTTAGAGCAATGTGATGGCGCATGGATTCCCATTATCAAAAAAATCGATTCAAAGAACAGTGAGCAACAACAACAACAAGATCATGACAGTTCATCACCGCCACAACCTATCTTGGGAGGAGGAGGCGTGGCACCAGCAGCAAAACCCAATAGTAAAATTTTGATATCTACCTACTTCTTGATGCACAACCAAAAGGATTTAATGCATTATCTGATCAAGCAGGCTGCTCCACAAATTAACAACGAGGATACGCACGTTTTGGCACTACCTAGCTTGCAGAACTTGTCTGTGTTCGTGGATGTGCAAATGCCTCCTGGTCGGCCAGCGAAAAACATTGACAATATCAGATACGTTGAGCCATGGCTACAAAAGCGTTTGAGTGCAAGAGGTTTCCTGTTTGAAAAAGAACATAGCATTAGAGTGTTACAAAATTCGGGAAAGACAACGGACGAAACACGCTTGTTAGCAAACAAGGCGTTTGCATTGATGGGCTATCCAGCGGATTCTATCACAGATGAACAACTCATGAACATCAATCATCATTTTAGCGAATTGGATGCTCGAGCTGGATCGGGGACATTACAATATCCTCAATCCATGCTCGGGTCGATGAACCATTATGTAAAAATGGATTATCAAAGTTGAATATTAACAAAAAAAAGACTTTGAAATTTTTTTTCCTATTTTTTTTACAAGAATGTCGACAAACTGTTTGATTCATTGCATATACTCACAAACGATTGTAGTGTTAACCGATTAGCGATAGCAGATGCGCGTTTTACATGCGAATATTCCCCACATTTTCTACAAATATGCACTCTTTGCATACATCCGCGCGCTTGATTGAATAGCACTAAAGTTAAAAGAGGAAAATTTTCCATGTGAATTTTTATGCCATTACTGGCTTGTAAGGATGACGATGTCTGTTGTTGTTGAGCTTGCTGTTGCTGTTGCGGCGTTTGTTCTGTGTATGCTAGAGAACTCATGGGACTATATCCAGCGACTTTTGTAGCGGTTATGAGCATCTTGTCACACACAATACAATTGTCAACCAAATTGGCATCATAGGTTGGGTTGTTGTATAAGCATCGCATGCAACACATTCCTTCTCCATTATCTGAAGTCATAGAATTGGGTTCAAAAAACAGTTGACATTGGAAACATTTTACTGCACGATGTAAACTCGAAGAATCGATACTGCTTGCTGGTTCATATATCCCAGGTTTGGTCATTCGCTCCGTCAAAAGTACATGTTCTGTTAGATTGTTGCTCGAAGATGGATAAGGGCACGTGATTTTTGATTTATTGAGTTCCGAATCGCGTGCGGCCATAACGATCATGTGATCACGTCTGACATTGTGATGCCGACTTTGAGCAAACATGAACTCTTCAGATGCGGCTTTAATAAAACGACGATATTCTTGATTGATGTTGCGTGCTTTCTGTTTCTTGCGCAAATTCCATAATTCATCAGAATTGTATGTAATCAATTTGGGTTTTTTCGCGCGTTTCTTTTCTTGATTATAGTTCCTATTGACCAACAATTCGGCAGTGTTTGGTGGTGGTTTCAGTTGACACACAAATGCAGCAGATGGATGGATGCTAAAAATTTGTGCAGCCGCAGCAGGTGAATATGACACTTTTTGTTTCTTTGTTGTCGTGCTTTGTTTTTGTGATGATGGCAATGGTGGTTGTTCTTCATCATCAGTGTCCGAATCATTCATGCCTACTGTAAATCCATCAGTTAATGTGTCCAGTTGATCAATGACATCTGCATGTTCTTTATTCGCCTCCATAAGACGTTTCTTTTCGAGGCCATTATCATCATCTCCATCTGGTTCAGAGTCACTGTTGTCTTCTTCTTCTTTCTTTTTCGGTGAATTGGTTTGTTTGCGTGCATTATTTGCCAGCATGTATTGTTCATGCAAGTTTGTTCTGAATCCAAATTTGCGCTTAATGTTTCCATTGTTGGGTATGATGGGCGCGACCATTTGACGTTTCACAGGACAATAGTATACAGTTTTGCTAGCTTTGCGAATAGATTGTCTGCGTTTAGGTTCCATTTGCCTATAATGATTGTCTGGACCATAATGTCGTTTCAATAACATCTCCAATGGCTCGATCATGTAATCCACAGGGATATAGCTGTCTGCTATGTCGCTTTTCACGATACGTACATCATCTTGAGCAGCAAGCCATTGTAGATAAGATACAATAGTTGTGCGGCTTGCATTCAAACCTTCGGTAGTGTATTTTTTCAGCAAAAAGCGATGTTCTTCGAATGGTTGTCCGAGCATGAATCTCAATTGAGATTCGGCGATGCATGCAGCATCTTCTGGATCACAACCCATCAACACAGCCATTGATGCATCGAAAAATAAACGATTGCAATTATCATATCGTTCATCCGGTTCGCGTCTAATGAGTTCCAATGCGCGATTTAATTGTTTGCAAAATTCGCTGGTCATAATGGGATCTTGACGCTGTTCAGGGCGATAATTGTCTATCATCTCTTGCAGTATAGCATGAGGGAATCGTCTAATGTCGGGCAACTCAACCATAAACTGTCCCAATGCATTCAATCTTGATGCCACAAACATGTTTAAAATGTCAAAGTAATTCAAGTCTTCATGTTGGTTCATGCGATGCTTGTATCCCGAAAGGCATGCCAAGTGCGGATTATCTTTGATGAATGCATCGGCATCAGCAGTGGTTCGTTTAGTCGATAATTCGTTGCGATAATCAATATCAATGCCGTCGTAATATCTCTTGCACAGTTCAAACAGCTTGGGCGAATATGTTCTACTTGATGACTTGTTGTCAATCGCAGCACCAATATCATTCACCAATTCACTAAACTCTGCCAATAGAGCTGCAATCCCACGGAAAAATGTTGCTGGTGCATAATACTTTTGTGCCATCATTTTCCAAAATTGAGGATACTTGTCAAGTCCGCATTTCACATAAGCCAACAATGCTAGTTCACAGATGGCTCCATGTTGTGCCCATGATGGCGATCTATTACTCTTATCGCCGAAATTGAATCCCATTTGACATATGAATGTCGAAGAAATGGGATGTGTACAAGCAGCAAATCCACCTATCATCAAAGTGTGGATGCATTGTGATAACCATGGTACATTAGATATCCAATATTCGTATTTTTGTTTGTCAAGCCTTTGCATTCGCCCAAGTGATTCAAACAAAGCTTCCATTAACTTGTACAAAGTGGTTTTCTCAGGTCCTCTCATAGCATCATTCAAGTTGTCACCGATACTGTTGTTGTTGTTATCATCTGTTGTTCGTTTTGTCGTCGTTGTTGTCGAAGGTCTAAAATTTTGTAGTATTGAAGACAATACGATGTACAAGTCTGGCAAGCTTGCTTGATCAGGTAACTCTGCGCGTTGAATAGTAGGACCCAACATATCCATTACAGTTATTGGAGCCACTGGTTTAGTTCGTTGTTCTTCTTTGCAATTCTTGATACTAAGTGGTGCATAGATAATCAACTTATCAGATATGTCGTTTGGCGATGATGATTCGCATCGATTGAGTGCATATGCTAATAAAGGTACATGACTAGCGATGAATGAACGCAATCTTTGTGACAATTGTTGTTGTGTCGTGGGTATCCCTGCAGGATGCAAGAATTCAGTGTTTGGATCGACATACCCCATTTTTGTGACCAAATCTCCAAATTGTTCGCGTCCAGGTAGCAATGAATCTCCAGAAGATATGACAGTTTTCATGTGTTTGGATGGCAAACTGTAATCGTCTATTCCGTGCATGAAATTGAGCATCCGTTGACGATTTGAACCTTGAATCAATCCACAATTGGGTGGAGATGATAATTCCAATGCATGTCTCAATAAACTCTGCCTTTCTCCATATATGCGTGGTTGTTGCAATAAATGACGCGCATCGTCGTATCCTAATGTTCCCATTAACTCGTCGATGAAAGGTATATCATGCCCATATGAACTTGTCGTGGTTGTTGATTCTGGTAATGGCATAAGAGTTCTCTGCGCAGCTAGTGCACGTGCCAGTGAACATGTATCGGCAAACGTGCAATCTGTTATGGACGCTTGCATTTTCTCAATCAATTTGGCGTTAGGTTGCCATTCGCTATCTGGTGCAAATTTGTTGGCAAAATTAACTATTTTGCGTTGAGCAAATTCCTTATTGAGCGCATCTTTGAAACTGGTAATGCTTGTGTTCGATTCAGACGAAGATGAAGAAGCCAAGTCTTCAGCTATTAGAATGCGCATCACTAAAGCATACAACCAACAATGAGTTTCCATTTGGAAAGTTTGATTCGCAGCAACACCAAACATTTTGCGAATCCATTTCTCAATGTGCAATTTTAATGTTGCGATATTGTCGAGATTTTGAGTCCATTTCGTGTGATTGACAACATCCAAGTATGTTCCTATTGATGTGCAACCAGCGTTTCTTAGAGGTGCAAAAAGAGTATCATATGCTTCAGGGAATAATGCTGCCCAGAAATGAATTGCGCCTACCATATTGTCTGTGTGCATAATATCAATCCATAGAAATTTCTTGTCTTCTTCATGAAAAATGTCCAATAGAGATCTCACAATGTCGGCTATCCCACCACTTCCGTCAACGAAATGTGATGAATATGTTTTGGCATGCAAAGGTAATCTCAAATAATCAGTATGATTGTGCAAACCAAAGAAAGATCCGCGCGCGATTGAATCAAATAGAACGCGCACAACAACTCGATCTGGATGTATCCATGCGCGCGGAGATCCACTGATAATTTTTTCGACGTCCGAATCATTGGGTATTGTTGTGCTGCAATATTGTTTGCATGCAGAGAATAATGGCAATAAGCGCCTGATTTGATTATGAATATCTTGTATTTTATGTGATTGAAATTTTTCTGTGTAACGATGACTGCCAATGATGCTCAATAGTGGATTGATGGTCATTAAACACCAATAATGGTAGAATGTTGTTGTTGCTGATGATCTTGGATGTTTGTTGTAAAACAAGAACGTCTTGTCTTGTATGTCACTGGCATTCAAAGTCATGAAGGTCTTTGTGTACAATAGAGTTGCATCGTTCATAGACATTACTCGTGTAGCTGGTGTAAAATCGAATGGAATCATCACATACAATGGACACAAATACATTGCGTACATGATCAACGGATTTCGACAATGACCATTATCTGGAAACGTACCCACATCACGCAGGTAATCATACAATTCATGGTAATTGTAAAAGATCCATTGCAACTCTCTATTAACAGGGAAAAATCAATAAAGAAAAAAACTTCAATTTCATAATTTTAAAAAAAAATTTAAGACCCATCACTATCTTCATTTCCGACAAAATTGTAATGCATTTCATGCACCTTTCCTGGCAAATTAGTGTTGTTGCGAATATCCTCACGACTTCCTGTTGTAATCGCTATCACATGATCTGGTGGTAGTGAGTTTTTGGCAATCGCACGTGGATGCTGCGATGTTTTCTTCGGTATCGATTTGGTTGTCGCAGCAGCAGTCACACGATCTGTCATAATGTAAGATGGCATCATGACTGTCCCTAAATTGATATCGCGTGAATCTTCGCCCTTGTTCAAACATATTTTCCATGGAGGTGTGAGTGATAAAACAACATCTTTAGATCCCAGCAATTCTTGTATATCTTCATTGGCATCAGGGCTAGTGAGCAAATGAATTTTTCGATAACCTTCACTGCGACGCATGTATCCAGGCATGACATTTGTATCGAATATGGGATATTTACCATGGATTAAGGGATGCGATGGAAGAAACATGGAAGCTTCACCACCACCAACTTCTGGACTTGCAATAACTGAAAATGTGTTGATGCGCGTGGCTGCATGTTCACAAGTGGCTCTGTATGCCTCGAGTGAATGAATTTCAATACTTGTTTGTAACAAGTAACAAAATGCACAATATCTGCGCGGGATTTTGTTGCTCTGGAATTGAGCATCCGCATTTTCGCCATCGAATTTGAAACTCGTACCACACAAAGTGCCACTGCGATCTTCAGACAATAAAGGATGATCAACAGATGCACACAAATCCGCGAACGCGCAGTTCGAATTTTTTTCGTCGATTGACAAACAAGGTAAATCATCATTGTTGACATCCCATGCACGCATATTCCATAATAACGTTTCTACAGTGACTTGTGGCAAATGGCTTTGTTGCGCTTGCTGTCCTGATTCTTCATGGGTCTTGTTGTTGTTTTGTTGCTTCTTTTTAATGCCAGTGTATAATGGCAAATATGAAATACTATTTTGTTTGAACGCGAAATCGATAGCCTCGTCCATTTCTTCACCCAACGACGCATGTTGTGTCGGATCAGCCAGTTTTTTGGTCAACACTGGAAAACGACTTTCTAATTTCCCGATACGATGCGTGCATTCTCGAATTAACTCGGATTGAATACTGGATATGATTGAATTCATTTTTTTTACAGGGGATTTTTTTAATTCCACATACTTTTTTTCTTTCACAGATTTATCACAAAATTTTATTTCTCACTAATGGAAAAAAATTTGTCTATATCGTCCAAACCGGTTGGTTGGACATTAATTTCATTTGGTGTGATTCATGCATTATTGGCAATTGTCAATATCGTTTTGGCATCCATTTACACAGACAATGGCTATGCGATCAACGTTGGTGCACAATTGACCATGTACATGAAAAGGTACCCCATGTACGTGATTCCTGTATTATACCCTGTTGCTATCTTACAAATAGGTGCTGTGTTTGTAATGATGTATGCGTTGGCAGCATGGATGATGTTGAAAATGGGATGGAAGATGATCAAATGTGAAGCTGATTGCACTGCGATCAGTAGCACTAGTGGGTTGTCGATTTACGGAATGGTATTTGCACTTGGAATGATTGTTATTTGTTCAGTCTCTGGTATGAACAATGTTGAAATCTTGGTACCTGCGTTTATTGCCATTGTTATGGGCACAGCTATTATACAAACATCGGTATTGCATTACGAATGCGACAGTGGCAATCACAGCGCAGTATTGAACAAAACGGTGAGCAACATGATTGTGATTCCAACAATAGCATTGGTGATCATGTTCTTCCCTGCATACTCGAGCATGCAAGTTTATGGATGGGTTAATGGAGATCAAGGTGGTTTACCAGCTGCATACTCTGGCATGATCATTGGATCGTTCATCATCTTTGTGGCTTACTTTATGTTATTGTTATTTTCTGTGTTGGCCGGATTTTCACCGTCATCAACTGCCATCATTTCAGTTTGTTTTGTCACATTATGGAACTTGTATATCAACTGGTTCTATTTCTCCATTAACGTCACATCCGATTATTTGGATCCTTTTGTTGGTTTGAATCGATTTATCGGAATTTGATTTGATTTGCACGCGAAAAAGAAAAAAAACGTGTTTCTTTTCGATTTTTTTTCTTTCTTTCACACACACAAAACAATAACAATAAAAAATGCAAAATCATCGCATGGCAGTGCTGCTGCAAGCAGTTCAACCTGATATCATGCAGCAACAACATGTAAATAAAAAGATCAAAACTCAACATCATTCATTTGTAATGAGCACACATAACGACAACAATAATGCTCGCGATTATGTTGTTAATTCACGTAAATTGGTGCCATCTACAATAATCAATGAACAGCAACAACCTCAACCATTAACAACAAAAACACAAGAACACGTATTCTGCCCCATCTATTTGTCGGAGAACAAAGTGGATCAATCACTCATGGCAGATCCTGAATATCTGAAAACACAAGTTGATCTATCGCATGTGAGCATCATCTGCAAACACTCACCCAACGACCCCAGTGACGATTGGTCACCACGCAAATATCTATGGGGATATGGATTCAACAGCACCCTAAGCAATACAAAAACCACCTGGCTACTAAAAATTCCACGCAAATGGCTGATATACTACTACGTCAAAGCCATCACCGCCTTCATCGACAAATCAAAGAATGACGAGGATAAGCTGCGCAAGCTATTTGGCTACCTGTCATCCGAATATTCAAATGGAGACTACTTGGATATGCTACGGCCATACTTGTACAAACGCAAATACTGCAACAAGAAACATCACGAGTCTGCACCAACTCTCCCACCTGGTCATGAAATGGAAATCCTAAAGGGTGTATTTCAATACTTCGGAATCCCATGGAAACAGGAATCGACGCGGCAGGCAGTGATTAACATACTTCAGGCGCATTTTATAACAACAAAGACAAAATAAAAAAAGCGTTTTTTTTTCAAACATTTTTTCGTTTATTGTTTGACTTTTGTGCATTAGCCATGTATGCAGCGAAATGAGGATCATTATCATCTTTACCACCAATTTTTTTGGCCAATTCAATAACATGTAAAGGTGCAAAACTCTCAAGACCTTTGAGGCTCTCCCAGAATGTAGGTGAATTGAAATCACTAGAGGCAACGAATTTACTGATTTGTTCCATTTTACCACTAGAAGCTAAAATTTGCATTTGACTTTTGACCTCTTCATCGTCAAGCCCGTTGAGTTTCAAGATCTGGTAAACGGTGATAGTATCATTCAAGTAATCGCGATTGTGACCATATTTGCGCATGATATTAAGAACCTTGTTTTGTTCAATATTCACGTGCAAGACATCTTCGGCCTTGTTGAGACCGCGTTGCATCACATCCACAGCAACACTCAACATTTTGTGTGTTTCTGATAACATGGCATGACACTCTGATGCAGTGGGTTCGCGACAGATGGGTGTTTTGGTCCCATGCACACAATCATTATTCAATGACATGTTGACTATGATAGCCAACAATGCGGCTATGACACAAACATATGGAACTTTATCGTTCATTTTTTATTGTGGGGTTTTTTAGAGCGCTTTTGTTGATATTTTTATTTTGCGCATGTAATTATATATGACAAACCCCGCAAGAACAATACATGCGATCCTAAATAAATCGATCAAGAGTAATTCTGGAAACATGTTTCTCAAAGTTGTGAGAAACACACCCTTTTCGACATGGTAATTTGCTTTTTCGCATAGCGGATCTAATGTTCCTGGATACGTGCCCGACGGGTCTGTGCATTTGTTTACCCAAAGGCGTTTGTTTTCATCAACCCATAAGTATGATTTGACATATGAATCGCCAAATGCAATTAAAATATACATTCCAAAATAAATAATTGAACAACAAACTAATGTACTCCTCAAGTAGGGCATCATTTCGTTACTTTATTTTTTTTTATTAAACAAGAATAGGAAAAAAAAGTTAGCCATCCGTTTTTTTAATTTCCTTGTTTAAAAAGTTTTTTTTAAAAAAAATATTCTTTTTTTTAAAAAATGTCCTTGACATGCAAAACTGAAACATATGGGACAGTCAAAAGTGGATTGGCGCCTGGCACTCCTCTTCCAGCAATTTACAGAATTGTGGAAAAAGTACATGAGACAATTGACAACGAAGTGAAAGCAAAATCTGGGAATGGATTTCTTTATGCATTGGAACCACTTGACGATATTGGTATTTTAACTGCGTCGAATGTGGATCCTGCTAATGAGGATGAGTTGGCTTGGATCACATTTTTGAATACTGCTCAACATGCAATTGGGGGTAAAACTCCGTTTTATGTTTATTCTGATCCAGGAAAATACACAGTTTTAATCAAATGGCATGATACCAATAAGGACGTAACCGGAGGTCGTGAAATTATCGGACAAGTACAATTTTTTTGCGAAGCGAATGCACTGACCAAGGACAAACTCACGTTTGTTTCTGGAATACTTGAAGACAAGAGTTCGATAACAATTGCAGAAATCAAAAATGCGATAGGAAGTGAAAATTCATTAGGCACGACGACTGATAAATTGATAACGGGACCCGCGTTGCAACATTTGCCCCCCATTTCACTGGGGGATTTGACGAGAGGCATTACAAATGCAAATAACACAATACCTGCAAAGGCAAAATCAGATGCACAGAAATTAAGTGAATATCCTGGATTAATTAAACAAGTAGAGGATTATGAAAATAACGTTATTCCATCCCTTAACACGCGAGTGACTGACCTCGAAAACAAGGTCAACGATTATCATGACAATATCGTTCCAGACTTGGAACAACAGGTCGCAGATTTGACACAAGAGGTCGCAGATTTGAACTCAGCGTTATTAAAAAAATCCAGTGGTGCCGCCGCCGCCGTCGTCGTCGATCCGACAACAACCAAAGAATATAAAGAGTTGTTCAAGAAATATGAAGATGTCGACAATAAATTGCAAGAAGCACTCACACGGGAGGGCGCTTTACAAATTAGACTCCAAAACGCCCTAACTGCTGCAAAACCCTCGCCTGGAGAAGCCGCAAATGCATCTGGAATACCAGGAACAGATTATATTCCCAAAGATAATACGAATACAATCATTGCCAATCCGACGGAATTGGATTATGCAAAATTGGACATTCCCGCCGCAGGCTATCCTCTTACGAACATATCTAGATTGTTTAGTGAAGGGAACTTTTGGGAACAAGGATATTACAAATGCAGAGTATTTACAAAATGGATGGGACCCGTTACTTTATTCACAGAGGAATTATTTGAAGATAAGGATTCCGATGATGATGGTATATGTTATGGTCATGCATTGCGTTTACTTTTGAGAGACAAAACTAGTGCTGCTGAACTTGATGATATTAGATACGTCCCCACTCAGCTTTCACAATCGATGGAAAACGCCTTTCGTCAAGTTCCCATGGATCAATTTGGTAACGTTTCTGATACAAAGATAGATGCTGCTTCAACATATAACCAATGGGCATACAGGGTTATGGCCAGATCCGCACCATTACCATTGGACGTCAACGATAAAAATACTTTCATAAAAACAGTCTACGATACTATAATAAATCAAATTAAAAACTCTGGCTTAAGAAATTCATCCGATTCCGAATTGCAGAAGCTTGGGGAAATATTGTACAATGAGTGGGCTATAGTCCTCCCTCGAAATATTGGCACAAAAATCACAGACGCAAAAAATCAAGATTTGAAACCTGGTTCGAGTAAATTATACAATTTGTGCATCGCTGTATGCAAAGTCGTCGAGAAATATGTATTGCCTATCACCGAAGCAGATTCCGTCAACATCATCGATAATTCAGATGTGAGTAAGTTACAACTCGCGGCCATTTCCAGAATTTGCCTTTGTGCTGCGTTTTTGAATGATCAAACAATGGGAATTTTAAAACCCGATAACCCCAATCTTACCGAAACGGGTGTTGTTACTCGGCACGCAATTCGCAAATTCTTCATGTCACTCATGCTGTACGAAATGTTTGTGTTGTTAAATTTGAAATAATAAAAAAGGGGAATTTTTTCTTTGATCAATTAAACATTTCTTTTTTTTCCTCTAAGAAACAAATTGAAAGCCTCCCGGTTGTGGTTGTTGCTGTTGTGGCATGTACATTCCTCCTCCTTGTTGTTGTGGTGGATATGTTGCTATATTATTCGCTCCATATCCTCCTGGTAGTGGTGGCTGAGATTGTATCGAACTATATCCCGGAGGCGGCTGTTGTTGAGGTTGTAATGCATAATTTCGTTGCATGTTCATGAATGGTGGTTGCATTCTCATTTTTTGTGCATCCTTGATAAATTTATAGTTCACTCCACTCCATATGAATGCCGCAGCTGCCAGTACACCCACTATACCTATTCCTATCGCTAATCCAGTTACTTGTGATTCGGTGTATTGCCCCCATCCAGTTTGTACAAATTTGGCAGCGTCGCTAAAGAATTGTGCTCTTTCCAAAGCCTCCAAACTCGCATTAACCAATTCAGGTACAAGATTATCGGTAATGTTATCCACTTGTTTTTGTAATACAGTGATATTGCCTTCAAAATAAGCCGCTTCTTGTTCTCGTGCAGCTGTTTCATTCCCCAATGCACTGCTCAGATTGGTGACTTGACCTTGTGTAATTTCGGCATTGACTTCAACTTGTACAAGTGTGTTATTGATGCTCGTCAAATTATTTTGCACTTGCACATAACCAACTTGCAGTCCGGCAATTTGTTGTGTGTTACTAATTGTTGCGCTCTGTGTCAAACTCAGATTAGCGCTCAATTGTTGTTCGTTGAAATAAAGTTGATTGAATCCTGCGATGAAACTGTTGTTTATAGTCAATAATTCGATTTGTTGTAGTTGTAATTGTTGATTGAATTCGCTATTGAGTCGAGCCACACTGTTGTCCAAGTTTTGTTGATTTTGGAATAGTTGCGATTGATATACACTACTGTAAATCGTGACTTTGGATTTCTGTTCGGCATAGTATGCGTTGTAAACTTGATTAACTTCGAATGCAGGCGTGCAATTGAACGCATCTAGTGAATTCCAGATTTGATAGTAGGATATACCCGTGCATACACTTACAGGGAAAACAGTTGTTGAATTTTCTCGAATCGAAAAGATCTTGTCATAGTTGCATACATCTGTGGGGTCGGTATTGTTGCTCGGTAGTTCAGATTCGTTTTGTCTCACACGGAAGTAGAAACTTAATGCAAAGGGGAATGGATTCGTTAGTGATACATGTGCAGCACCAACACTCTGATCATATGTAGTTCCGTTAGTCACTAATGGGCAAATGCTACTTGATGTAAGTGCATAGATGGCTCCTGGATCGGGTGTGTTGAAAACAACGCTCATAGTTCCAACTCCAGGTCTCATGGTAGCAGTGAAACTCCAGGTATCTTGTGTATCATCAAAATCTTGGTATTCGATAATGTATGCACTTGACAATCTGCAAAACACGTTCTCAAATGTTTTGATGGCATCGATGCTATAATCGGGTTGAACACTGGGTTGTAGCACATATCCTACAGCAGGATCGCATGTATATTGAGGCACCGTGCCATTAGCATCGCGTGGTGGTGGGATAAGTGTGCCATTACTGTACGTATACAACACACAATTTCCACATGTGAAATAGTTTGCCGTTTGATAGATTGACGAAAAGTAGGCCAGCAAGTGTGGCAAGTCGACAGTGAAAGTGGTTGGGTTTACGTAATTCATCCATAACGTGTGGAAGAAATCCACAGAGCTCCCTGGTGGTATGTAATTGGCCAACGTCAATAAGCATCGGACATCACCCCAAACTTGCTGGAATGTGTTGAAATTATTGACTGCCACAGGGATGCTCACTTGATTGATAGTCGCTACCCACCAATCCCATAGAGTAGCATTGGGTCCCATAGCATAATATGGAGTTTTCACCAGCGTCTCGTAATTCAATACCTGTAACAAGTAAGTGTATGTAGATGGTAAAATGTTTTTCCCCACAGGAACGTTGCTGACAGAACCACCTAGCGCATCACCACACAAGCATAGTGAAGATGTGTTATCATTCTCACACGCGCCGGCAATGACATTGGCGAACGTTTCGGAGATGAAACGCACTTTCAAAGGATCAGGATCCAAGATGAAATTCAAGTATTCAGCAGAAGAAAATTCCTTTTGACGACTGCATACTCTTGCATAGCTATAGGCTTCACATGGAGCTACAGAAGCACCTGTTCCAGCATAAATCTTTGCTCCATCGCCTGTCCCTCTGTAATACACCAAATAGTCACCCAACACTGGTAATTCATCTGTTGCTGCTGTACTCATGATAATGGATGACGGTAGCAAAGTGGTGGTCTGACCGTTTGCATTGGTGGCAGTAAACAAGCTCGTGTAGCCTTGATTGACAGCGGTAACCAAAAACACCGGAATGAATTCATTGGACACATACAATGCCACGAGAGTATCTGTTTTGGCAACAGGTTCGCCATCAGGTGATGATCCACCGTATGTGCGCGTCAAATAAGCACCAAACTCTTCACGTGCACCCCAACCTTGTGGCGTTGTGCCATAGATATTGTTTGCAGTGGTCATGAAACTGCCAATGTTGCGCGTCAGATTCACTTGTAATTGTGTAGCCACGAAATCGGTTACAGTCCACCCTGTTGAACTAGCAGGACCCACTTGTCCGGCAGTTACTTGTTCTGTTAAACTAGACATGTCTAATGGCGCATGTGCAAAACTGATATCTTGTGCACTGAATGCCATAATAGGGTCGAATTGGTAATTGGCACCCAAGTAAGTGAATCGCGGGCTTTGCAAAGGTCTAAATTGATATGTGGGTGCTAGCAAGAATGTGCCATTGTACAATGGATTGCCCGGAGTAAATCGTTGCAATGGAGTGAGTGTCACATTCGTCAAATTGCCAAAATTGTCCATAGTGTTTGAAATAGCATTGGGTACTTCATTTGCAAATTGGAATGGGAAAACCACAGGTGCCAAGTAAGGCTGCATCATGGGTGTGCACAAGTAATTTTCTTGGACAGGGGGCAATGTTCCATTGGTAGCAATGATGGCGTACAATAAATTAATAGCGATTTGTGTGCTTTGTAATGATGGATCGTATTCCACTGGCGAATAGCTAGGTTGTTCGGTGCACACAATGTTAATTGTAGATGATGTCGATAGAGACCACTTGTCTGAAGAAGTAAGGCAAATGTTTTGTGCTTCGACCAAAAACATCCATTTGGGGTGATTCAAGTTGCGATACCATGCTTGACCCTCTCCATTGTAACAATTAGGTGTTTGGCAGCATAGTGAACCAACTGCATAGTACGGAGCAGGACATGTTACAATGGGTGGTCCTATGATCACAATTTGATTCGAGAGTGCATTGTAATCATCTCCTGGTCCTGGAATGTGGAAATCTGTAGATGAAACGTACCCCAATGCAGTGATTTGTGTGCCCGTCAAATTCATGTTTTCAGATATCACTGCATTAGCACGCATGTACCCCGCCTGATCATACACTGTGATGAAACTGCCATACAAGTCAATTAAACGCGGCAAGTTAAACAAGGTTGTGCACAATCCAAGTGAGTTTGAACCACTCTCAATCCAACCACATGCCAATTGATATGAATTGAGTTCTGTCGCAGTCAAACAATCAAAAACATTATCGTAACGACATGTTTGTTGTCCTAATGTAAAATCAATGAAATTAGGTCCATCTGCAGGGTTGAGTACTGAAAATACTTCACTGTCTGCACCAGGAACCACAGATACTGGCCAACACATAATGTTTGCCGATGCATCTATGTATGCCAAACAGCTGTTTTCCAATTGATCTGGTAAACTCACAACACCACTTAACCGTGGTGATGTCGATAGCGATGTGTTCAAAACTCCACCAACAAACCCAGCGAGAACAAGACATTCGCTGCCAGCTACTAGATCTCGAGACCATCCATTTAGTTGATTAGGACCTGTATTACGATTAATCACTTGTCCATTCATGTTACGATTGGCTTGCAATAAGGTGCACACGTTGATAGATCCAATGCATTGCGACCCCAACACATTAGGTGATGTGATGTAGGTAGGGCACACGCTAGCTGCATCATCCAAGTTGAAGCAATTAAGTGTGTTTTGATTAATGTAACAATAACCCAAATCTGGACTTAAACATTGATTGAGATCGGTGCCAAAGTTGTCACAATCTTGCTGGCATCGGCGATTGTTGGCCAAACGACACATAGGTTTGTATTGCGAGTTTGTGGCGTCAAAGTAATACAAGCGGTTGGTACAGCTGCCAACATCGGTGAGTGTGATAGACAGTTGCTCGCAAACTGTACCATTGATGGCATCTAGTGCATCAAAAATCCAGTTCATATTGGTACTGAAATCGGTAGCATTGCTAGTGCCACCATACACTGTACAATAAACAGCAGCGTCAGAACATTGATATACGGTTAAATTGGTGATTCCAAAGGGTGCTAAATCTGCCAATGTGTATGCAGTTGGATTGAATGAAGGTGTGTTGGGCACATAGAACGGTGCGCTCAATGCATTGCGTCCCAGTGGCACACAAGTAGATGTAAATTGGGGCACATCCACGACATTACCCAATACATTTTGGAACATACAATAACCATCGAATGAGCATGAGAAACTGTCAAGTGCACGTAATTCACATGCAACACCAATATTGATTTGGTTGGTGGGTGCTTGATTCACAATGAAAATAGGATCTTCAACAGGGTTGTAATTGCGACATGCTTGTGTATTGTAATCGTATGCACATACAGGTACACTTTGATTATTTACGCCCACTTGTGTAGCATAGATGCATGCAGAATAATTCAAGCCAATGCATCCATAATCATACTCAGAGTCAACACATCCCGCAACCATGTCTTTGCCACCTGGGGATGCAACAGAAGTGCCCACAGTCACACCTTGTTGGCATAATCCAACCAATGTGGGAGATATACATCCAACGTAATCAATGAGTGTGCAATTGGGCATGGAAACAGCAACGTTTGCACCATAAGTGCTAAAATCGTATAACATGGGCGTGGGTGAATTGGAACCGGGGAATGCCCATTGTAATCGACTGGTATCTACTGCATCATAGTGAAAAGATGCATTGTTACCCCATGGACCTTGATCAACATATGGCCATGGTGGTTCGCGATAGACTCCATTGTTGTTCAATCCAGAGATCAAACCGGGATTGAATGGTGCACATTGAAGTTGTACCTTAAAATCGGTTTCGGCTGGGTTTGGTTCTAAAAACATCAAAATACCACCATAATTTACACTCTTTTGTGCGGCGTAAAATCCAATGATCCAAAACAAATGAGATCTCGGTTGACAAATAGTTGCATTTGCTACGCAATATGGCGTGTCCATTAATCTAATGGTCAAAGGAAACGGAGTAGTGGGACGGTCTGAAAAATAATCTTGCATGTACAAATCATAACCATATGGTACAACCAAGTAGTTACCATTATTGCCTTGTACATGTCCAAGTTCATCTATGTCAAGCAAACCAGTTTCTGTTTGTTTCAATGAAAAGGATGTATTTCCGTTTAATAGAGTGAAAGGACCAGCTGCCATTTGATACATGATTGTATCTGGATATTGCAATTGATAAATCATGCATCCGGGATTAGACACACATTGACGAATTTGTGTGCTTGAGGGTCTTGTGTCGGTTGGATTTCCATCCAAGAACGATGCAAGATCATCATATGTAAAACGAGCATTGCCTATACCTGCATTTCCTTGCCAACATTCATCCATCGATGCAGGCTGTTGTTCAAGACCCGCAGGTGATAGTGCACGTTTACCATTCGTGTGTTTTTTATCTTTGGCATGAAATTCATCCTGTTGATGTTTTGAAAGAGTGCGTGCAGTTTGATAGTGCACGCCTTCGACTGTTTTTTCCAAAATAGTTCCCGCACGTGATTCTTCAAACTTGGGAATTTTGTCACGCCAGTCACTCGGGAGCAACAAGTTATTGATGCGCTCCAAATGTGTTTCTCCCGGAGACCTTTTCCGGCTTCCTGCCAACGAAGCATTGTAAAATAGCATGATCTCTGCAATGGTGGCATTCAATTCAGTTTCGCTGAGCGAATTTTGGTTGAGTGTCAAATACACTATATTGAATGTACTTGTGTACATTAAAAAGTTCTTGATTGTATATGCGGAGCTGTTGGATGGATTGTGAATTTGCAAGGTCACATTGTATCTCCATAGTGTTTGATTGACAGTGGATGGATACAAGCTGGAATTCAAAAAGTTATCGGATTGGAATGGTTGTAGCAACATGGGTCCTTTCTGTGGGATGCGTGTTTGAAGCAAGTAGTTTTCGGTTTCATGTCCCAACAATGGATAGTTTTGGAATACCCACATCATTTCAATATTTTGTGCGCTAGTGTTGGTCATAGTGTATTGATTCAAGTACATGAATCCATCAGAGCCTACATCCAAGTAATAGATAGTGCCACCAAATTCGTACAATAGCGCAGCAGCAGTTTGTTCACGCACTGATGTCCCCGGGTAACCATTAGGCACAGAACGCCACTTGGCCAAGAAGAATGTGGGTGCAAAATATCCACTGCATGGGGATGCTTGTGTGCATAATCTGTTGGTGGGGGTGTCGGGTTGCAACACAACAGAATTGGGATCTTGAATGTTTGCCGTGTTGACCATCATTAGATATGCATTATTGGGTATCTCGTTCACGTAAAATGTCAAATAATAAAAGTTTTGTGCACTGGTAGTGGACCCCACGAGTGCAAATGGGAATGTAGGACTGACAATCACATTCTTTTCGGTTTGCATAAGTGTGGGGTTCAAATCATCAGGTACCAACAATGGAATTTGGTTGTACAAAGACATGTTGGTATTCATGGCACCGAAAATCGTGTTGATATTGTTGGCAACACATGGTACAGAAGTATCGATCCATGAAGCATTAAATTCCCATCCATCGCGTGTTACATTAATGTTGATGGGTGTTGAAGGTCTACCAGTGCCGTCGAGAGCCACCATGTGATATCCTTGTGCATCGGTGGTGTTGGGTGTGGCGACAATCAAATTCTTGTACAAGAAGTATTGAATAGACAAATCCGTGTTTCCCAATGTCATGCGTTGCAAATCACGAATAGCAGGGAAGATGTTGTTAACCACATTTTGCAAATAACCCAATTGAGCCACCACTTGATTGATGTATGCCAGCGATTGACTATTGGCCAAATTGGATGTTTCTGTCACATAGTTCATTTGAATGTTTGTCTCCAAACGCAATTCTTGCACCAGTTGATTGCTTTGAACAGCGACATAGGCCAAGTCAGTATAGAACGCCTTAGCAGAACCGATAGCAGCATTTTGTTGTTGTAAACGCAAAAATTCCAAGTTTGTGTTCTGGACGGCAATGGCTTCGTTCAATGTCGCTGTCACACCATTAAATGCACTTTGTGTTGCTGCAAAGTTTTGATCATTTACCCATGCTGCGCGTGCCACTTGCCCATCAAGCAACTGGATCACGGATGATAACAACAGTTGTGATTCGGAAGACACGGCTTGTGCCACGGCCAAATCGTTGAACTTGTAATCATTTTTGGCCAATTCGTCATACACATCCAAAATCTGGTCTTTAATCAAGTTGATTTGATCTTGTTGAAGTGCAGTAGCTTCATTGAGTTTCAAGATAGCTTGGTTGGTTAAATTGGCAGCTTCAATAATTTCATCTGTGGCGTTGATCAAGTTGGCAATCTGTTCTTGAACACCATACAAACTACCACCCACTGCATTCAATGCCTCGTACAAACAAGCAGTGTCTAAACCATTGATGAAACCAGCACCCAATGCAACTGCTTTACATGTACCACCGACTGATTTGAAAAAATCACTTTGTGCTTCCACAGTAGCAGCCAAACCTGAAATCAAGTTACGCTTTGTATTTTTACCATTGATTGCATCGTGAATATCATGTTTCATGTTCTCCAAAACACTTTGTTTCATGCGACCTGGGATGGCATAAGGTGCCATGTTGGATGAATGGATGAATGCATTATGTTGCAAGTAATGGGGCACACCATCGGTGTAAACCTCGTCTAAAGAATCATGTGGCAAGAAAAATTTGGGTTCGTGATTTGTAACAGATGCACCTCCCATCACACGCTCGGGTTTAGATGCCCAAATGAACTCTGGGATGCTATCTGCGAAATTCGAGAATGAACGCTTGTTGTGTGTAGCAGGTTTGTTCAATTCAGAAGTCAAACTGTCGGTGACATATTGTTGCATTAACCAATCACGTGCAGCTCCACCTTTGATTGTCGCGCGCGTTTTAGTGGAAGCTTCAGCTCTACGTTTATGTTGATGGTTTGTATTGCGATTGCTGGTCCAATCTTTGCCATGATGTTGCAGGTTATGCATGATGGATTCAAACACTTTGCTATCTTGTTTGGTTTCGGGACCCTCATGTGATCTTCTACGCGATGATTGCTGTTGACCATTGTTGAAATTGAACACAAAGTTGCTAGGACCGTTGGCTGATGTATCTCCGTTATTGAGATCTTGTATAACAGATACTACTTGACCTTCGGTGTCAGACATGACATCGTATTGGATCAAAATAAGGATGCCACCATCAATGGGGATCCATGCCACCACTTGTAATTCAAACAAATAAATAGGTTCACCCACTTGCACCTCAACAGTCAAATTACCCGTCTGGTTTAACCCAGGCACGGCAAAAACACCATAATTTTGGTAATCTCCAGTAGAACCTTGTATCGTGAAAATGTTGGTTGCGGGGACAGTCTCAAACGAAATGTTTTGACCGTTCAAAATAATATTGATCGCTTGTGATTGCACAGCAGCTGTGCGTTGTGCAGATGATGCACGGAAAAAAGTTTGTGCATGAACAGGTTTTGCATTCAAGAAAAAAATCCCAATAAGAACAATAGCAAATACCCAGGCGATAGGCGATGTACCAAAGTACTTCCGAACTATCATTTTTTTTAAAAAAGAAAGACTTTTTTCTCTTCTTAACAAAAGAAAGAAAAAAATAATGCAATATTGTATATTCGTCTCTTTTTTTATTGAAATAAAATCATGTACATTCCAAAAAAGCATAAACACAACCACGAACCCCATACTATAAGAAAATGTGCATCTCTGTGAATCATCCAATATTTTGATGCGTTTTGTTGTGTGATTTTTAATTGAAGCTCTCTGAAATTCCTTGTTTTTGTTGCAAATTCCTCTGTGCATGCATCTTTGAGAGCGTCGAATGTCCAATTCCATAATTCCTCTGATGGTGTCAATCGTTTCATGTGTGCAATTAGGTATGTGCACATAGGTTTATTTTTGGCGTCCTGCGGCGTCATACGTTCAGCCCGTTCATATAGATCTCTTTCGAATGCAGGAAATTTTTCGATTGGTGTATCCATTTCTTTTTCAATCGCATCGGCCAGTTCTTCGGCTTGTTGATTTACAACAACCAACTCCTCAACTGATTTCCAGATAGAATCCAATTGTTTAGCAGCTTCAGTTACAGATTCATATCCATCTGTGTGTTTGTTACGAACGACAGCAATGTTTTCGCGATCGTTAATGTCTTTGAAAGCGGCGGCATCGTTTTTGATTATTTCGTCTATAATGCGAAGTTCATGTTCCACACGTTTAGCATATTTTTGAACATCTTCAACAACTTTGTTGGCTTCTTGTACTACCTTTTCGGTTTGTTGATGTTGTGTGCCATTTGAGTCCATTTCTTGTGTGTCATCAGCTTTGGTGTTTTCTGCACCTGCGCTGTTGTTATCCAATTCATCATACACTGCCAAAATTTGGTCTCTGACCAAATCCATGTTCGATTCAATAATTTTAATGGCTTCGACGAGTTGCAGCGTTGCCTCGACTGAGGAGATTTGTGATTTAATGATGTTTGCATCTTTATCATGTCTTTGAATATCTTCTTCATCGGATTTGAAGACCTCTTGTGCAATGTTTTCGGGAGCATCATGTTGAATCGGTTTAGTAACATCATTAGACCATTTTCGAAAATGCTCGATAGCTTCGTTTGTTTCTTGTGCAAATTCTTGCACCAGTTTATTGCTTTGAACAGCAACATAGGCCAAATCAGCATAAAACGCTTTAGCACGTTCGATATCCATAATTTGTTCATCTATTATATTTGATTGTTCTTGTTGGAGTTCAATGGCTTTGGCGTGTTGTCGCACTGCCTCATTAACGGCTATTTGACGTGCAAGAGTTTCAAGTTGTTCTGTTACGAGACCAATCTTATCGTGTGTCTTTGACATGTAATCCGCAAGTGCTTGACCTTCTGTTAATTGCTGTACGGCAGAGTGAGCTTCGTTGATTGCTTGTTCTGCTAGATTCCTGGACACCATTACTTTGCCCATTGCATACATCTCATTGTCGTGTTGTTTGGTATCATCTTGTTTTTCTTCGAGTTTTCTAAGCGATTCGTTTATTTTTTCATCGGCATCGCGCATGGATTGTTTCACGTATTCTTTGACATATGAAAATTCTTCTTCACTCCAGGGCGGTGATTTTCTATAAGGCACAGTAATTTTATCACCTTGTTCGGTAATCCACTCGACGAATTCGAATTTAGCCATGGCATTGTCTATGACATTTATATTTTCTTCATTAATGGCTGCATGCAATCGAAGATCAACACCGAGCCTGTCGTTAAGCTCGCTGAGAGTTTCATGATCGCGTTCAAATTGTTTTCTGTGCTCAAACAATTCCTTTGTCGTTGCCTGTCGTTTGGGATTTGCAATATTGTCAAATCCTTTCATGGTTTGGTCCAGAAATTCAGAAGAGTGTCTCAGTGCCTCCTCTGCATTAGAAACCAGTTCCCGAATGTCGTTATTGTCATCTACAGAAGGCGTTTTAGATAACAAGACTATTGCAACAAACACCCAACAGCATCCAATTGCAATGGCATAGATAATGGTTTTGCACATTTTTTTATTTCGAATTTTTTTGTGAACAACAGAAAAAAAAACAACATCAAATTATTTATTGACCAACAATGTTTGGTGCAGGTTTGCTCTTCTTTTCATTGGCTCTATGTGTTGATGGTTTTTGTTCACGAATGGTGCGTTTGGCATCACGTTCTTCACCCATGTGTTCTGTAGAGCGAGTGGGTCTTCTCCCAAGTGAATCATTCTCGACTTTCTTTTCTTTACCCTTTTTCATGACTTCAGCAGCGATACTGGCAGGTGTTGATTCCTCTTCTGATGATTCTTCTCCAGAGCTCGCCTTGGTGCGTTTTGGTGTAGATGATGATGATGCTGGCGCTTTACGTTTTTTTGCATTTCCAGGTGCCACTGTTGGTTCAGGTGCATACTTGGCTTGTAGTTTCAGTATATTGTATTCACGCCATAGGTCAATAAGTCCAGATTCAATAGCTTCTGTGCGAATCTTATCACGATAATCATTATGTGGCATGACTTGTTGTTTATGGAAAATATTCATTGAACGCAAGACTTGACTTTGCAAAGTAGGTCCGTCGATGATTCCTTGTTCATATGTGGCCATCAAATGTTCCCATGAATTGGGGTGTGACAATGGAACCACTACTGAAATACGAATTTGACTCATGAACCGCATTGTAAATCGCCTGATTTGTTCAGGTGTGAATACTCTACGCAACAAGTTTGCATTGACTTTAGTAGGACCTTGATTTGTTTCTTCACGTTTCTCGCGTTTAACAATATCTATCTGTGTTTGATAAACCTTGTCAATCATGTTCATCAATCTTTTTGTGTATTCTGGATCAACAGCTGTTTCTTCTTGCGGCGCTGATGAAGAAGACGACCCAGTGGATTGCATAGTGGGTGGATTGTTTGTATATTCTGCAAATTGTACTTGAGAAAAAGTCTTTTTGCGGCGCTTGTTGTTAGTTTCTTCTTCTGCATCGGTATCATCGTTGGCATCTTCTTCTGGATCAGAATCAAATTCTGAAGTATCGTATTCTTGATAGCGTGCAAGAACTTCACGCTCCTTGTCTAGTTTATTGAGTTCTGCTTTAAGTTTTTGCATTTCGCGTTTTTGATATAGATTCAATGAATCGACACAATCATCCAAGATATCGAGCATGTACATGTCAAATGTGAGATACAAGTACATGCGTTCAATGACTTTAATCAAATCTTCTGCGCGTTTGGAATTGTTAATTTCAGTCACGGCCATCAATTGCTCAACGGAGCTGTTTTTGAGTGTGGCTTGACTGGCAATATTGTCAATTCCAAACACTTTGCGCACATCTTCGGCAGCAGCATCACGCTCCTTCCAAATAATGTCGTTGAACGTGATGCGCGGGATAGGTGTGAGTTCATAATTGGGAGGTAAGACCAGCGGATTAGCCATCCCTGACGATTTGGGTGTTTGTTTTTTGGGGTCATTAAAATTGACACTTTTCACACCCTCATGTTCTAATGCAGTGGCATTGGCTTTGTGAATATGAATTGATTCTCTGATGGCTCTAAACACATTTTGCATTTCGCCCAAAATATTCATCAATCTAATATCTGCATTGTACATTGGATTGTTGATCACATCCCCTTCTGGTGCACCCATATTGTTATTATCTGCATCATTCATTTGATACTTCTCTGGATCTTTACGCGACAATGCGAAGCGATGGCTAGCTTCTTCGTTCACCGAAGTAATAATGCCATCAGAAATAGCGTTAATGGAACGCACTTTGCTTGCAGAAAGCATTGCAGGCGTGCGAATTACAACGCGCGTCATATCCAAAATCTTCAAGTATTCACGACTGAATAGAACGCGCATATTATTGAAATCGCAATCACCTGTGAACGGATTGAGTTGCGGTAAACGTGGCGAGTTTTTCGGAACGGCACGTGCATCTACAATATGATTGCAATCGTCGACAATTACATAGATATCCACACCCGTCTCGATAGACATGACATCCATCAAATAAGGTAAATGATCCGCATTGAGTGCGCGCTGTGAATGTTTTAGAATGCGCGCTTTTTCTTCCTTGATGCTATTGAGTTTAGCTCGCACTGCATTGTTTTTGATAGTCACGGGATCGTTTGGTGTGGATTTGTATTTCAGTTGTGCCTCTGGATTGTTGCGTTCCCACAGAGGCAAGATCTTGTTTACAAAATCGGGTAATTGGAGCATGGCAGAATTACGCAAAAAATCAGGTGTATTGTTTGGCTCATCTACTCTGCTCCATTCATCTTCGGTGGGTAATTTGCTATTTTTGTTGTCGGTTCTAAATGCATCTGTTAAATTGTCGCGCACCATTTGATGCTCAAAACTGCCAGCTAAAGGATATAGCAACGGATGTCTGCCATTCATAGGGTGAGGTTTGAGTCTGTACACTGCAAATCCGCATACCAAAAGACTGTGAACAATCTCGCGTCTTGCTTCCTTGAGATGATTGTTTGCAACGGTGTTTAATTCGCGACAATCTAATTTGTCGCCGGATTTGCGATGGCCAATTTGCACTTGCACAGTAGTCTTTTCAACAGCACTACCCAATTGACGAATAGCTTCCTTGATGAGAGGTTCATCTGCTAATTGGAAACATTCAACAATGTCTGCTGGATTAACACGCAATAGACGATAAGATACACCAGGTGACATGGCACCACCAAGCATGTTAAACATTCTTTATTTCACAAAAAAATCGAAAAATATTTCTTTGTGTGTGTTGGTGGGAGGGGAATGAAGAAAGAAGAGACACACACATATACCAAAAACAAAGACAAATATATATACACATTCTCTTATTACCACGGAGGTTGTCCGTATGGATGGAAACGGTGCGGAATTGTTTGATAACCAGATAAATCGTCAATTTCAGACATTAAACTTTGTCTCATGAGAGATATACGTTCTAATGGTTGAGCAACATATTGCTCTATGGGTTGTACTGTGCGTTTCAATTTCGTAAATAAACGATCATGTCTCAAAATGTCATTGACAATAATTGACTTGTATTTTTTGATTTCTTTTGATTCAGAGTAATGTTTCCAGCGAGCCATAGGTGCAATTGCTTCATTGTTGAGTAATACAGCAGATCCTACAGCCATGGCAAACTCTTCAGTGTAGATGTGAATCAAATTATCTGGTTGAATCAAGTTGATATGAGGTGCTCTTTCTTGTTGTGCAATTTCCAAGATGCCATCTTTCACTTTCACAATAGCTGCGCGCACGACGTTATCGATCATGAAAAATCCACTGAAAAAGGGCACTGTACTGAAAAACTCTGATGTTTCGATACCTGGCGGAAACAACATTTGTGCTAGCTGCAATGTGGAGTTATTAACATTGCCTGTGGCCATTAGCCATTGTAGAAATGCAGGTTTCCCTGTCCGAAAAGCCGTTTGCAATTCTGCCACTCCAAAGACTTGTGGTTGCAAGACAGGTGGGATAGCACCAAGACCTACTGTGGTAATGGGCCTGTTTCCAGTACTTGCATCATCTGCATTGGAACCATTTGTATCGGCACCACCGCCATATTCAACATCTTCGTCCACATCAATCCCTTGAACTGGGGGTGCACTTGTTGTAGTGTTATTTCGATTTCCAGCACCAAGTGCCACTTGTTCCAGATTTTCAAAGATTTGTGCACCTGTACGACCCGATCCGCGAGTAATGTTTCCTGAAATGTTGCTGCGTCGGGTAGATGATCCACCAGCGACGCCCACACCTGCACCTCTACCTGGTGTTGTAGCATGTGCACGCGCAATCTCATCTGCGGTATAAACACCTCTTCCTCCAGTTTGTAATCGAAAGGGTGCATTAAATTCATCTTCCAAGTTTTGTTGTTTTTCTCTCTTATTGTATTCTGCTTTCACCGAATTGATGGCATTGTTCATTACACTGATCAAGTTGTTGTAATTGTTTTGCACCAAAGGGTTGCTGTCATTGCGTGAAACTCCAAACACCAAATCCAAAAAGCGTACAATAGGTAAATTTTGGAATTTTTTGATATGATCAACAAACTCGTCCAAAAAATCTTTTCCAAACGGTTCATCATCAGCCATCACATCTCCTGCTTTGCCAGTGGGTTTGTACAAATGTTCTCTAGTTTGCTTGTGATCAACGTAACCTGACATGATTCCATCGGCAATGTCAACATCACCTCCCAGTGCACCTGATGGCGAAGGAGTATCTATCAATGGTGTTGCTGGAGCTGCATCACCACCAACAGCAGGTGGTGGCAGAAATCGCAACCCAATAGCAGCTGGATTTAATTTATCAAAAACATCGCTCATTCGAACCCGACGAGGTTCGGTGCCAGCCATTTTTTTCTCTCTCTCGCACAAAAAAATCGTTAATAGAAAGAAAAATTAGACAAACTTACCACTGGGATGATAGAAGAGAGAGGGGGGATAGGGAGAAATGTGGAATGGACCTGTTTTTTTTGGATAAAGAGAGAATTAGAGGGTGTGTGTGTGTGAGAGACTTACATCTGTTGCAGGATTGGCTCTGAGACGTGATATTCCACCTTCACCACTGCCCACAGAAACAGAATTGCGCGTTGCCTTGTATTGTGGAGGTAATTTCCCATCAGAATCTCGTACCAAGTTACCTGCCAATTGTGCAATAACTGAAGCTTGATCTCTCGTTCGTGCAAACAATTGAAAAATATTATTTCCAAAGTATTTGCAAACAGTGATTGAAATGTGCGCAATAATGGTAGATTTGCCGCACCGACGAGACAAGACCAAAACCACACCATACGGTAATGGAGTAATGCATCTCAACATACTCAAAATGATTTCATGATTTGTATCATAGTGATGCTTGAACAACAATGGAATTAGTAATTTGATGATCACATTAATGATTTCCACTTGCGAGTAACCTAGTGACGATTCAGGTTTACCAGGTAATGTGATAGTGGCCATATCTTGCAACATTTCATCGTATCGATTCAATGCAGTGCACAATGAGACATCATTTTCCAAATCAATATTGCCCATATCACCCCATCTTCCAGTATCTGCATTCGATTCGAACCATTCGGCCATTTCATCCAACAAGTGACTTTCATTATCATATTCTGCCATTTTTTTTCTCTCTCTTACTTTCTGACGGAAAAAAATACACACACAAAAAAAGCGCTTAAAAAGATAATCCAACTTCCATATGCCTCTTTAAAACAAGAAAACTAACCCATATTTTTTTCCTCCTCTTTTTCCTTCATTCTTTTTAAAAAAAGACGAGGCCGAGAGAAAAAAAAATGACGGCTATACCACCCGCTGAAGAACCTGAAACTCGGTTTGATATTCACTCGATCAACTATGTGTATGAACCACACAAGGAATTGCAAATTTACACACGCGACAATAGTGCAGTATGGTTAGTCGAGAATCGCGATCCAGGTCAGAGACCATACATGTTATGCACACTTTCTGTGAACAAGATGTTGCGTGATGAATACATGACTTTTCTCACTAAAAAATTACCTGAATTTCTTTCACAATTGAAAACAATCGAAGAAAACAAGAGCGAAGATGGGCGTGCAGAACAAGTGTTTATTCAAGCCATGCTTGAAGATTGCCAATGGATCACTCATGGTGTTTTGGTTGATCAAAATGATATCAACAGTGCCACACCTGATGCAAGCCCTGCTCTCACCTCCAATGCATTCCACAATTTGCTTTCGGACATTAAAGGTAGGGTCCCCACTCTTCGCAGAAAGGAATTGAATACAATGCTATCCACTGTCGTGCCATCATTGTTGATGCGCAGAATCAAATTGATGGGTGTTTTGCATGGTACCCCCATTCGTCACGCAGCAGCTATCAACGTCTCTGGGCAATCGATGGTTGCCGACTATTGGAACGTCATTCGCAATAACCACAACATGCCAGGTTTCTTTGATCCAAAAGAAGAACTCGGATTCAAAATCACGCGCGTTCCTTTCGCTAACGAACCTAAAGGTGTGACCAAATCTTTTAGATTCAAAGGCAGACAATATGAAGTTGGCCAATGTTTGCAAATTGCACCTTGCATGGGATTGCATGGAGCACCTCTGATAAAACAATCTTTCACCAACAATTTGATGCAAGGACCATACATTCGCTTGGGATATTATATTACTCATTTATCACAAAAGATTTCCAGTCGCTCATATGCAGGTGTTGATGGAGCATCCATTCCGGCATCTTTGACCGATGAACAAATTGCTGGATTATTAAACAGTGCCCTCTCTCGTTCAGCAGAGTCTGTGATCTATGTCAGTGTTTCACATCAATACTGAAAGAAAAGAAAGATTTTTTTGTTAAAAAAGAAAAAATAAAAAGAGCCCAGTGAAGTTTTACAATAAAAACCCATCCAACTCTCTCATTGATATTCTCACACCGGTTTTTTTCTTTGTATCACTGTCTCTTCTTTTTTTTCATATTTGAAAGAAAAAACCTTTTTTTTCGAGAAGAAGAGAAAAAAATGGAACAATTTAGAAACCGCCCAGACTTGTCATTAAATGTGGCTGGTGGTGTTATCACCGAGGTTCGTGACCACTTGGCAGTCAGTCCTGCGTTACCATCTAAATCAACAGGTGGTTTCAAAACAGCCGAATTTACTGAAGGGTTCCCACTCTTATTTCATCGCAAAGTTGGTGGTGCATTCAACAATTTGTTGATTATTTCGGGTTACTTGGACAATGCTGGCGGTGGTGTTGACAATTTTGAGAATTTTATGCGCGATTGTAAAAATTTGAATTTAATTGGTGGTTCTCATAATGCACAACCATCAATGAATGTCCGCCCGGCGATGTTGGAGGGTAAAGCCCCCATCACCAACACGAGTAGGTTTGATATCATGGCCTACGATACTGTTTATGTCATTTGGTTACCGGCCAGCAACAACGCCAAAACGGCAAAATCAAGCACACTCCAACCTTTGATGGCAGAATATGATGCTGCGTTTGGTCAAATGTTTAGAGGTGATCACACTTTCAGATATCCCCTTGTTGTTGGCGGGAAATCATTGACATCAGGTGGTATCAAGGAAAAATTATACAATTATGTTTTTGAAAGAGTTGCCACTGCATGCAATCCTGTGAATGCACTCGAATTACCAGGTTTCAATCCAGACCTTGTGTTCACCAAAGATGTGCCCAGCTTTGAGGTTCGCACGGATCATGTTTTGTACATGAGACTTGAACAAATCGATGCATTATTATCTTCTGATAAGAGTGAATGGCTTACTCCATTCAAACGCTTGTGCTTCTTGTACATCTTGGCCGAGTATGGTACTGTTCTCAAAAACAACCGAGACGAATTAAATACTGATTTACTCTTTGGAACGAATGCCGCAGCTCTTGCTCTCACCACCAATAATGTAGTCGCTAAAGCCAATTATCATGCTTTGGTCAATGTAGCTCAATATACAACAACAAAGGCAAGACGCGATGCCAAGCGTGCTTTCCATCGAGAACTCAAGAAAACTGCCAGCTCTTTCATTTACCCATTGGGGATTGCACTTCAAAATATCCCATCTGATCGTCGTGGTATGCTACATGTTCAATCTCGTGTTTGAAGAAAAAATTTGTTTGTTTGTTTGTTTTTTTTTGGGGTCATTGAAAAAAAAACTTTAATTGTTCAAAAATCGCCTTTTAATTCACACACAAAACGATTAACTTCGACATTGAATGTCACCTTGAGTTGTGTCAATGGTGCAGAATCAAGAGCAGAAATCAAATAGGATGCATGAGACAAAGTTATTGGCAAGATAGTTTTCATGGTGACAGTGAATGTAATATGATCTTTGGATGTGCTTGCAACGATAACATTGATATTCTCTGGTTTGCGTGATGCATTGATACTTTGAAAAAACAAGGTGAAGTAAGCAAGTGGTCTATGTGCAGGTTGACCCTTCCAACGTTCCAATGCACTCAACAAAGTCACATTTGTATAATCAAAACGTTTAATTTTGATCATCAAATTGTTATGCGCCTGATCAATAGTTTGACGACGATAGGGCATGGACATTGTCATGGCAGTTCGCGGTGATGATTTGATTTTGCCAACATATTCTGATGGCGATGGATCAATAGATGGTTGTTGTTGATTACTATCGAATGTGGCCGAAGTCAATGGTGCGAATTTGTAATCGGCTTTACGAGCTGTTGTGCGTGTAATGAATTCAATTGTCAATGTGTTTCTGTATGGATCATAAAGTACGTTAGATATCAATCCACCTGCACGATCAGGTGCACCATGATGTTGATTGGATTTAGTGGCATGAGAGAAGATGGACATGTCCAACAATTCAGGTTTTATGAACACTAGGCTATATTTGGGATTATCCGAATCCTTGGTGATATCAACTTTGCATTCCAATTCACGAAGTGATTCTACATATGCATTGATGACAGCAAACAGTTGCCACATTTGATCATACACATGCGATTCTGGTTCACCATGTCCTTTGAATAATTGATCAGTGAATTTTTTAGCTCTTGAATGCGATTCTTCTGTGCGATTCTGACAACACTGGCTTTGACAGCAAAAGTAGACGGATGTATGCGATGCAAACATTGTTTGTAAAAAAAACTTCTAATATGCGATTTTTTTTTGGGGAGAGAGAGAAGGTGTGTATGTGCACGCGCGAAAAAAATGCTTATATAGAAACCTTTGTGCAACGAAAAATTTTTTTTGGCTTTAATCACCAAGCAATAAGGGAAAAAATGGCCGGATTGATATCTGAAGCTGAAGTGCAATTGCATCGCAAAATGATGGATTGTGCAGTGGAAGGTGCAAATGTTGAAATTTTACCACAAAAAAACAATGGCGAAGATTCAGCCATGTGTTCAATCAACGGAATTTTGATCCCAGAAAACTTGGTTGCATTGGCCGAATATTGTCTTGAAAACAAGATCAAATTGTCATTGTTCAAAATCGAGATGGTGGCCACTTGGGATTCGCGTCAACTATACGATTGGACTCCACCTTCGACGATCAAAAAAATGGGGAAAGGGAAAGAGCGACTGGAAACATTGAAATTCGCATCATTGATATTCGCATTGCTATTTGTTTTTTATCAATTGTTTATGCTTTTGCAACCCATGATAAAATGGATTTTTTGAAAAAAAAATTTTTGTTTATTTTTGTTTTTGTGCTGCCATGCTAATCAACTTGTCAAACATGGATACAATCATACTTCCTAACACTAATCCAGCCAATGAAGCTAGAAAGAATAACACTGATGAACTTGTCACTGTCGTTGTTGTTGCTGCGACAATAGGTAAACTAAGTTGTGAAGTTTTGTATGTAAAAGTGCATTGATTACCAAGGTACGAGATTGTCACTTGTTGTGTTTCATGCACTAATGCTTCTGGCGTTTTCATTCGATGTGGATGTGATTCGTCTATAGTGATTGCACGTGGGATATGTTTAAGATACAAGAGAGTTTCATTAGGCGATGAAAATGATGGAATTGCAAACCATTGCCATCGCAAAGTAGCATTCGTTTCGATTACAATGTTTGATGTCGACATGGGCCATTGTACAATAACTGGTAATTTGTCTTTAGAAGTGGCTGTGAACATCATAATGCTTCCATCACTGCATGAGGCATGAATTGAAGAAGAAAAAATAATCAACAACAACAACAATGTAAACATTTTTTTTCCTATTGTTTTTTATTACGCTTTGATGAAGAAGAAGAACCAATTACAGACATGAATGCGTTATTATTGCTATTATTGGATGTTTTCATTTTTTTCAATTGTTGTCTTTCATAGAGCATGGAATGAATTTCTTTGCGTTTTCGTGAATCAAGTTCGGTATCATTTTGGCAAAATGGTCGAATGAAATTAATGAATTCAAACAATCTCCAAATGGCCGAGTGCAATGTAACACCCAACACATTCATTTTACCACGAGCAAAGACAGTTACCATTTTGAATCCCATGGATGGATCGTGGATGCGCACATAAGCACCTGGGAATGATTTTTTTAGATGAATGATTTCATACTTGTTTGTATCATATTTAGGCGCATTTGAAGTGTCCAAGATAACAGAACATGGGTGCATAATAACACTGCACACACAACTCACATATTGATGATATGCTGCACTCACATAATATTGTCGTTCCTTGATGTTGCTAATGATCCAGCTCAGCATGAAAATCAAGTAGCTCACCATCAACATGGTATCTTGCCCTTGGATACTCACTCGCACAAAATTTGAATTGTTCTTGATTAATGCAACATTAATACAAAAATTGCCAATGACAATTTCATTCCCCAAGAATGGCATCTCCACATGTGTATTGTCTGACAATAAACATAACAAGTGTCGCATGAAAAATGTCGTGTTAACTTCACATCCATCCCGTGCATCAATTTTCAAGATCATCAAATGCACAATGTTGACAACAGATACAGATTTCACATCCAATTCTCTAGCAAGCTTTGTTTGTGTGGGTTTATTAGCGATATTGGAACGTATTCGTTCTTGATTAGCTTTGAGTTTCGCCAACATCTTTTTTCTCTCTCATGCACGGAAAAAAATAAACTTTTTTTTCGTGGTTATAAATGGTGTCTCATTTTTCATTGTTGCGCGCACACCCTCCGAAAAAAAACCCACACACGAAAAAAAGGAGGAAAAAAAAGATGAGCAGCAACATCTGTTTTTTGCAAGGAGACCCTGATTGGAATGAAATGTTGCGCCCGTTGCTGTTCAATTTGAATTCATTTCGAGAAGGGACCAAAACTGTCTTGGCATTCTCAGATCAAGTCACATTGAAATTTTTCCCTTTGACTGACATGAATATGCTCAGTTGTTTCGCTAATGACATGGAAACCAGCAAAGATATCATGACAGATAATTTGGATCCAAACAGTTTATACGACATGCCATGCTTCCTACCGTGCCATGCGTTTTTCATGGTGAAAAAAGGTTTAACCAGTTTATTCAATCAACAAATCAATTTCCAGCAATATTTCAAATGGGATGACATCCCTTATGGAATCAAAATCATGCACAGACATGAAAGGGCCATGCCACTCACCAAATACATTGAACGTTGCAGGATTAATCGCATCACAGAACATTTGGATGAAGAAGTGCGCACCATTATTATTCTAGTGCTTGTCACACTCCACAATTTCACAATTCGTTTTCCGAACAAACGACTCAATGATGTTCATCACGATCAAATATTGGTATCAAGTTGCATTATGGATGATACGGGTAACAGATTACCACATGCCACAGTTAATGTCGAATGGTCCAAATATCCAACACATGTGCGTCTATTAAGCACATCTGATACATCGGTTTTTTTTCCAAAAAATGGATTTTTTTTCTGTCACCACCAAACTTAACTTTTTTCCCCCCTTAGGAAACATCGCAACATACTTATTTTAAATTGAATGCCATGGTAAATGGATTGAGAGTGTCGATGCCCGATATGGATCTTTGCACAGACGAGGGGTTTGCATCCGAACACGTGGATGATATTGGGCATGCAGGACAGGGGATATGCGGTGTGGCTAACTTGGAATATGATAAGCATTTTTTCTTGAATTGTATTTTCATGCACATGGAAGATCAAGAGAAACAACATCATAACGGTGGTGGTTTCTTACACAATCAAAGCTTCATCAAAGAGACACTGGCTTTCATTCGGAGATACGTCAAATCACAAGTGCTTGGATTTGGAACACCCATCAACGACAGACGGAATATCGTCATTGATTATACACCCTACCATAGTGCAGAACCCATTTGTTTAGTGGAAGGAAGATTGAGTGGATTACCCAAAATTCTCAATCCACACATGTATTCTCAAGGAATGATGGGCATCTTATCAGCAATCAATATGCTCAAACAAGTCGGAGAACTACACAAACAAAAGGACGATCCGGTTATAGAAGCACGCATAAGAAGCATCTTATCGTTGACCTTGTGTGTCACAAATGAACAACTGGAAGCTCTTGTGCAAGGGTATGATCAAAATAGTTTATCAGTGTTTAATTACAAGGGATCGCATTTCATGCAAACTACATTGTCTATGCTTAAAGATCACTATTTTCAACGGGTACTTACAATTTTGACACCAGGCGAAGTAAGCACTCACAAGAAGTTGTGGTTTTGGATCAAACTCGAAAACAATAAGCACGCAATCAGGCCATACGATGGCTTTTGAGACAAGAATAAAAAAACGAAAATGATATGCGTTTCTTAATTTTATTCAACGTGTTTCAAACCAAGACCAACTAACATGTCACGTTTGTCGAGAAGCATGGTCGCTTTCATGATTCCCTTGTCAAAATCCATACTCCAATCATGAGAATTTTCAAGCAAAAAGCCCACTATCTTTGGATCATGAGTATGTTCAGGCAGCATCTTGATTTCGACTTTGAAACTGTAACAAGCAGTACCAGGTGTGGAAGTAAATGTTCCCTTGTTCATTTTCTTTGTGATGGCGGAAGCTCTGTTTGTTTGAAATCCCGAAAAAAAATGCAATTTATTTATTGATTACAAGATAATTGTTTTTTACACGAACGTATTCGATAGGGATCATGACAGCTGCAAACACTGAATATACTAGTGTAAATGTGGTCCATACTATCATCATGGGATACAATACTGGTTGGTGATCTCTCCATTGTCCCATTGAACCGTTTGCAGATGCACATATCAAAAATATCAAAATGTAAATGGGGGGTACAAACACGAAGAACAAGAGCACACCAGCTAAACCTTTATGTGGTATTGTATCAAGCACGCTCATCAAGAAGAATAAAGCAAAGCACATTGCATCTGCTATGATAGCTACCGCAATCCCCCAATCCAAATATGTCCCTATTGAGAAATACGTTGTCAAAAATGTATTACCCTGAAATTGTGAATTTGTGCAAATGTTATCGCATACTTGTGCACCGTCAAAGCTACACCCACCACCATGAATACCTGCTGTAATGAGTGTTGCAGCATTCATCAATACACATATTGTCAAAAATCCAACAACAATATAAAATTTAAAATCTATTTGTTGTTGCATTTTTTTTCTTTCTTTTCCACTCCCCTCAAAAAAAGGAGATAAAAAAATTCCAAAGTTTTTTTTCTCCTACACACAAAAAAAAACAAAAACAAGGAAACACACACAAAAAATGCCTGCTAAACGAAGGGCTCTTCTGTTGCTTGATTCAAGTGGCAATCAACATAATGCACACCCATTGTTTTTTAGTCGATTGAATCTGGAATTTGAGTTGCGAGTCTTGTATTTGAATTTTACCGAATTGAAGCCTCATGATGTTATTCGAACTGCTTCGTTGATGTTCGCACGGCAAATAACTCAATTCATTCTTCCATCAACTAGCGCAGTGATATTAATTGGATGCCCAAGATGGTATAGTATGTTGCAAACTCGTTTTGCTGTGGAATCACATCTATTGACCGCTGGAGGTAATACTGTCATATTCTCAAATGCATGTGGCAAGATCTTGTTCGAGAAGGATAAAGTGTTTGCATTTCACTTCTTTCATATGAAGTACTGTAGCACAGGCAATTATCCTCACATTAACACGTTTGTTAGTGATATTGTCGCCCTTGAACAGCAGCAAATAGATTTGACAGGGTTTGTATCCACGATCATACACAATATGGATGTCGCATCTGTTGTCAAAGCACCATTACTGGAAAACAGCGGCAAAGATTTCTACACATTGTTTGTTGTAATCAAACCACAGGAACAAAAATATAGAGTGTACGGAAGATCTGAAACTGGTGAGCGTGTTGTGGTGGAACACAAGATCACATCTGAAATGGACAGATACTTTGTGACATCAAATTCGCATCCGAGCATGGATACAACCAGCACATTGTCCAACAATCTACCAGAGATTCGGGCACTCAATCATTCGGCAAATGTTTACGCTATTGGCATGTCAGCGCCCAAAATAGCACTCAGCAATGCGGCATCTGATTTGCCCTCTTTCTCATATCCAAAGACCGGATTTGCATTCAAGTATAATCCATCCGGGAAACCCAACAGACATGCACATTCATACGTTGATTTGGATAATATCAATAATAATGTTCATTATCAATGTCGATTTTGGAACGCGCTTGGATTATTGCCAGAAATCATGATCCAAAACAAATTACTGTGCGGGTATGGCAAGAAGCGCGAGATAATGCCACTCAAGCTCTTGAAAGTTGAATATCTTGTCTTTTGCAACGGCAATTACAAACTTGGTTCATCCTTGTATTCAACATCGCGTTTGGTACTCGAGGCACTATGCAAATTGCAGCCAGATATACTCGTGTGTTTGGGGATCATGTCTGCAATGGAATACGGATATTTCAACCAAGACGTGTTTGATTACGCCCCGCCCATGCGCATCATTCATTTGGAAGCTCACGAAATCAATAGAAAACATATTATTAATCAACCACAAATTATGCGCGAATGCACCAATTTGGATCAACTACAAGCCAGAGCCAAACAAGTGGATACCGAATTTTGTGTGTCCCAGCTAGCATTCGTGTCTGCATCCTATGTGGGGATATGCTCATTGTCAGAAAAATTATCTAACCCGGAACAATTGATGCGCATCATGGGTCGCAAATTGCGTTGTGAATATCAATATGTTTCATTCCCACCGTTTATTTCGAAAGGCAACAAAAAGAAGCACCAGTTGCCAATGGAACTTGAAGATTATGATAAGGAAAGTGAAGAAGAAGAGACAAACGAATCACGAGGAGGACAGTTGTTTCTGAAAATCGTGAACCCAAAAGAGTTGTTGGATGATGTCTATGTTGTGGATTTCTCGAGTTATTACCCCACTATTTGCGCTGTATCGGTGAAAACGGATGATGACACTTTTGGTTTGATGATGCGCGAACTCATGTCTCAAAGACGAAGATATAAGGATGCAAAAGATTGCGAAGAAGATGCACCTGTGCTCGAAAAGGGATACAAAGATATCGCCAATACACTTACAGGCAGTAGATGGCATTTGTTTCCTGATCAAGCCGAATCCATGACTCAAATGGGTCGCACCATCTTGAGAGACGCACGCAGATTCATCGAAGAAGAACTTGGACTTCGAGTCGTCTATGGACATACAGATTCATTGTTTGTGGAATCTTTTGGCATGTATGAAAAAAAACACAATAACAAAAAAAACACACACTCAACAAAAAAATTCTATTCTTAGGGGCAAAAAGGCTAATCCAAACTATGTACGTTTATGTGAATACATGACGGAGCGTTTAGGTGAGGAATACAAACTGGTTGTGCAAAAGAAGTTGTGCAAATTACAATTTGGAAAGGCACATTCCATGTTTGCATTGGATGGAGGTGGCAGTTTGTTTTGCAGTGGGATGAGACATCAATTCCCTGGTTTCCCGGATGGATTCAAACGCATGATAGACTATGTACTTGAGATATTCTTAAGTAACATTGGAGATGACAATCAATTGATGGATGAACTCAAAGAATTCGAGAATACATTCTTTACAGGGATAATGTACATGGAAGATCAACAAGTGCTTGTTGATGTGTTGAAATGTAGCGTAAAAAGGGTCGTCAATTTTGAAACGCGAGACGACATCAAGAAACTTTTAGCTAATATGGCATATCGACAAGAGCCATTTCCGCCATATGGACAACCTATAGAATTTTTACATGTGAGTTACATATCGTGGAACACAGCTTCTGCCAATTGTAATAGAGTCATATTAGAAACTCCAGCATATTTACTATCAGAACACAACAACAAAAAGACAGTGGAGATAGCATGGAATACGTACTACCAAGAATATTTTTTTGATGTATTGACTCCATTATTTTTCAATCGTTCTGCAACTGTCATGACATGGTTAACCAATTGCAAAGTTAATACGACAAAAGCTATAGAGAAATTGCACAAACAGCAACATCAAGATAATGATATATGGAATAAATGGTTTGGCGTTTATTTTTTTTTGTTTTTTGGTATGTACAAACTCATTATGTTTGAAAATCCGGCACCAGAACGCATAGTAGCCAAGTCTTGAATATGCATGAATTGTAACGTGTCTTGAAAATCACTGATTTTCAGTTGTTGAATAGCGGGCTTGTTGCGAATTGCCACCATCACTGCTTCTTTGAATGATGTCCAACCACATGTATGAAACAAGTTGATAATGGCAGCAAAATCGCGCGCATTATCACCTGCAATTTCCATCATCTTATTTCCAAACGTGCATTGAACTGCTTCCATTGGACATTCTTGCTCCAGCCAATGATTTTGTGTAATTAAACATATTTTCAGAACATACATCAACTTGTCTTTGCTCAACGACGTTTCAACGACAATACCATCTTTACTACTTAATTCACGTGGAACATCCACATGTTTGTTATTGTCAGTATTACATATTATGCGCATTCTTTCTTTTTGTTTGTTTTAGAGTTCAAAAAAAACTTTGTTGTTGAAAAAAAATGCGCGGCCGTTTATTAGAAATTTTGAGACGCGCAGAACAGTGCGACACGAAAGCTGAAGATGAATGTTTGGCTTTGATGCACAGCAATGACAACATATCAGAACGCGATTTGGGATATTATTATGGCGTTTGTTGCATCAATGTTCGTGATGTAGCAGGAGATCCTAAACAAGATTTGTTATTGATGTGCTGTGAAAAGCGTTTTGTGCGTTTATTACACAAATTGATTCAAACATTGAAATTCACACCAGCGACATGGATGCATTATCCGGATTCATACAAACGCGCATGTAAAGCATATTCCTTCTTGGATTACATTTGTGACATGGAATGTAAATTGCCATCAGATAGATTGCTCAAACAATATTTCAACGATGCAATGGTGACACATAACATGCGCATGCCTATCAAAGAAGGATGGTACAAGGATGCAGAAGAATACAAACATGTATTGAATTACAAGGATTTCTTGTTGGAAAAAAAATCAACATGCGAGTTTTTCGACAGCGTTTTCATGGCAGATGATCCTGTGCACAATACTGAATGTGAATGCAAATCATGCCAACATGCAGTGACCATTACAAGCGAATTACTAACAGACGAATTTTTAGATTCCGCTATTGATGAAACAACAACATCGGAGATGAATGAACCTGAAATGCACACCAAACTCATTCGTGAACGGTTATTAGAACCATGGGCATTAAGCATGTCCAGTGGTATTGACAACACTAAACAACGATTGATTTTGGAGAACGTGACAGAAGTTGATGCATGTTACATGTTTTCAATGCCTAAAATCGAAGATGAAACTAAACGTCGCAAATATGCTGCACTAGTGAAAACTATGTTGAGTTTCAAATATGATTACAATAAAACTGTGCTCAGAAATGCAAAGAGATTGAATGAAGAAATGTATGCAATTGTGGCATCAGACGACAACATTCGTTCAGCACCTGCACATTTGATCGTCAATGCATCAACAGAAGATTTTGTATGTGGATGTAATTGAATAAGAAATAAAAAAGCGCATCTTTTTTTTATTGAGTTGCAAATGAACATGTTAATCCAACAGGCATATTGGCCACTCCTGCAGCGACCATGACTCCGTATGAAAAAAATGTTGCATTGATGTAAACAATCATGACAATTAAAATAATGCGTTTCGCGCGTTCTAATTGTTCCAAAGAAAATTTGTTAAAACATCCATAAAATGTAGCCATTGACCATGAATATGCATTAATAGATTGATCAAAGCTATTGTATTGATTAGCAGCGTTGCCAACACCACCATATTCCAAGTTTTTGCGCGATTGTGCTAGTATTGCAGATAAGCGCACAGCCAAATCAAAATAATTGACAATGATTGTTCCCAAAAAGTACATACCCACAAACACCCAAATAGTGCTGCGCGTCAAAGAAGGTAATCCAGGAACGAAATTGCCTGTAACAGTATCCCATTCAAGCAAATTACCATTACGACCGTAATTGTACGATTTGATCACGAGCCACAAAAACATGACCAAAACCGAACAACTGTATGCTGTGTTGAGCATGCAAACGACCCATCCCAATTGCATGTGTTTCCTGTTGGCCACTTTCCCCTTGAAGTATTCAGCTGAGGTGACATATTGTTGCAAGACATAGCGCATCAATTCCAATAAGATTATGGCACCTGTAGTTACAAAATATACTTGGAATGTGTTTTGTCCTTGCATGGCCAATATCACCAACACAGACAGTGTCGATGCCAATAAACCAAACACAAGCCAGCTGATCTCCAAAAAGGTGTCAATCCAAGGACCTGCTTCTCCAGCCGAAAGGATAGACAAGTTTGCATTTTGGCTGCTGGTAGCATAACCCAATAAACCCACCATGATAGCAAGTATAATGTAGGTGGCCAGAATCAATAGGGAATCTGTTCCAATAACCAGTTTTGCAGGAATAACTTCACGCAAAGAACCAGCCAACTCGAGCATGTAAAACCCTGTAGAAGTTGAGTATTGCAAAATCAAATTTGTGGTGACACTAATGATATCTGACCATCCAGAACCATAGGGTGTTGGGCATCGAGCAAGGGTTTGTGTAGGGAATGATTGACGCAAATCGGCACTGGTTGTGTCTGGACTTGCGGTGCTCAAATCCAATTTCACAAACCCGCCTTGATAAACTTGATAAAATGAAGTCTTTGTGGAATCAACATTGGTGCTGGGCTGATAAATTGTGCTGGTGAATTGCAAACTAGGTGCAATAGCTCCATTCCACACAGCCCAATATGCACCAGCCCAAAGAGCTAACATGAAAACTCCAATACCTGCCATCAATGCAATAGTAATGTATCGAAAAGATGCATCATTTGAAATACCACCACCTTTCATGAATGTAGTTGCAGTTGCACGACTTTCTGGAGTGATCATATTTCTTTCACTCATGTATGATGGAGCATTTAGTGGTTTCATCTCCACTGACATGACTCCTCCTTTACTCATTTTTTTTCAAACGCTGTTTGTTTAAACGTGTGGGTGGTGGTATGTTATTTTTTTATTATTAGAAGAAAAAAAAGGAAGAACAAAAAAAATGGGGACATCAAAAGAACGTTAAGGGATAACTAAAAATTCTCTCTTTTTTTCTGTTAAACAAAATTCCACGCGCATCATAATTAGTATAATTAAAGTTGCTTCATAACAAAAATATTTGCTGCACAGTGGGCCTATTACTTGTGTTGGTTGTTCAGTTTGACAGTTTCCTGGCCCAGTGATAATCCAGGCAGTAAAGGAAAAATTGCTGTTATTTGTGCATTTGTTTTTGTGATTTTGGTTTTGCCTATTGATACTTGGGGTGCTCTCCCAGGACCTTTCATTCCTATTGCATGCTTGGGCATTGGATGGATGATATGGTCACTGGGAGAAATTTTGATTTCCGGAATAACATTACTATTGTCAACAACAAGAACGCGCGAGGAAACGAAAAAAACATCTTTTGTCACACCAGAACAAATTGCAATTTCAATGGCACATTCAGAAACAATCCCGAATCATGTACGTCAATTAGATTGCAGCATTACACATCACGCAGATATAGAAGAAGCATACATGGGCTCGCATATGCAAGCAAATGCCAGTATCATCAACATTATTGCCACCATTCCACTACTTTTGCACGATATTGTATTTCCATCAGACGACTATCCAATCATTTCTTTGGCACTGTCCACGATTTTGCTAATATTGGGCACATTGCTGGTGGATACAACAAATGGAGGTCACATTCAATTTCAATCATCAGGCTTTGCAGCAGTGATTGCATTATTGTGCATCATTGCAAGAACTATCATTGAACCATGGAAAATACTAGTCATCTATGGAATTACATATTCTGTATTCTATTACTTTTCATTATGCGTTCAATGTCTATTGCTTTGTAAAGATTTGAGTGTGTTAAGAAAAAAAGGCAAGAAAATGTATTTATTCAGAGCTTGTATTATCTTCTTCAAATCTTATGCGAATTTGATACTTGTTAGCGATGGGGGTGACAAAAAACTCAATGTCGGCAAGCACAACTGTCGCATTAGGTGGTTTGTAATTGTTGATCATGGTTCGAATTGAAGGGCGCACAACATCATCCAATTCATGTTCATCTATCATCATTTCGGGTTTTGAGTTGGTCTCAATAATGTGTGTTCCAGGTGTGTAGAACGATTTTCTGTTCTCAGTGATTTCCACCATGACCATTGCTCCCATCATTCCCGCTGCTAACGAGATGCTGCAATCATCGATTTCTTCTTCAGTATCAGACATTTTTTTTGAACAGAGCTCTCTTTTGTTTGTTTAATTTGCACAAAAATTTTGATTTTTTATTCGAGGCTATTTACAACTTTTGGAGGTTCATTGCGATGTTTGAGTCGCTGTCGTTTAATCTCTTCACGTTCAGACAAGACACTGCCCATGAAGCCATCCATGGGTGCTAATACATACGAAACTGTGTGATGCGATTTCTCCTTACCAACTCTAATGTTGCGTTTCATGTTATCCATGGATTTGATGCTTGAACACCATGCAACAATAGCACTAAATGTGGCTATCATGATACACACTGTAAATGAATTATCTTGCGCCAAGAAACACAACGACAGCGAATATGAAGCCATGGTCACAATGATGCATATGGCAATAACCTTAACATCACTGTCAGCCAATACAAGCATCGTGATGGGACCACCTAATACCATATACCATGGAGGTTTTGACATTGGTGTCATTGCACCAACAGCTACCGAACACATGAGCCACATTTCTAACCAAAATCCTGATGCGACAATTTCATTGCGCGTTAGTATATCAGTGATGACGTCGGCATTAATGACGATGACCATAAACACGCGCACCAAAAATGACACACATGCCATAGCCAATCCAATAGTCGTTGTCTTGGAGTCCATGTATAAATTTCTCTATATTTTCTTTCTTTTTTTTGAAGTTAACAAAAATTAAAATAGAGTTAGAAAAAAAACAGGAATATGGACAAGCTTTATTTGCGTGAGGAGAACAACAACAAATGGAGAGCAGCAGCAGTAATGCACGAACCACACCCATCAGCATCACCAACTCAACAACAACAAAAAAAGCAACCACAGCAACAACAAAACAGTTTTCGTAGTATATTGCGCTCGTTGTTGGTGAGTAATGAAATCAAGGGTGAAGATGAAAATCATTATTGTTGCAGACCCATTGATGATTTTGAAGGGATTGGCAGTACATGGAATACGCGCATCAATAGATATGGAAAAGATATTAGATTTTGCAGAAGTTGTGGGATTTGCAGCGACCCTTTGAATACTATTGATGTGCGAAATAGCACAATCGAGTTGAAATGTGGGCGTCATCGTGCGCATTCTAATTGCGCAGAAAAGTCTCCAAATTGCATCTTTTGTATATGCGATTTTTGCGAAAAACCTGCTACAGAGGACCGTCCACTCATAATTTATGCATGCGGATGTATGTTTCATGTCTCTACTGAAACAGAGCATTGCATGGATCGAAACGAAGAAGTGAATTATGCAGTGCGCGCTGGTGACATTTGTTGTCCATTTTGTTCGTGCGTTAACGATAATAACCGCATCATCCCTCAACCGTCCGACAACAGTTTGGCACGTTTGAAGCGCGATGCAAACGATCATTTGCTGTTTTTCAGTTTACGCCAAATGCTGATTTTAGTATCTTACATGAAGAAGCATCCATTGACACTCGATTCTTGTGGTATCAGTTTGGATGATCTGGCGCGATGTGGGTTATCATTGGACATGTTGTTAAACTTATATTTCGTGCCCAAGTTATTGGCAAAACCCATTGATTCAGAAATCCCACCTATTTTGCGCGTCTACCCACATTTGACAATCGACAGAATGCTGTTAAGTGACACAGAAACTCAATTTCCATTGCGCATTAGGAGCCATACTGCCACCCCAGTCAATTCAATGAAAAAACTAAACACTTCAATCTTGGTCGAAATTGGATTGACTTATGAGCATTTAGTGAGCATGCAATTGAAATGCATACATTTACCACTCCTTGACGACTTTAACAGCTGGGCAAGAAACTATCCTGAAGTGGTGCATGGAGTCTTCAAGTTACCAGATTTTACAAACAGCGAAGTTGCAAAATATCTTTGGAAATGCGGTTTTGTTACCTATAATCAACCTGCACCACCAGAACAACAACAACAACAACAACAAACATCGCCAACATTGTCTAAACCGTCACAACCACAACCACAGCGTCCTGAATGGATTAAACCATCTTCTTCTACTGCTTATATCGACAAGCAACAACAACAAAATTTGTTATTGAATGATGAAGATAGCAACGGCAACATGTCTGCATTTCAATCCAGTGCGCCCATGATGGTCAATCCAAATTCAATTAAAGGTATCATGGGTGTCACACGTTTTGATGGAAATGGTAACAACAAGTTTTATTATCCGGACAACGCACGTCAATACAACTAAAAAAAACTTTGTTGTCGACAAATTAAAATAAAAGCGCATTCTTTTTTTTCTCTCTCTCTTTTTTTCATGGTAAACCACAAACAACATGTCAACAAAGCGTGTGTACACGAAACTCATTGTGATCATATCCAGTAATGAGCGACTTGGATATGTAGATGATGTCGAGTTAGAATTGGATTCCACATTCAATAAGCCCGGACAACCTATCCGTGTGATATTTGCATATCGCAAAGGTTTGCAAAACGATTCTGAAATTGAAGGTTTACCTGCCGGATTTGAACTTAGTTATGGCACAAACTTGCCTGTTGGTGACATAGTGTATTTGGGTGTGTACAACAATCCAGAAACTGGCGAAGAAATGAAACCCGTGTTGTTGCGCATCGATGAAAAAAAATCATGGAATGATTGGGAAAATTGTGTCAAAGGTTCGAGTCATGCGCATTTCTTGTCGCAAATTAGTCGCATGCGACAATACCCAGAAGCAGATTTGGCAGTGGTGGTTTCTGGAATGCCACAAGATCACATTGTCATTTCGCGATACACCGAACTGAAACCTTTCATCACCAAACAATTGCAATTGTCAGAAGACTATGATCAAGACGGAGAACAAAAATACAGAGATGCAGGCATTCGTGTTTACCATTGTTATGGTGAAGCATTAGTGTCATACTATGTCTCGAGAGTGTGTGAATTTTACTTGAGTGGACATTTCTCATTGAAATCCAAAGCCAACAATACAACCACCGATCCTGAAGTGCTTGCCATGATCACTGAATCGCGCAAGATCACTGACCCAAAAAAATTTTTACACGGAGTTGCTGGAAAACTCAATGGTATTGGAGAAGTACTTGGGGGAGTCATCGCAGAGAAGTATGGAACGCTAGGTAATTTCATGAAATATGCATTAGGGGAAAACTCATTGGACTTCTTGACAGACATTAATGGCATTGGTAAAATCAAGAGTGCAGGTGCACACAAACTGATATTCGGAGACAAATTAATGGAACACACACGTGTAATCAATGGCGGCGGGAAAGTGACTAAGAAAAGACAACAACAAAAGAAACAAACAAACAAAAAGGGAAAGGAAAAAGTTGCAATCGAAGAAGAAGAAGACACAGACATTGAACAACAACGGCACGAGGATAGTGATGACAATGATGATTGGGGAATAAGAGTTTCATGTGATTAAAAAAAACGTTTTTTTTATTAATTAAAAAAAATCAAAAATCAATCGCCTTCTGAAAATTCATCTATGTAACATGGTGCGTTACAACGTGTGCATTTCCTCCGTTCGTTATCCACATCGCTATTGATGACTTTGGAAATATTATCTTCATCACCATCTTCGTCTTCATCATCACTGATCATTCTCTTGTTCTTCTTTTTGACATCAAGGCGCATGGGAATAGTGAAACATCTAGCACATGAATAGTATGCTCCGCATGAGTGTTTAAATGTACATTTTGCGCGGCCTTGACATAAAGTGCATCCAGGTGGCCCTTGTTGTTCTTGCTGTTGTTGGCGCTTCAAAATGGGTTTTGGTTTTGATGACTCCGATGCGAAAGGTGGCAAAGTTGGATCATTTTCTTCTTCGTGTTCGAATTGAATGTTGTTGCCACCGTCAAATTCATCGATATCATCATCGTCAAAATCACTAACTGCACTGCTACTTTCATTGCCACTGAATATACTTTCTCCATCGGTACTTGCATCGTCATATGTTCTTTTGGAAACTTCGTATTTTTCTTGTTGCTGTTGTTGAACTTGCTGTGATGGCTGTTGTTGTTGTTGCACTAAATTAAGTTCGCCTGATAATGATTGAGGCCAATACTCTTCTAGATATTCACGATGGAATCTATGAAAGCAATCCAACACAAGATTGTAATGTTGATCCATAAGTTGTGTTAATCGCTTTTGCATGATTTCGGAATAGAATTGTTGGTGTACAGGATGCACGACAACATCATATTTGGCAGTAACATCTGCGGCGTTTGAAGTTCCGTCTTCATGCGCAATTGGTAAACTGCGTGCTTTAGCGAAGGCAATATAGTGGCAAGGGATCTTGATCATTACAGCTGACGAGTGTGAACTTTCCATTTTGGGATACAAAATAAATCGGGTAGGGGAATTAAGAAATGCATCGGCACCAAATCTTATCGTTCCAAATGTCCAATTGGGCAATATCTGATTAAAATCAAATGGCTCTTCATCATTGATAGCAAATTCTAATAATCCAGGTGCAACTGGTTTGTCAATGGGCGGTGCCGTGACAATAGGAGCAGCTGGCCTCCGAGGAACGATACCACGAATAACTGGAACAAATGGTTGTGATGGTTGTTGTTGTGAATGAATATCATTGTTGCCACCAATTCCCATTTGTCCAATCGATGGAGAAGAAGATGAAATCTTGTAATTGTGTCGTTTGGCTTGTGGGCGTTGTTGTTGTGGCATAGAAGGATATGTTCTGTGTGGTGGTGGCGCGGGTGGTTTCGGTTGCCTTAATCTGATATCACCTCTTTTCTGCTGTGGTACCTTGGTTTTACCTTTAGCATTTTTACGCCTTTCAATAGATTGGAATGAATGTTGACTGCTACTAATGGACATTACATCTGATTCTTCCCCTGATTCAGCTGCATCTGCCAAAAACGGATTTTTCGCCCTCTGTTGCGATGATGCCCGTGAAGATTGAGATCTAGTAGTAATCTTGTTTGAAGCTAGACTATCATCACTGTCATCACTGCTATCCAATTCAGAAGATTTGCGCTTTTGCCGTCGTCTCTTGGGTCCTACAATGCGATCCTGAGAAGCAGGCCATAAATCCAATTCGTCAGTAGGAGGTGGAGATGATGTTCCTTCTTCGTCTTCCATTCTCCCGCAAACACACACAAACAAGAAAACAAAAATAAATGTTTTTGTTTTTCGACCCAACAAAAAATATTTTCTCTTTTTTCCCCCGGCCCAAAACCAAAAAAATACTTAAATATTTTTTTTCTTTCCGCAAGCTAATAAACAAAAACAAAAAAATGGGCGATTGGGCAGAAGCGATTCGACGCGTGTTTACTCTTTATTCAGAATGTGTTGGATACGATTTCATTAATCAACAAAACAATGAGAGAGTGCTTTACTTTGAGATATCAAGTATCAAGAAAGTGGAGCAAAAGCAGCAGCCGCAACAGCCAAAAGAAATATGCGAGCGCTACATGTGTATGGATATGGAAGCATTGCTAAAATATATCAATTTCATGGGCACTCAATTAGTGCGTTTAGATTTGGGACCTGTTTATGAAGCAACTGGACCTGATCGCATGTTTGCTCGTTCACCGAAAGATGGCAACCCCATTTACAGCCCATGGCATTTGGATTGTGACATGAATGAGGTGACTTTATTTAGCAATGACAAGAGACGTAAACTTGATTCTAATGGCGGTGTTGCGAGTGTTGCAGCTAAACCACGTCCATGTTGTGGAGTTCAAAAAACCTGTTGTGCCATCTGTTGGAACAGCTTGGCTATCCCACTTATCAAAGCATGCATTTCAACATGTCAGCGCTTATACAATTGCCGGCCACATGTCTTTGCTTCTGGACAAAAGGGTTTGCACTTCTGGGTACCATCGCCCAAGTTAGCAGCAGCAACGGATAAAATTACGAGAACTAAAATATTCGACTGGTTCTTGAAATGCATTGTATGCGAATTGGAGGACAATCATAACTTGCGCGTCAATGGATTCAAATTATTCGATTCTGCGTGCACAACTGGACCTACTCACATGATACGCATGCCATGGAGTATCCACAACGAGACCGGTAGACGCGTCATTGAATTGAATCTTGACGACGAAGCTAGTTGGGAATATAACACGGTCATCACACGTTCTCAAGCATTAAATCTTATATAAAAAACACCTTTTTTATACAAAAAAACTTTTGTTAACAACGAAGAGAAAAAAAACAAAAATGGGATTAACGAAAAAGGTCTTGTTTGAACAATTGTTTGAATCGGCAATCATACCAGTGAAACCTGGGCGTTTCAAGTACAAGTCCGAACAACGATTCAGAAAATTTTCGATACTTGTTGATGCTATGCACTTGTTGTTTGTATGGAACAATTGCAATCAACTATCAGATGTGCCATTTCACGTGTTTAACAGTATCCCAAAAATGCTGGGTAACATTCCCATTACCGAAGTCAATTTGCTATTATTGTGTTTTGATTTGGGTACGCGTCCATCATTAGAACGTGGGTTCGTTTCACATAATAGACGTGGAAATGATGGTGCACGTGAGGAAGCGCTCACTAAAATGGGTTCAGTCGCTGCTAAACGTGTGCAAGCTATTTTGAATTCCAAAACACCACAAGAACTCGATAGTTTGCCATGGCCTGGATTGGATGGTTATAGATACCTGTTTTCATGCCCTGGGTTCAAAACGCGCATTCTAATTCCATACATTAGATATCGTTGTGACATTGATGCGCGCATCAAAAATTTGCTCAAAGAATGGGCGAAAACCACCAAAATAGTGACAAGAGGTTTGCAACAAGAATTCGCACCTGACCCCAATGGCGGTATGAATCCACCACCTTATGCTCTCCGGAAAAAGACAGAATCATGGGGATGTGTTGAAGTGTATCAACCAGGTGGACATTTCATGCGCTCCATAGAATATGATGGAGTGGTATCGGTGGGTGCACCTGAATCTGACACGATGGTGCCATCTTTCATGATCAATTTGGTGCGTCGTGATCATCGTTTCGATGTAATGATGATCAGCAATGACACAGACATGGGACCCAATGCATTATTGACAATGGGTTGGATGATCAATTCTGCATTACCAGAAACACAAGGTCAAGGACTCTATTTCCGCGTGAAAGCATTCATACCTGCACATTTCGCAGACAATCCAGAATTGAAAGACAATGATACTTATGATTTGCGTTTATGTTACAATATTGTGCAAAACAAGGCAAATGAATTGATGGCACTAGCTGCTGGGCATGACATATCTGTGGCTAGTAATGAATTTGCCAAGCGCTCGTTCACTAAAAATTTCATTTTCTTATTATCCATGTTTTTCATGTTGGGTGGGAATGATTATGCGGAAAGTTTACCCAAGATAGGACCTGAAGATTGGCTCAAAGGCTTGGAGAGATACATGACCGAACGAGGGTTGTTTACACGCATGTCCAAAAATTTGGAGGGCACATATCATCATTACAATGTCAACCAAAAAGGTTTCATGCACATTATTGAATTCGATAGACTTATGTATACTGCGACAACGGCAAACATCCCAACCATTGAATTGCCAGTATGGTCAGAACCATACATTAACAGATATCGTTTCTTGCATTTGGCGGGTATCACCATCAAAGAAAAATTCAAGACATTTGAATACATTCAACAACTTGAATCTAAAAGTGTACCTGATAGTAAACGCAAAAATCCTACAACCTTGTCGGTGAGCTACATGCTTTCGATAGTGAATCGGGCGTTCTATAGTTTGACATACTTTGCAACACAAATCTTACCTGAAGCAGACATGCCAGAAGCGCTTACAATTTCAACAGACCTTTCTGGATTCAAAAGATTAAATTCAAAACTTGAAGAAAAAGACACGGTTGATCCAGACTTTAACTTGACATGGGAACCAGCTGTTTGGGGTTGTGGTGGTGGTGGTGACAACAATAAGAAACGAAAACAAGACGAAGATGAATTTGTTATCAAGAATAAGAAGAAAAAGAATTAATTAATGAAAATATTCAATTTTAAGCTTTTGATGCTGTTGCATTGTGATCAATTTCTGATAAACGTGTTTTAGTGGTGGTGGCTCATTCAATGATTGTTGCTGTCTATGTGCATCCAACAAGATATGTTCAATGTATCTCATGATCATGGTGATGCTCAATTTCTGTTCGGCAGTAACCAAAATGAAAGGTGTCGTATCTGGATCAAAACAACTTCGTTGAAGATACCCATGTAACATAGATTGCATACACAATCCAGTCTTGAGTTCCAATTGATTTGCACTATTAACAAAAATCACTAATGTAGGCATTTGAGTATTTTTTTATTTGCAATAATAACAAAAAAAAAGGGGGGGGGGTTTTTTATTTATCATCATTGATAGCTACGATAGAACATGTTGTTGATAGCACGATTAGTTGGCATCTGATGTTGTGGCTTGCTGTTGTTGTTCCATGAAGAAGAAGAAACTTGCTGTTGTTGTTGAGGTTTGTATTGTTGCTGGGGTGATGTTGGTGTTTTCAAGTCGATTTTGGGCAAGTTTCCTAGACGCATTTCACGTTCAATGTATTCATGTAATTTCTTGTTGAAATCGCCCTTATTGTCGGCAACAAATCCTGCTTGTGATGAGGAACGCTTGTTGCTCCCACGCTGAAGCGGTTCTTCTTCCTCGATAATCATTTGTTGTTCATCTTCGCCATCATCATCAAAACCAGCAAAAGCAGTTGTTGCTGATTTGCGCTTGGTAGATCCAATGTAAACATCGAGCGTTTTATCCATTTGTTTCCAGATCATCTTCTTGGATTGAGTATATTCAGGTGCATTGGAAATTACAGCCAAATATTCTTTAGGAGTGAAACATTGTTCAGTATCGATCAATGAACTGCTCATTCCATTGATGGCATCCTGGAGCACATTGTGACTTTCACACGCGGTCATGTATGCTTTGAACGCATTCATATCGCATGATTGAATTGCCAAAAATAAGGGTGTACCCCATTTCGCTGGGCATTGCATGATATTGATACGAGGACCTAAACCAAGCAAAGTCGTGAGTGCAAACATGTTCTTTTTCATAAAACATAAACACAATGCATTCACTGGCAATCCTTGATATTTGCCATTCTGCGTGAAATCGATAGCTTGATCTTTAGTCAGTGCATTGAACAGCTGAGCAGATGCATCACTCTTTTGAACAATGATGTGCATCAATGGAGTCATGTCTTGGCACGAAACATCATTCAAAAATTTCGCCCTTTCTTCTTGTTGAGGTAAACTAGCAACTTCAGTCTTGTACAATTCAAGCGCTTCAACAAAATTCTTGTTTTGAACCATGCTACAAAACACTGGCACATGATCAATAACGCTCTGTTTTTTCGCAGCGATTGGTTGTTGTTGTTGTTGTTCATCGCTCATACCAGATGAAATCGTTGTCGATTGTTGTTGTTCAGACGAATCAGTGGTACCACCACTGATGGAAGAATCACCAAGAACGTCCATGATAGCAGCAGCAGCTGATGGATTGGATGCACTTGTTGATTTTTTACTTCCACTACTTTTAGATTGTTTTGTGGTGGGGGCAAGTGGTGGGGTTGAAAGATCCATAATCTTTTTTTCTTCGTTGTGCGCAAAAGACTTGATTTTGTGTTGTATGAGGGAGAGGAAAAAAAAGGACGAGAATTTATATATGCCCCATCTTTAAGCATCAGATGCTACAAATTTTTCGTATGCGGTGATCAATTGCAAACATTGAGATGTAGTAGGTATTTTGTTATTCCAAGGTGGCATAGCTACATGACATCTGATGAGCACATGTATTGCCAATTCTGTGCGCAGATGTTTGCTGATTAACATGCACAAAAACATTTGTGGAGGGATGTGATCGTGAATATTACGAATCGTTGTTGTGCATTCTTCTGTATATTTTTTCGCGTTGTTGTCTGTTGCGTTGTCATCTAACGCACACTCTTTGAATTGGACAATTTTACAAAGCATAATAAGCACTTGCGATGGTAAGATGGAAATCTCATGTTCCGTTATGGGTTTTGCTTTACGATTCACACGCGAATCGAACATACCTGGATATCTCTTTTGGCGGATGATGAGCATGATGATGATCCTGAAAATCAAAATCCGAAGCATGTGTTTGTGTGTGTTGTATAGCGATTGTGCCATATTACAGAACCATTGAGGTTTTACAATCCGGTATGAATTTACAGCTTCCAATGTCATCGGATCAAAAATGACATCTTTGCTCAACTTATTCTTTAGAACAATCCATCCACCACCATTCTCAAAGTTGTTTATCTTTTCATGCGAAGATATGATACGATCAGTAGCTGCATGATATTTCGTTTGCAGCGAATCCAAGTACTCTTCTAAACGCATCTGAAACACATTAACGTTGATGCAATGTATTTCAATCGAATTTTCAACATGTTTCATAATCATTGGAAAGAGTGCACCAGGTTGTGTAACGTGGACAGGATTTTGTTTCTTTCCTATCTTCTTGTTATTGGTTGTCGTTGTGCCTTCTTCTTCATCTTCTTCTCCAGATACATCATCAGTTGATGAATGTTGTTGTTTCTTGATCTCTGCGATTTGCAAACTAATGTCTAGTATATTATTGCGTTCATTTTCATCTTCAACCTTGTTCATGGCAATGGCCATTCCAATTAATTCATCAGGAACATATAATGCTGCTATTGGTGTCGATGGTGACGATGTCAATTTACTGCTACTACCAGCTATCGCCCAACAATTATCTGCCAATCTATTTTTCTTATGTAGTGAACGATCAAGTGATTCTTTGCGTTTAGCATATTCTGGATCCCAATCAACTCGGCGTTTGACACGTGCGAGTGTTTCTTCGGCATGATCCATGTGATTGAGTGCGCGTTGATAATTTTCTGCGCGCATAGTTGAAGCAATTTTGATCAACACAGAATCGATGACACGTTGTGATGCAGGACATTTCCAACCTTCACCACTACCTGTCATCATTTGCATCCATGAACATTCTTGTTTGCAAACATGAATGCGCATCGAATCACAACAAAATGTCACCGCTCCAGTAGGTTTGACCCATCTCCCTACAAGCGATGACCAAAATTGAGTCGAATCAAAATACACAAGTTTGCACAAATCTCTGTCACATGACTTGTGTGTATTATCAACACGTGCAGAAATGTAGGATGCGCATGTTCTATACTGTGCTTCAATGTCTACAAAAATAGGCGCTTCCATGAACATGATGGTATTGAAAAGTGTACTACCAGGATCAGGTGGTGTTTTTGATGATATCCCTGATGCACGACAAGTTGCCAAATACACTCCCATTCTCAAATACAATTCATGCGCTTCTAATTCATAATCGTTAACGATGTTGATGGAATTATCATAAACAGGAACATAATAACCATCATCGTCATCAATGCCTCCAGGATTTTCTACAACTGGAGTGGTATCAACTGTCATGAGGGTATTAAGTTCTAACAATTGTTCATTCAAGAATTGACTCGGCTGCGTTATTGTTGTCACTCCAGCAGCAGAAGCATTGCTGTTGTTGTTTGGGATCACTACTTTGGAGCGTGTGGGCAATTTGGAATAAAAACTGGATCGATGCTTAATGACACGAGCCATCTTGCGTGTGATTGCATTTTTAGCTACCTTTAGTTCGTGCGATGATGATCTCGATGTTGTTGTTGACGTTGTTGCTGCTATATCTTTTTTCTTTATTGCAGCAATGTTTGCTATCTTCTCATGTTGTTGCCCAAAAAATTTCGAAGTTTTTTTTGTTGTTTGTTTGGGTTTTTGAGGTTTTTGAGATTGTTGTTGTTCTTGTTTTTTTTTCGGTGCTGTTGTTGATATCTTTATTGGCAAAGTACCACCCGACAACAATAACAAGGCTCTATTTTTCTTGCCCAAACTTCCTTTGGGTCTTCCCATTTTTTTTGGAAATGAAAATTTTTTTTCGAAAAAGAAGGTGTATTTATTTATTCGTTTTTATTATACATGTTCATCGCACCTGATGGTACAACCATTAGTGCATTGGGATCTTGAACGTATTGTTGTTGTTGCGGATAGTAATAATATGGTTGTTGTTGCTGCTGCATCATTAGCATTTCTTGCTGTTGTTGTTGTTGGTCTGGTGTATACATTGTTGGAATTTGTTGCTGTGGTGCAATTAACATGTTCAAGGCGGCAACAGCCTGCTGTTGTTGTGTTATTGAAGAACCAATACCTGCCAGTTGAGTCAGCGAACTCAATGCATTGGTAGGATCTACAAAACCAGTAGCTGTCACCGCCAAATTTCCCAATGGATTATTTTCAAAATCTTTTTTCTTTTTTGCAAATTTACTGCAATATGGTCCACATACACATGCACATATAATAATCAAACAAATAACACAACACACTGGTATCATCACCAAAATGGCAATAGTTGCACTCTTGACGTTATTGACGCAAGTCGTTGTCCCTGGAACAATTTCATCCCATTCATCGGGTTTTAAAATCTTACCCGCAACACTTGTAGTTGCACAAAATGGAGCGGCAATAATTCCCACGATACTCTCTATACCACCCATTTATTTTCTCTCTCATATCGGAAGAAAAAAAAGAAAAAAATAGGTAATGATGGCGATTCGTCGAAAAAAAATTTTTTTGCCGAAGCAGGAGTTTTTTTTATGTGTGTGGGGTGGTGAGGGATTTAAATATAAACCCTGGAGAGGAAAAAAATTTTTTTCTTGATAGACCACAAACAAAACCAAAAAAAATGAAGAAACCGATTTTGAGAAAATTGCTAACTGATGATGGTGTGCAAAAGCTTGAGAACACCGAAGAGGGTGCATATGATATGGTGAAATGGTATGTCGAGCAAGTTGCATTTTTGCAATGCATATTTGAAAACATGGACAGGTTGAAACCAGCCGAAGGGGAATCAGTGATTACCCCTTGCAACTTTGAACCCACTTTGACCAGTGGACAAATTGCATCAACAAAAAAAATTAATTTCCCGTTGATCGGACAAGAAAAATTATCAGATTTGATTTTGGAAAAATACGAGCAACTGGTTGCTACTCAGGAATTCGTTTTATCATTTCAATATGACAACAGTGCCACTAAAGACGACGATGATGATGAAGCATCAGGAGCAGAAGAAGACGAAGTAATCATGGAAAGCGGCGGTTTCAATCACGCCGATGAACTAACAATGCTGATGCACAAGGATAAAATCGCACAAGAACCAGAGAAACTTCGGCAATACAGATTACAATATTCAGTCTTGGAGGCACACCGTCGTTTCGCTGTGGCAGTTCGGGAGATGAACATCGCTAGACCAGATCGCAAGATGTCATTAGCTTCTCATGCTCATCAAATGGAAGTTGGATATGTACCAAACTTGCGCAAAGAAGGTTGGAATCATTTGGCTAATGCAGGTGCTGAACTGGCAATTAAATTGCGCGGATTGGGGGCGTCATCGCATCAAAGAACACACACATCAACTCAACAACAACAATCATTAGACCAAGAAGAAGAAGATATCGTAATGAAAATGACCAACTCGGCCGATGAACAACTATTACCATCGCCTTCGAGTGAAAGTCGGAAACGCACACGCGAAGACACAAAAAAGAAGACATCAAAGAAACCCAAACAAGATAATAAAAAAGGCAAAGCAAAGGCTGTCGAAGAAGAAGGGAACGACGATAATTCAAAACCAATTCCAATTGCTGCAAGAAATGATTTGATTGATGATGGTGATGTACTAGATGATGGACTAGACCCCCCTGTCGATTATGGATCAATGTTGGATTCACAATAAGAAAAAAAACACATACACACACTTTGTAATATGTATATAATATATAACGTTTTTTTAAAAAAAATTGTTCTATTTTTTTCTCGTGCAATCACAAATTAGTTTCGTCTTTCGAAGGGGGGATGGAGGGGGGAAATATGGAATGGACAAGTAAAAAGGTAAAAAACCCTCCCAACATTTTTTTCCATTAGGCTGTTCGTGGTCAAGCAGCTGATGTAGTCTTGTTCGATGAGTTCTTGTTTGGAAACCCGAAATTCTTTTTGGAGGTTGTATGTCCACTATTGTTCGAAGGTTACTCTGTGTTTGTGGCACTATCATCAATGAAAGCAAATACACCTATGGCTGGCATTATTGATTATGCCAAAGCTAATCCACAAGAACTATTGCATTATGAACGTGTGGGTATCTGTCCAGAATGCAAGAATTTACAATCGGTAGTGGAAATGGTGTTGTGTCCACATGAAAGTTATGTGAACCCTGTGTGGAAAGATTCACTAAAAGGTCAACAACTCAAGAAAATGATGTCTTCAGTGCAAGGTGGTGAGACGGCATACATGGTATATAAATGATTCTTATTTTATGAACAAACACATACATACTCTTAAAAAAAATGTCAATCCAAAAAAACTTGTGTATTAATTGCCAGGCTGAAGCCATGTCATTGGCATCGAGTAGCATCAACAAAGTTTTCCATCCAGAAGACTTGCGCGATTTGTTTGATCGCAAAAATTTCATTGAACGCACAACAAGACCCGAATTAATTTGCATTGGAATTGATCCAAACAATGGAGGTGCATGTGATGTTGGAATGACTGCTATCGTTTATTACCCCAATGATGCTGCATTGGTAAATTTTTTTAATACTTTATTTAACAAATGCATATTGATTGAGTGCTGCGATGCTAGCATAATAGCGCAAGTCAGAGATTTGGTGTTTTTGCCTCTTCTCTTGCAAAGTTTGAATGATGCGCGTTATAATCAATGGGTGATTTGGATTTTCATCGAATATGAGTTCTTCCATGTATTTTGCATTAGCATCGCTTTGATAATCTTCTGCACGCTTTTTGAGTTTAGCGATGCTCCATACATTGTTGGTGCTTTTCAAACTCAACCATTCATGATGCGTTGGGACAGTTGCCATTCCATCGAATTGTCCCCAATCTTTGAGCATTGTACTGGCCAGAGTTTGTGCCATCAACACTTCGTTTGTGGCAGAAAATAAAGCAGTTGCACATGGATATGCTAATGGATATAAACAATCATCCAACCAAGCATCGACTTGATCTGGTTCAACAATCCATGAAAGCAGAAATGAATTGACACGACTTAGTAAATATCCATATGCCATAAACCACGACAATTCGTTAGTTTCGCTCTTGACAGTATCGCGCAGTTCAGGAAAACAAACAAATGCAAAAATGAACAAGAGTTTCCAATCACTACTATATGTTTTTGTTTTTGAAACATCACATTGCCGTGTCCATGACATGAGCACATATTTGCGTGTATCGTTTGCATTCATTCGATACACACTTTCTTTAAGTTGTGTGAGCAATTCTCTCACAACAAATCCATCGTGAAACAAACGCAAAAACAAACATTGTTTTGTTGTTATTATCAATTGCTTTTGTTGTCCATCAGTTGTTGATGTGTATTCATAATTGTTGTTGTTAACTGACATGCTTTTTTTTCTTGATTAGATTGGTGCAGTATGTGTCTACAAGAGTGTCAAGGATATGCAAACTTATACTCCTCGAATGACTGTTGAGTTAGTCAGAAATTTGGCTGCCAGATATCCAGGAGCAAGATTTGTAATTGGATGTGAAGATAAACCATCTCTCTATGCTGAAGGTATTCAACGTGCACTTGATGAAGCCATTCGTGGTGATATCTTGAGAGCACAAGAAGCTGCAAATAGTGGTATGGAACGTGATCTCAATACACAATTTGGTTTGGGAAAAACAGTGATTTACGAAGTGCGCACATCCAACAACAATATTGGAGGTGGCAGTGGAATCAGTAAAAACAGAGGCGAAAGTAGCCAACGTATGCTTCAATTGGCGAAAAACATGATTGCAGAAAAGCTGCGCATCTCAACTAATGTGTATTGTCATACCAATCACGATACTTATCCATACAAATCCATGACTGATTGGGTATTGAATATGACTTTAATGCAATACAAGAATGCAGTGATGATCATGAACAATGACGGTTCATACAGCGATTCGGGAAAGGGTATGGGTAATGATGATATTTACTCAAGCTTGAAATTAGCACTTTACACAGATTACATGTGCAGAGGTGCTAATGCAAATCAAGTTGCATCTATTTCGCACCCTAAGGGTACTGTGTTAAATCCATCATTCAGAACACAACAAGTCACGATTCGCGAATTGAAAGCACGTGCAGAAAAAGAAGGTATTGAAAACGAAAAATAAAGTCGTGTTTTTTATTTAGAAGAATGCACGCGCATACAAAAAACAAAGTTTTCTTCAAGCAAATCCGCTTGTCGTGTCAGGTGTTGCAACAGGATTGTTATTATCAGAAGGATGTTCAGTCGAAGAAGAAGGAATAGTGTATGGGTATTCGGGTGTCTCGACTTCTTCTTCGCGAGCTTCTCTTGGGAATGAAAATGCAGCTCCAGGGAATTCCTTGGGGACAGCTCCTGTATCTCCATTAGGGTCTGCCAATAGTAACCAAGTGATGCTGTTATCTCCAACAGAGATGGCCATATTTTTCAAATGCTCTGCCTTGAATGGCCGTGGTTCAACAGTATCGTGCAAGAAAGCCATGTATCTGGAGTTTTGTTCAAAATCATGAACTGAAGAAAATTTGGGAATTTTTTCGGGTGGGGTGTTGATTAGGCGCTCATTGATGAAGGCATTTTTGGTAGAAGCAGATTTGACCACACCTAATTTAGTGGCATCAGTGTTGTTCCATTCTTGTTCTGCCAAGAAGCGCATTTCGGCAAGAGACAAGTATGCACCATCAACAATCACATAGTAGTTCTTAACTTTACTATGGATTTTGGGTTTCTCTTGTGAAATGTATCCATTGATGAATGAGATGCGCGACTCTTTAATTATCTTATCCAATGCATTACTGCGCGCATCCAAACCCTTGGACGACAAGTCACAAATAGGGTCAATGTTGTCCACTTTGATGAGTTTAACAACAGTTTCATATTCTTGTTCGCTACTTATGCGCACTCCCCATTGATTAATCAGTTTACTCCAGTCGATGTAAATGTCGCGCATGATGAATGCGGTACTTGAATTATAGGCTTTAGAGAGTGCAGCCTTATCCAAGATGGCATGCGGTTGTCCAGTAGTAGTGACAAAAGTGCCCACAATCCAAGAATCAATTTCAGCATTATCTGCCAAACGCATGAATGCATGAAGCATGCCTCTGTTCGTAATACCCACAGTAGCCCATCTGTCTCCCATGATTGAAGTGGATTTAGCGAAAGTGAATCTATCCTTGCGCACTTGCACTTTGGCAACATCTTTTGGAGTAGATGCCACACCGGAAATAATATCGATGGACAAAGGCATGTTCAGTAACAACTTGTCATCTTTAGGATCTGTGTGATCGAAAGTGTAACGTGTTCTGTAGACGGGATGATTCAAATCAGTAGCGGGCATGTCGCTAGGTTTGGGGTCATACTGAACATATTGGATTTCACGAATACCAAAATTGAGGAATTTTGAATCCGGGTCCATTGATTGCAGAGTGGATCTGGTCAATGAGAATGGTATGACGAATGAATAATATGAAGGGATTTTGTTGGGCACGCCTTCAACAATAGGGCAGCTGGTGGTATAACACAGACGACTCCAAGTATCCAACAGAGTCTTCATCAAACAAGCATTCATTTGATTATCTTCAACACTTGAACGTTTTTCGATTTGTGAATATTTGAACCAATAACCCACGACACATTTAGCCTTCTTGTCATCAGTTGCCGCAGCAGTAGAGGTGGTTGCATCAGCAGCAGCTGAAGAAGAAGACGAAGAAGAAGCAGCGGGAGTGGCAGTGGTACCAGTTTTTTTCTTGCGTGAATAAGTGCATGATAATTGAACACTGAGGGCGAAAATCCCACCATTTTTCAAATTATCTTCAAATCCCATTTGGGTACTGAATTTGACCACAGACCCAACGTGCAATTGATATCCAACAGTTTCGGGTGCCTCGTCGAACATTTCCGAATCTTGGTAATAAGCATCAACGACGATGGGATTGGGGTGATTAGGTCTCACTTCTGATGCAGGAATTTTGATGTTATCTTTGGTACTGCCAGTGCGTCCATCCATACTGTAAGTGGGTTTGCCAGTGTAATCCAAACGAGTTGCAGTGGCAATAACTTGGTTGTAACCTTTGCGGTCACTAAAAGTGCCAGGCTCAAACCCAATGATAACACCAGTTCTATCACTAGGTTTAGCACCGCTTTTCTTATCTTCTGACATTTTGCGTTCAACGCAGTAAATGAGAACAATGGGATCACCACCACCTTGACGTGGAGGTTCAACTGCTTCAAGTCTAGCAGACTTGTATCTGTCACTGTTCATGTAGGCCGGACGTTTCATTGTTTGTATGTGTTGTGATTTTTTTTTCCAAAGAAATTTTTTTTCTCGTGTGCACACAGGGGGGTTTTATTATGTTTGCACAGGAAAAAACTCGAAAAAAATTTTGCGATCTCATCTTGTTTTTTTTACAAACAAATTTATTTTGCATCCGAATCAGAACCAGATGATGAAGATGATGATTCAGATCCAGATTTGGATGATTTTGATTTCGAGCTAGACGATGATGGCGACTCTGAATCAGAACCAGAACTAGACGTCGATGAAGAAGAATTGTTGCTGCTTGAATCTTTTTCCTCTTGTTGTTGTGGTGGCGGTGGAGGAGTTTGTTGTTTTTTGGGTTTTTTCGCAGGCGCTTTTTTTGTTCTTTTGAGAGGTTCTTCCTCGGCTGGTTTAGTCTTCTTTGTAACAGGAGGAGGTGGTATGGTGTTTTCTTCATCGCTACTGTTGTTGTTTTGTTGACGCGCAGCACCACTTTTGGATGATTCAGGTTTGCCATCATCCTTTTTTTGTTGTTGTGTCCGTGCTTTACGTTGTTTAGCAGGTTTGGGTTTGGGTTCGGGTTCTTCTTCCTCCTCTTCGCTACTATTTTGTGGTTGCTTCTTCTTTTGCCGTTGTTGTTTGGGTTTGGCATTCTTTGCAGCCCGAGGTGCTTTGGTTTGTGTGGGTTTTTTCTCTACACCATAAGCCAGTAAATTCTTTGCTTGTTCTTTGTCATCGCTATTTGTCAACAATTTCATGAGTTGAGTATCTTTGACGATCTCTTGTATGTGTTTGGAATCCAATGGTGGTGCATTCTTTTTAATGAAATCACTTGCATTGGTTTGGAAAGTTTCCTTGTCAAAAGGTTCATAAAGTCCAAGTTTGAACCAACCATACATGTCAAATGGAGTAATCTTCTTTTTGGTTGGTGTTGGTTTGGTAGTGGTGTTTTTTTCTGTTGCTGTTGCTTTGCGAGGCTGGTTCTTTAATTCCGAAATGATCTTGCATCGAGCAAAGAAACGTTTGATCATATTCTTGACTTGATTTGCAAGTTTAGTTGAGCCCGCATCATCAATGTCAAAATCGCGTGCAGCTTGAGTTGCCATGATTAATTTTTTGCACCGTTCATTGAGAGCTGCTTCTATGGCATTTTTGTTATCAACATTTGTGGTGTCATTGTTGTCGTCCCTTGTTGTCGCCACAATGGTCTTTGTTGCAGATACAGTGCCTATCCGGAACTTGTCATCAACAAACACTTTCACCACACCCTTGTCTTCTTCAATGCGTTTCATGAGTTTGATTATTTCGGCTGAATTATTATCAGCATTGGTCAATTCCGAAAATGCTTGTCTAAGTGCAGAAGCCAATGCAGCATTTTTGAATTGCACAGTGGTGTTGTTCAAATTGTTTGTGATCTCGCGCAATACTTCTTGTTCCTCGCTTGTGGCCTTTCCTTTTCCTTTGTCCGATACTGGTGGTGGTGCACCATCGCCTTTGGCTATTGGTGTGCGCGATTTCATCATGGCTTCATAAGATGAGCGAATGATTCCATAAAATGTTTGCCGTTCCGATTGAGCTTGTTTGTCATCGGGCTTATCATTCCATTCGTTAATTTTGATCATCAATCTAACAGCAGCTTTTTGAATGTTGATATTGACTCCATGATATCCATCAAGTTTTTGGATGTCAGTAAAACTTGTCAATCCAATTCCGCCACTGTGCACGTCTATTGGGTAATTGTGCGTTTGTATTCCACCTTTGCCCAATTTTGTTAATGTGCTAGGCAATTGATCAGATTTGCCTGCAAGTCCTGCAACAATCAAAAAGTTTTTCACTGTATCTTTCACGGCCCATGCTTTACGATGCCATGTCTTGTATACAATCGCCTTTCTCCTTTGTTCATCTGAACTATCTTTTGTAATTTTAAATTCATCGGGAATGCTTTCATCTGCTTCATGTTGCCGCCCTGTTGTTCTTCTTGTTCGTTGTTGTGATTGTTTGGGTCGTTGCTGTTGTGGATCGAAGTGCGCTTCATATGCTCCTTCGAGCACTAGGAGCAATTCAAATTGCTGAACCTTTGCAAAAAATTCATCTCTGTGTCTTTCCTTGTACAATGCAGTTTGTTTGAAATAATGCTCGCATGGTTGGACATTGACTTTTGAATTATCGAGTTTCTTGGGTATAGTTTCGCGAGTCCATAGCTTCGCGAATGCCGTTATCATTTTCTTGGCGTTATTGTCATCACTCACATCTTTTGTGAAATTATAATACAATTCCATCCCGTGATTAATAATGATCTCCACTAAACCTGCGCAATGTACAAGCTGTTCATATCTCGGATTATCAGTTCCGAGAAACTGTGCAGCCGTTCTTGATGCCCATTGCTTTCCAGAAGAATGAGGTGCATTAGCTAACATTGCAGTCAATTGTCTAATCTGTGCCATGGTAAAATCTGTGAGCATTTTAACAACATCGTCTTCACGAAGTGCTAAGCATATCATTAGGGCAATGGGTTTGGCAATCCACAAGTAATACAATTCTTTGAGTGTGCTCATCGAAATGAATATCAAACGCAAAATTTGGTTATCATCATCACTGTTAGCTGGTTCTTCTTCTTCTTGATTTTCGTTCAATATCGCTCTGAGATTTGCACCAAAAGCCAATGTGATATGAATTTGCTCATTCACAAACTCGAGTGTGAATTCCGTATTGGCAAAATCGATTCGCGATATCATGTTGAATGCGCGGCATGCTTGGTTAATGGCAATCCAACGCCGTCTAATATGTTTCACTAAACCAGTTGCCTTTTCCCCCGAGTCTGCAATTATCGCACCGCTTACAGATATGGGTTTATCATATGCTATGATGGCTTCTAAATCTGGGTATTTGCCATTGAAATTGATTTCCTCTATTCCATCGAATAATGGAATATCATATTTCCGGTCCACATCAAACTTGTTGTGATATGCTGTTTGAGTCAATGCGATTGAAGCCTTGTATAATCCATACGATAACACGGCACCATTTCGCATCATTGCAATGTCATCTTCATATTCTTGCTTGGCAGCAACAAAAAACACATTGTCATTGTCTTTGGTAATAAAAGCATATTTGTCGTTCATTTGTTCCATGTCATTATCAATATCCTTGTGTGATCGTTTACCCTCGCCAATGCGGATTTTCTCAAGTGCACGACCAGCTCCTTCGTAAATGTAATTGTTTGGCTCAATGTCATAGTCGCCAAACGATCCCATGAATATCCGTGCATCTGAACGCAGTCTTGATCTTTTGGGTTTGCGTTTCTCAGTATAGTTTAGCAATTGATCTGTTATATGCCTCACTGGATCATCTGTCGACACAGGACCTATTGGCAAATCAAACCATTGCTTTCTTTCATCTTGTGATAATTCATCAAGTTCAATTTTCTCGGGTTCTTCTTCTTCTTCTTCTTCTTCTTCTTCGATGTCAGAATCTTGATGTGCTTGGAACGATTCATCATTCCTCTCTTGTTCTACTTCCATTTCTTCCACTTCTTGTTCTTGTTCTTCCTCCTCCTCATTTTCTTGTTTTGCTGGTTCATCTTCGTGTTCTTCATCTGACTCCTTTGTTTCTTCGACGATGGTATCATCACCACCTTCTTGCTCTTGAAATTCATCGTCCGAATCAAACTCCCTTTGTTTTCTTTTGGGTGGTCGATTCGGCGGTGGTGATAGAGGTGGTGACGGGGATGACAATGGAGACGAAAAGTCTTGATCTCGATCTTGCGCTGGTTCAAATGATTGTTCTGTGATTTCTTCTTCTTTTTCTTCTTCTTTCTCTTTTTTAGTGTCAACTGTTTTTTGAAATGTTGATACAAAGGGCCGTGGAGGTCCATTTGGATTCTTATTTTCGTATATGGCCAACGCAATGGCTGCCAAAGTCACTTTCAATCTCCAATTGTTGTTTTGGTCTTTAAAGACACTGAGAAATTCGATATTGTCATCGTCTTCGTTGAGGAATGTATCCTCCATTAATGTCATGGTATCCTCTGGGACTTCGTATTTTACATCGCCAAGACCGGGTACGCATAATTGTGGCCATTCATCTGGTAACAGTTGATACATCACCCTGTCATCATCATCGGGTACATTCCATTTGTCTCTTTTACTTTCCAAAATCTCGACGAATTCATCCTCTCGTATTTTAAAGCGTTCTGGCAACTCTTTGCACAATACAGAATATCTGGAATGAGAATTGGTGCGACTTTCAAGACACACTGATACCAAGTGTTGAATTAACATGAACTCTCTCAAAGAAGTTTCATATGCCAAAGCGCGTGCTTCGAAATCATATTTTGATTTCATGATATAATCTCCATAATCATCCGCAAACTTTTTGAATGCATCTATCTCTGTCAATGATGCGAGATTTTTGTAGTAAACAGAGTTATCCAGGATGTCAAGAGCTGCTTCTGCACGCTTTATGTTTTCAGCATCATCCTTGTCATCAGAATCTTGTTCTTCTTGTTCAACAAGCGGTGGTATATCAAAATGTTCCAAAGGTCCTGTTGGATGTTCTTGTATGTACGTTGCCAATGCCGGAATAACCAATGTCAAATTCAATGTCCATTTGTGCGTTTCAATATCGTCGGTGGATTTCTCGAGGGCAACAACTTTGAGGAGATCATCAGCACCAAAATTTTTTTTCGACATTTGGGCAGCCAATTGAGAAACTATGTATTGCTGTTTTTCCAGTTGAGTGGACATGCATAGTATAGGCCATGCTCCCTCGTTTGGTATCAATTCATCAATATCTTGCTCGTCCTTTAATGTTTCTCTCATTTCACTCTTTGGTATGCCATACGCAATTTCGGATGCTGCGCTGTAACAAAATACGGAGTATGGAGGCAATTGAGCATTTCGTTTTTGTTGTTTGCTTGCAATGCACGCATCTGTCACATGTTTTATGAACATGAATTGTCGCAGCGCCTTTTTGTAAAGGTTCGAGTCTTTGGCTTTCAGTATGCGCTTGCCATATTGATCAAAGTATTTTACAAACGCCTCTGATTGATTCATGTCACCAAGGTTTCGATAATACTCGTTTGACATGATGTCACGCAGAGCCTCGGTTGCTTTGTCAACATTGATGTCCAATGGACGAGAAGCATAGCGTTCGACAACCCATTCAGGCATGGACTTGTCCGCTACTATAGGATTCATTATGTATTCATCTGTTATGAATCCATTGTTAAATCCGGCAGCAAGCAATACGAGCAAATTAAACAAATTCAAAGTTGCATGTTTTTTGTCGACTTGAATGTAATTACTGAATGGCGGTTGTTTAACGCGCAAAAGCAAATTGTCCGCGACATAAGATAATGCAAAATTGCCTTCTTCTTCTTTGTTGGATGCAAGAATAAAGCATTCGAGGAAAACTTTTGTGTCGCGTTCGAGATTTGAAAGATTTTCAATGTGTCCTTTCAATTGCCCTTGAGTATCGTTTTTTAACATTTCTTTGTTTGCTTCCATGATGACATCGAACATGGCATGTCCAATTGCTTGTATTCTGCCTTCATCCAAAACAGCGAGTTCTGGTCCTTTGGTGGTCGTGACTGGTGGAAACATAACTTCAATGATTTGTGGAAGGTATGCAGTGAGGCACAATCTATTCAAGTATGGTATAAACCCTTCACTCAATAGCAATGGCTTTCCTATGGAAGAATTGAAATCGATCCAAAAGTCTTTCCATCTGGTTCTGCGATTTTGGTCAGTTACACTATCCGGATCAAACACTTGTCTGGCAGCATCCAATCTGGATTTCCAATCATCTGCTGCATCAGAAGGCGATGGAGTGTTTGTAGTTATGGACCGAGTTGTTGTTCGCTCCGCTTCAAAATTGATTAGATACCATTCTAATAACTTCCCAATGTTTACGTGCAGATTAAAATCAACATCACTTTTTTCCATGTCAATCGCAGTCACATCGCGCGTGGGAACTAACTTGTCACGAAAATGATTGCGATAGTAATTCAACGTCTTGTACAATTCTTGTTCGACGTCGCCGAGGAATATATCATGTCTTATTCTCGCACACAAATCTCTTGTTATCTGGCTTGCGCGATACTGTTCAAACAAACCTTCAATGCCATTTATGTTGTTTTTTGATATGTATGTAATGAGATTATCTTCTTGCTTTGCAGCATTAACCGCTGTATTGAATCGCGCTAAATCTTCTCGGAAACTTGCAATCAAAGCATTCTTAAATCGTACATTATTTTTTGCGTTGATGATTTGCATCGTCAATTTCTTTGTGCTGGCTTCTCTTATGGAACTTTGATATTTCTTGTAGACAAACATGCATGCATTTCTCGCCCGTTCTTCATCGCTTGTTGACGACGATGAAGAAGATGCAACAGCAGTGGTTACCTTCATCAAACTTTTTGGTGGCATCAATTCAATAGGCATTTCCGGGTCGAACATGTAATCTTGCAAAGTAAATTTGATGGACCCCAATTCCCATGGAAATTTCCCAAACACTTTTTTCACAAGAGACTTGATTTTCTCTGTAGCATCTTTGAGCGCCTTTAAAGAAACATCACTCAATTTGCCAAACAAAGGTTCGCTGTTATCCAAAGGCTCTTCTTCGTATTTCTCATTGTATTTGTTAACAACTTGTCTATAACACCCATTGAGTAAACGAGCGTCTAATCGCAGCAATCGTTGGTAAAGTGCAATTGCCACATAATGCTCAATTTCATCGAGGTATCCATTGTTGTTGGCAATGATTAAAGAAGGAATTGAGAGTTCGGATAATTCTTCAAAAAATTTATCGTCACGATCTAATTGAGTATGCTTGGCGGTATTTTGATCATAAGCTTCAATAGCTTTATCACGCAAAATCGATTCGGCAGTTACATTGTTCATATCGAATTGCTCATAGAATTTTATCGCATCATTGTATTGCGGAGTTTGGATCAAAGAAGTGATTGCGTTTTTAATTTTTTCATCAAATTGAAAATTCAATGGATTTGTCTTGTCCAAATTCACTATCTTTTCGTATGCACACGAATTCGGTGAAATGTCATTGAGTAAAGATTTGTATGTTCTATGCGCCTGTTCGAATTTGGATATCGGCGGTGCTTCTGGTTGTTGCTGCTTTGCTTTTCCCTTGCCTTTTTTTTGAACAGGTGGTTTTGCTACCATTGGTTTTGTTACAGTCGAAGACATTTGTGCCGGCGACATTTCTCCAATTATCTTGATCTTGTCTCGACTACCCGCATGCACACTTTTGATTTCATCTTTTGCCTTAGACAATCCCTCGGCGGTAAGCGCAACGCGCACGGGTGATGATGCATCTTTTTGTTTACCTGCCCAATATAATAAGATTGAATCGTAGATCTCTGCCTCTAATTTGATTAAGCGACAATAGAGAGCAGCGGCTCTAAAACGATTAATTGAATTGTTACTGTCGCTTAACGGATGGTTGTCAGGCCATTTTAATTCCGATAGCATATCGTTCATGAATTCTTTATTTGTCATGTCAATTTTTTGTGTCCCTTTCTTGGCATTATTATGTTCGATGGCCTCCTTCAATTCTCCTTCTTCGTCATAGGTTTCAACAACAGGGGGTTCATTGCCATGATCCCTTGACCATGTCTTGTAATAACTTGTTTTAGTCAATAGATCGCGCTGGCCATCGAGTTTTCCAATAAATGTAATTAATTCGGAAAATGAAATTTCATCATTTGGCTTTATTTGACGACTTAATGTATTGTATTCGGAAACTAGAGTTTCAAATTCGGGGTGTTGCATCCCAATAAATTCTTCATTAGTAAACGCAACCCCTTCATCTCTATTCTGATGTTCTGGAGATGATTGTTGTTGTGGCGGCGATTCTTCTTCTTCACCACCACTCCCTGCTACATAGTTTTTTTCAACATCATCATCGCTGCTGCTGGCAAATTCAATTTGATCCAGATCAATGTCATTGTCGCTCATTTTTTTTCCGTTAAAGAACAATAAGAGGAAAAAAAATTTTCTCTTTTAAAAAAATTTATATGTGCACAAAAAAATAACAGTTTGAAGAGTGAACAAAAAAAGGGTGATTTTTTTTCTCTCACAAGAATGAAAATGTGTATGCCAAGGGTGTTGAAGTCATGTATCGTAGTAAGAAAGTGGATGGGTAACGCACGGATTTTTCGGCCAAAAGTTCATTGTACATGGTATAATTTCTGGCAGATGACATGTTCATAATATTTGGGTCGTTCAAGTTTTGAAGTTGAGTCGCAGGTAATCCATCTTCATCTACCATATCATTTGGTGCAACTCCTGGGGCGAGCAGCATGGGCGGCATATGACGATTGTTTGGATTAGGGTCTGGGTATGTAATATTCATTTCATTATTGTTATTGTTGGATTCTGTTAGCGAATGTATAACTGAAGTGGGTGGTGGTGCAGCAATGTTTAGATATCCCCATTCAAATGTTGACGGTGCGTTCAATACAGCTGCAATAGTGCCCACAGCCAAAAGTGCCCCCACGCCAAATTGAGCAATAGCAAATACAGTTGGGTGATGTTCTTTGTTGACCAGTGCTTTGACAATATCAGAGAAAAACATGTCATTCATGAAAGCACCTTCATGTTTTGAAATTGTATTGAACCCCACAGTCATCCAAGTGGATTTATTGCCACTAGAGAGCGTATCATTCTTGGAGAGAGATTCATGATTGTAACACAAGTTAATTTCATTGGCAACTGCTCCACCAAAATTGGATCTGCGTGTGTAATCAATAACATCTTCCAATGTCAATTCTCGAGTTTGATTGTGATGTTTAAGCAATTTGGCGAAATTTTGTATTTCAGTTCCATAAGATGTTTTTCCTTCCAATGAAGGATAATTCGGGTTTTTGCGAGGAGGCCATGCATTGCTGATTAGTCGCTCTTTACTCAAGAATGGATTGATTCTGGTCATTTCATTATCGGTAACATTTTCTTGAACAATCTTGTGTCGCATGTAGTTGAAAAAGGTGCGCATTGAAACGGCATTATCAGGCAACATTGCTGTTGATTCGACAGTCTTGTTTTGAGAAGTGAGCGATCCAATTGCATTGTAATCAAGTTCGTAATTGCGCATGTTTTCAATATCTTGTTTTTTTATCGTGTTTCCAAACAGGACAGAACCGACAGCCAAGAGTGGCAAATTCCATACACCACGTTTACGTGCATCTTCACTGAAATACAAGTTTCGAATTCGGGTCACTAATGGCCTGATAGCAGCATAGTATGTGACTATTCCAAACGCTTTTGCAGCGGCCGCTGCAACAGTGACGTTGGTGAAAATTTTCAGGATGCGCGTACCTATTCCGTCTTCGGCTTCAAAGAGTGGACCTTCGCCAATCCATGAATGAATAGTTTCTGCAATGGATTCAATCTGAGGCCATACTTGGTTGAAAAGATCTTTTAATTTTTCGAATGCCAGATTTGCATATTCAACTCCTGAATCCAAATATTCAAGAGCAGTCTTTGTCAAACGGTAAATGTGATCCACTCTTGCACGTTGTTCTCCTCCTGCTCCCAAGTAATCCATTATCGCAGTGTAGAGTTCACAAATGCCAAGAATAAGCGCTGGCCCCAAAATATACATTTTTATGTTGTTGATCGTTGGTGCGATGCGCAGGATTATTCTGATCATCCAAGATACGAAATCAAGTGCCATCATGATCCATTTGAAGAAAGAAATAATGCCTGCTGCACCGGGCCAAATGAGGTATATCAAGTTGGCTGTAATTTGTCGTTGAGCGAATCTGGCTGCATGTAATACCACGGCAAACATCATCCAGCGAAACGTGCCGGCACTTGGTATGTACCAACTATTGTTGCGTCTAATGATAGCTTGCACTTGCTGATTGGGTGCACGCAAACCAACTTTGCCATAGACTTCATATGGAGTGATTAAAGAAGCGCGTTTGTAAACCAAGATGGTTATTCCATAAGCATCGGCGATTGTTGGGCGGAAACCAGCTTTGCCTGAAAAAACAAACCGGCCGGAATGCTGACTGTTTACATCCATGAGTTGTTCATAAATCGAGCCAAATAAGCCAAGCATGGAATTGGAACGGTTGTTGCGATCTTCTAATTTGCGCATGGACATGTAACCAGAGGGTACGTAATAAACGGTGTTGACAGCCAAATTGTTGGGATTGCCAATATGGAATTGTGCAGGGTTGATGATGGGCACGATATCAGCAGCATTTCTAGCGGCTTGTTGAAGAATTTGATTCTGAGTTGGTTGCACGAACCAATTGCCTCTGCGCGTATCGGCTAACGCAACACCAGGATTTTCACGGAAATAGATGGTAATGAATAAAGGTGCATGCACTTCAGGTCTAAGGATCGTTTGATTCTATGCACACAAACAAAAAGAAATGAATTGATTAGAATGCGCACACAAAAAAATTTTTGATTTTTTTACCAAGTGATGATTGAAAATATTGGATGTACTAATGATGTGTGAATCGTCCATCATTAGCCAGCGAGCATTGTAGCGATTGCGCTGATTTTCAAACATGTAAGGTGCAGTTGGATCTCCAATACCAGCGGAACTGTCAGTTAGTGGAATGATGAATTGCGCAAGATGCATTAGTAGTTCGCGTGTGACTGTATTATCAGATGTCGAATGGCGATATGTTTGGAAAATATTGCCTGCACCATGAACAGGTTTAGCACGCAAACCATATGCAAACATGGCATAATGCATTAACAAGGCAACTTCTTCTTCCAATATCCGTCCTTCACTGGGCAAATCGCGTCTAGGGCCACCAGCAACTTCTTCATTGTATTCAATCCATGCACCTTGGCCGTCCCAATACTAAAATTGAAAAAAAATTCAAAAACAATGCACATAGACAAAAGTAAGTAAAAAAATTTTGTTTTTTTTGTACATGGCCACGGTAAGGCGTGTTTGCATTAATGGAAGCTGCATTGGGCGAATCTGCTGTGGGTGGTCTAACGACAATGGGTAGATCATAGATGATGGTTTGCAAGCGACGAAAATTGACATAGGCTTCAGCTCCATCTGACGCAATGATTTGTTCAGAAGGGTATGCTTCTAGCAATTGCAAATTGGCTTGATCCAAGAATTGCCTCACAGCACTCGTTGCCTAAAAAAAATTCATAAACATCAATATATCATTAACAACATAGAATCAAAAATACAATATGTTAAAAGTTGTGTGAGGTGTGAATGTTTTTTTTTGATTAAACTTTTTTTTCGAAAAAAAAGTTTTACGTGATAAGAGAATTGTGGGCTTCTGTTGGGTGGGTCTATGCCGGGTCTGATGTATTGTGTGCGAGTTGTTTCGGATTGGAGTGTTTGGAATCTGCGGCCTTTACTGTTTTCAAGCAAGTTGCCGAACGTGGCATACATGGCAGTGTAGGCCATACCCTTTAGATCGCGCCAATCGGGTTGTGGTTTGAACAAGTAGTTCATGGATGTATTGAATCGTTTGATGGCACGGCCACGAGCGTTTTGAGCTTCGGTGCCGGAATTTTTAGGCAAGGCAAGCCCGACTTGTGCCTGGTTCACGGCCTCTCGTGTATAACTACCGGACTCCATGAGGTTGTCAGTGAATTCTTGTTCTTCAGTTAATCTTTCATCGTATTTGGTGAATCTTTCTGTGGGTCGGGTGGCTAGATCACGACCAAAGATACTGTTGATAAATCTACCAGTGGGGACAAGTGTTTCAGTTACGGGCAATCTGAATGTGACAACAGTGTTGCCTAAATCACGCATTGAATTGCGGTAATCTGGTGCAACTGCCATGTTTTTTCACACACACAAAAAAAGATCAAATACAAACAAAAAAAAGACTTTCCAGTGTTTATTGAAAGAAAAAAAAATTACAAGCAACATTAAGAAAGCAAGAGAAAAAAAACTGGACGCACACACAAAAAAATTTTTTTTGATAATGCGAAAACGGAATGCTGTTGATATGCGTTAGGTGGATGAAGTGCATGCTAAAATTTTAACACACGGAGATACATGTAGTAACGGAATGCCCCCCAAAGCGCAGCACCGTAGTGAAGTCCCATTTTATAATTAAAATGACGTAAAATATCGTAGTGTGTGTTTCATATACTCAATGGAAAATCTCGCGCGTACATAGGCTCACCCAAAACAACGTGGGTCAAAAAAAAGAAAAAAATAAAAAAAGTACCTTTTCTTTATATACCCCCCCACCCCCCAAAAAAAATTTTCCACATAATACCCTTCTAGAATTTTCCATCACTATGACCCAAATGTTTGGCTTGTTATGAAAATTTGTTTTTCCTGTGCAGAGTTGTTATAGAGATTACGAGCAATATATGAGAAACTATCGCCAGTAGGATATAGAAAGTTGAATGGGTTGTTGTGCAGTAGGTATAAGAAGTGTGAAAATTTTTGAGTCCAAAAAAATTCAAAGTCCAAAAAATTTTTTTAACGAGTGCACAGCGATACTACTACTACTACTACTACTACTACTACTACTACTACTACTACTACTACTACTACTACTAACGTGTTTGCCTCCTTTTTCCACCACCCTCCTTTATTTTCCGAAAATCCTCCACTTGAAAATTTGCAAAGCTATATGCGGCCTCCTTTTTTTATCACCTCCTTTATTTTTTGAAAATCCTTCTCATGAAAATTATGAAGCTACAATACACTACCTCCTTTTCTCACCACCCTCCTTTATTTTTCAAAATTCACCTCTTTACAATTTCGAAAGCTATACTCATTATTCAACCTCCTTTTCCCATCTCCCTCCTTTATTGTCCCAAAATCCTTTTGATCAAAATTGTGAACCTTCGCAAGGTACCCTAGACACATACCCTAACCCCTCCTTTTTTCTATTTACCCTCCTTTTCATACCCTCCTCCTTTATTTTTCAAAATTCCTCTACATACTTTTCACGAACCTTCGCAAGGTACCCAAGTCACATACCCTAACCCTACCGTAACCCTAACCCTAACCCTAGAATTAGGGCTGGTAACCCTAACCCTAACCCTAACCCTAACCCTAACCCTTAGGGTTACTAACCCTACCCTACCCTACCCTACCCTAGGGTTTGTGTCACAATAAGTTTTTTTCTCTCTTTTTCTCTTTTCCTTCCTGCCTATTAAATAGTGTTTGTTGTTGCTGTATAAAAAAATATTTTAATTATTATCTGAAATTTTTTTTTCTTGCACCAGGTGAAAAAAAAGATTTTTTTCTTTACACAACAAATGGGAGCCTTCTCTTCCAAATCACTGGTGAATGTCACTCCCATTAACACAGGATTCTTGACTGGATATTATCATATTGGAATTTGTGTATCACCAGATATCACTTCTGGTCCAGTTGAATTATATACGAGGGTGATGAATATGTTTGTGCACAAGTCTGATCCTACAGCACCATTATTGAAGCCAGGCGATGTAATAACCACACCCCCTAGTGATAAACCTCATCACACATACATCAGCGAACCAAAAATATATCTGGATTATTCACGAGGTGGTGTTGCTGCTGCTGAAGTGTGGGCAATATTCTCTATTGTGATCAGGAAAGAAAGTCCACTATTTGCTACCAATTTCAATGGATTTTTCACATCTCGGAATGCGGCGTTTGGCAATGATGTCAACATAGAATTTAATTACAAGGGAGCAGCAGCAGCAGCAAAACCATTGGTGCAAGGAAAAGATTTGCTCTTTGTATCTATTGCAGTTGATGCAACGCTTCTTGTGGATGTTAATACCAGGGGCGTGGTGTCACCAGCAGATCCTCCAATCGAAGTATTGAAACATATGTTACGCGCACATTATGGCAACGATGCACGATTGTCATGGCTCAATGAAACAAAACATCCATTAGATGAACATGAATTGATAGATCTCACTGCGCTGGATATTGTGGCCAATTGGTGGATAGACAGTTCCACTGCAAAATTTTTACCCCATGGAGATACATCATCACCTAGCGCGTTTTGGCAAACAGGTTATTTGGACGAAGCACCTAGTTATGGAGGGAATAAATTACTTCTCACCGAAACAAATCAAGCCACATTAAAATTCTATCAAGATCGGTGTAATCTAAATAATTTTCTGCAAATGCTTGAAGGATCAACAACAACAACCACATCATCATTGGTATCGACTTATTTCAATCCTCCATTTGCCAAACAACCATTTGTTGTTCCTTCTTCTTATTCACCAACTGATGCCATAACTTATATCGATAAATTGTCATTATGGATTCACGACAATTATGTAAACGATTGGCTGAAATTCCATTTGAAAGAATTCACAACAACACTGAAATTTGCCACACCGCCGCCCACAGAACCATCGGAAATTCGATCTAACCTCTTGAAGGCACTCGATGATGCTATAGAAGCACACAAGAAATTAAAGCAGCTCATGATCCCGATTCTTCAAAAACTGGCCCAGAAATATACAGCAACCAAGCTGCCCACCAGTGGTGTCCAACATCGATGCCCTGCATTACTGAAACAATTCAAGGCAGAATACAAAACCGCTGCTGTTGATGCCTATAATTCGCAATTCAAAAGCACCGTTGCGATTCGCATCACCGCGGCATTCAATGCCATTATAAAACATTGGCAAAAAGATTTGGCCAGATACATACAAGATATCATGACATACAGATTTGATGAATATCTGAAGGCAAATCCTTATCTCGGTGGTAGTGGTGGTGGTGCTGATCCCACAGAAGCTGATATCCAAGCCAAATTCGCAGCCAAACTGACAATCGCCGATATCACCCCAGCAAATTATCCAAACTTGCTAAAAATCATCAAATCTTTACCCGCTGCTGCAAATCCCAATTTAGATATGAACACTGATTTTGAAGACAAGGTTGTTTTGACGCCAACAGATCTTCTTGACGCATCAATATTGGTGAAGCCCCTCGATGCGTCCACTCTAGACCCCGATAGCCATGATACCACTGCCATTGATACTGTGGCCACACAAATTAAAGCACAAGCCTCAAATGATCTCAATCTTGATGCAGCCTCTATGGCAGCACAATTCATGATAGATAATCCCCCTCCCAAAAGATTATCAGAAGGCGAATATAAAAGGGAACTTGCCCAAGCCCTCTTTAATGGTTTGGATCGCATCCCCACTTATGCAGAGTATTTGAATAGCAACCCAAAAAGGGTGGGCAAATTACCCACGCCCCCTGCACCATCACTCGACGACAAAACAATCGATACTCTGGTTTCGGCAGCATTCAACAAAAGCTCAAAATCTTCTGCCATCAAAAACACATTCAAGGGCGAAACCGACAATTTGTACAACAAAGTCCTGGATGCACACAAGATCCGCCGCGAAAAATGGAATGCACTGTATCTCAAATTATGGGAAGAATATTTCACCAAACGCTTTGATCCTTTAATCAAGGAAGAATACAAAAACTTGCTCGAGGAGTTGGACAAGAAGGCAAGTAAAATACCAAAAATCCAACCAATCTATGATGCGCTCAAAAAAGCGAAAACAGAAGCAGACCAACAACAGATCGAAACACTCACAGCAATTAAAAAAAAATACACAGATTTACTGACAACTTTTGAAGCTGATGCTTTATCAACACCACCACAAAAATTTGGAAGCGACTTTTTTTCAAAGCAATATGCAACTGAAGTAGCTGACATTCAAAACTTTCACACTGCATCCATTGCCGCACTTGAAAAATTCACGAACAATAAATCCATCCGAGGATTAATCAGAGGCAGGGATAGCGATTATTATCACCATTAAAGAAATTTTTTTTTCGAAGGGCGAAGAAAAATAAAAAAAAACTTTTTTCTTATGTTTTTTTTATTCCAACAAGAACAATAAAGTTTTTTTTTATTGTTTACGATCTCTCTCCACGAATTCTCCTTGCCAATTGAATATCCTTGGTCATGATGGTCACTCTGCGAGCGTGAATAGCACACAAGTTAGTGTCCTGGCGAAAAAAAAATATTTTTTAAAAAAAAATATTTTAAAGTTATTTTTTTTTATTTCAAAAAACCTCAAATAATCCAATCAAGTATGCCTCGGCAGCTTCTTGCAATGCCATGAAAGCGGGTGCCTCCCATCGCATTTCGTTGGCTTTACGTTCTCCCCATACTTCCTAAAAAAACATTTTTTTTTAAAAAATTATAAATTTTTTATTTTGTTTACCTTTGCAACATCGATGGCAATCTCACGACAAACTCTCATAAAGGGTAACTTGCGAATTAACAATTCAGTGGACTTTTGGTATTTCCTGATCTCACGCAGAGCAACAGTGCCAGGCCTATAGCGATGGGGCTTCTTGACTAATAAAAAATTAATATTTTTTTATTTTTTTGAATTTTTAAAGTTTTTTTTATTTTTTTACCTCCACCAGCTTGAGTAGCAACACTAGATTCCGTTGGAGCAGCAGTCTTGGATTGCTTGGGCTTGCTGGGTTTGAATTTAGAACCACCACGAGAAGATGAAGAACGATTATTCTTCTTGACCACTTTTTTTTAAAAATTATTTTACAAGTTTTTGAATTTTTTATTTTTTTGTAAAAAAAACCTTTTTCTTGGTACTCATCCTTCTTGTCAGATTCTGGCTCGGAGTCTTCTTGCTCCTGTTTGCGTCTCTTTTGTGTGGGTTCTTCAATGGGAGCTGGTTTCCTCTTCTTGCTCTCTTGTTGTTGTGGTGGCGAAGGTGGAGCGTTTTTTTGAACCAACAATCCAGTGACAAGATTATCCATGCGGTTAGCCTTCTTCTGGGCATCTGCGTTCTTAGCCCCAGTCTCTTTGGTGCGAGCTGTCTTTTCCTTGCCAGTGGTAGTCAGCAAATCAACAACCTGAGGAGTACCCACAAGTTCAGGCTCCACATGCATGGGGACAACAGAAGAAGCTGGAACCACAGTCTGTTTAGCAGTCAATCTGGTCATCTGTGTTCTCATCACATCAAATTCCTCCCATAGCGCAGTATAGATTTTCTCCATGGCCACGTACCCATCTCTCATCTTCTTGTAATCCGCATGCCCAGATAATTCATCAGGAGGTAAGAAGGCATAGAACACTGCACATTCCAAATTCTTGGCCGTCTTGGCTTTCTCAGGGTCAAGAAAATCGACTAAGTTATTTTTTGAAATTTTTTTTAATTTTCGAAAAAAAATTTTCTGTTTTTTTTACTTACCCAAAGTATTTCTGATTTGAATCCCAGCAAATTCAAGTGCCTTCTTCTTGTCAGTGACCTTTCCAATATCACGAGGGATAATCAACTCTCTGGCAAACTCCTTGTATCTGCTAGTCCCAGTATAGAATGCAAGACCAGTGCGCACAAGAGTATACAAGTCCTCTCGGTAAGCATTAATCTTGGCAACGAATGCTTCTTGTTCTATGAAATTTTTTTTCAAAAATTATTTTTTTTATTTTTTATTTTTTAAAAAACCTTTCTCTTTGTCGGCCTTCTCTGTTATTTCTGCATTCACCTTCTCAATCAATTTCTCTGGCTCTTCTTCTTCTTCATCATCAGGCTGAGTGGGTACTTCATCTTCTACACACAAAAAAAACTTTTGAAATTCAAAAAATTTTTTATTTTTTTGAATTTTTTTAAAAACCTTTTTCTTCTTCAACAGAAGGGGTTGGTGTTGCTGGCACTGAATCATTGGTGGCGACCACTGGTTGTTGTTGTTTCTCAGCAGCAGCATCATATTCCGCATTCACTAAAATTTTTGGGGTTTAATTTTTTTTTAAAAAAATAAAAAAAATTTTCAAACTTACATTGTGTTTCAGTTGGGCTTGTTGGAGCAGCGGCAGCAAGGGCTTCCATTGCCTTCTTCTTTCTGAAAGTGGGGAATCTCTCGGTCTCATTCTCTTCTGGTTCTTTGGGCACCTTCTCGCTCGTGTGCATGAAACAATCCTTCTCATGCCCAACCTTCAGTGCAGCGAAATCCTCGTCTTTGAATGAATAGTAGACATTCCAAAAATTGTTGGCCTCGTTGAAGATGTAAAGAATCTCGAAATTCGGGGCAGAAAACTTGTTGTAGCGAGGCAATCTAACTCTGGCCGCAATTTCCAGCGCAGTATAAGAATCTTCGCCCTTTCTATTCTTCTTGTTGGGCACAGTGGGTGGATTGAACTGTTCTTCCACTTCATTCGCTTTACTTTCACTCGCGTTCACTTTGCTGGGGGCTGCTTTAACTTTGGGCATTTTTTCGAAGGGGGAGCTCTTTTTCGATTTTGTTGTTTTTGTTGAAAAAAAATATTTTTTATTTTTATTTTTATTTTTTTATTGATGATCACAAACAAAAACACGAACGCGTTTTTTTCTTTCCCGATTTGGAAACTTGTTTATTGCCGTGGGAAAATTTCGAAGATTCCAGAAGAGCCAACAAAAACAAGTTTTTTTCTTTTTTTGCCATTCTTCAACAAGAAATAAAAAAAATAAAATTTCCAAAAATCCTTTTTCTTTTGCTCCTCGACTCAAAAATTTTTTTAAAAAAAAGTTTTTTTTTCGCACAGCAATGGCAGATATCGAAGGTTACAGGCTGAGAGTGGAATTCGAAGCCAAGCTGAAAGCGCAAATTGAAAGACAAAAGAGTGGCAACTTTATTTGCTCACCGTCACCTGTTCGCTCACCTTCACCTTTACCCCAAGACGAAGGCGACAATGAAATCACTTCAATTTTGCCTCAATCAGTTGATGACTGGGAAAACATGGCTGACAACCAACAAGGCGTGGCCAACGATCAACTTAGTCCTCCACACATGGTTCGTAAAGAAAAAAATTTTTTTACTTTACTTTATTTATTTTTTTTAAAAAACAATTTTTAAAAGGGAACTGCCACTTTTTCTATCACCAAAGAAATGTTCAAACACCCATTTGGAAATCGCAATGACGACGATGATGATATCGCAAGAGTCCTTTCTTCCATTTCACAACCACCACCACGCCAAGAGGAAGAAGAATCACCACCCCACATGTCACAAGCAAGACCTGCTTCTTCTCAAGTCACTGATGATTTGCCTCCACCACAAAAGGTTTTTTTATTTTTTTATTTTTTTTACAAAAAATTTGCAAGTTTTTTTTGTTTAGGCAACTGAAGACAATAGTGATGAAGAAGGAGATTCTGACAGCAGTGGCTCATCGTCTGATGACAACAACAGCGAAGAGGAGGTTTTTTTTAAAAAAATTTTTTTCTTTCTTGTTTTTTTAATTTCTTTTTTTTTGCAAGGAGGAAGAAGAAGAATTGCCACCACCACCACCAAAGAAATCCGCTGAGTCTCAAAAGCGCAAAGCACAAGGAGAAAAAGGTAAAAAAATAAAATTTTTTTATTTTTTTAAAAAATTTCCAAGTCTTTTTAATTAGAACCACAACTGCCAAACAAGAATGTGCAAGCTACTGGATCTCAAAAGCGCAAGGCAGCAGCAAAAGGTGAAAAAAAATATTTTTTTTAATTTTTTTTGCTTTTTTTGAATTTTTTTGCTTTTTTTTCAAAATAGAACAACCCAAGAAGAAGAGAGTGACCAAACCCAAGAAGAGTGATGATACTATTGAAGACGATGATGATGAACCGTTGCAAACACCCAATTTGGCTCAGGTCTCCAAGTACGCACCTGCTGCCCAAGATAAACAAAAGCAGTTAAGAGATCCAGCCAAACCAGGAGTTAGGATTGGCAACAGGCAATCCAAGACAGGCCCAAGACGACAACAAAGACCAGTCAAACCAAAGGTCCCCAAAGTCGGTGCTGATGGAAAAGGTTGGTTGTTTTTTTATTTTTTTTCTTTGGAAAATTTTTTTAATTTTTCTTCACAAAAAGTTGTCAAGCCACACCGCTATAGACCAGGTACTGTTGCTTTGCGCGAAATCAGAAGATACCAAAAGACCACTGAACTCTTGATCAAAAAATTACCCTTTCAACGATTAATGCGTGAAATCATTCAAGATTGCACTTCCATCTCTGACATGAGATGCCAGGCTTCAGCTGTTGGGGCTCTTCAAGAAGGTGCAGAAGCTTTTTTAGTGGAACTCTTTGGGGTTTGAACAAAAAAAATTTTTTTTACTTGTATTTTTTCCCCGAAAAAAAATATTTCTTTTCGTAGGATACTAACTTGTGTGCTATGCACGCCGGCAGAGTCACTATTCAAACTAAAGATATACAATTGGCACGCAGAATCCGCAGGGAAACAGCATGAAAAAAAAACTTTTATTTTTTTATTTTTAAAAATTTTAATTTTTTTGTATCGCGCGAAAAAAAATAAACATAATCAGTAGTGTCTCCCAAAAAAAATTTTTCCAAATTTTTCTCTTGCCACAAAAAAAATCCAGTGCAAAGTCACGTGGTGCAACACATAAATTCCACACACATCCCAATGAACCACATGGACAGTGACATAAACAATAAATAAAATAAAAAATAAATTTTTAAAATTTAATAAGAGAAGGATTTAAATAGGAATTCAAGTGAACACAAATAAAAATTATGTTTTAGTATTTTATTTTTTGATGCTACTTTGGCTTAGTGAGTAAATTTTTTTGTGGGGAATCACGTGACTTTCCCCCGTGATGGTTCGAATCTTGTGTTTGCCCTCAAAATTTTTTTTGCAAAATTTTTTTATTTTTTTTGTTTTGTGTAAAAAAAACTGACTCATCATCACTCATAATAAAATTTATTTTTGCAAAGTCTTTTTTTAACAAAGAGACAAATATTGGTATGAGACAAGTTTTAAGAGACAAAGGACTTGGGCTGCATTGCGAGGTGCCAAATAACTAGTTTTTTTTATTTTTTTGAAATATTTTTTTTGCACACAAGTTTTTTTTGATCAAACTTTTTTTTGCAAAAAAAAGTTTACGCTGTGAGGAGCCGAATTATTCTTTTTGTTTCCTTGTTGGGTGAAGAGTATGTTTGCAGGGCTTTGATCACTGGCATGTCGTAGATGAAAGCCGAATCGGTGTCTAAACGGCGCTCGCTGTGGGTGAGGATGTATTTCAAGACCCACAAACTTTCATCGTGCCTTATTGCGGTCCATAATGGGGTGACATTATTCCTGCCAGGCTTGTTGATATCCACACGCGGATCATTCAACAACAATTTGATTGCGCTTTTAGCCCTACAAACACAGGCAGTGTGAAAGGGTGTTTCGCCACTAAAATTTGTGGCATTCATATCAATATTTGGCTGCTTCATCAACACTGCAAGCATATCCACATCCTCCTCTCGATCAAACAAAGACGCCACATGCAAGAAAGAGTTCTTTCTCTCGCTCTTCCAATTTATTTGGCCTCTTTTAACAACAATGGGAAGAAGGTATGCAAATTCTTCTTTTAATCTGGACCCAATTGCATTATACAATTGCTCCTCCACAGTCTTTCCTAATAAAATCATGAAGCTTTTTTTTGCAAAAAAAGCTTGACCAAAAAAAACCCGCTTGTGCAAAAAACTTTTTTTGTGTTTTTTTTTATTTTTAATTTATTTTGTTGGTTCTTCCAGAATCTTCCAAACTTGTTTTTGTTTTTATTTATTTTATTTTGAAAGAGTTTTTTTTACACAAAGTTTTTTTTATTCATTCACAACTGCAAAGTTTTTTTTAAACAAAAGATCTTGAGTGCCTTGTTTTTCTAAATAATATACAAAATTTTGAATTGGGAAGCGTTCCAAGCTGGATTCAGCACCTGGGAGGCACATCAAGTAGGCAGCGACGCGAACACAGCGATAGACAGTAGCAAGTTGCAGCAAAGTCCAGCCACACCATTGCATAGAGTTGGAAATATGGCTGCGTCTCAGCTTTTCAACTAACCATTTATCATACAAGTTGCGGCGTCCTTCGGTGGATCTCCGCGCTTTGTCAGTGATCACAATCACATAGGGCCTCAAATCCTTTTCTCCGCAGCTCATGGTTTGTTCAAAATCCTGCACCATTTCTTTCATTTCCTTCTCTATGAAAAAAAAGAAATTATTTTTTTTTAAAAAATTTCTTTTTCTGCTTTATTTTTTTTATTGTTACCATTTCCTGGTGCAGGCATACAATTCATGCAGAAAATTTTTCCATTGCAAGTACAGGGCTTTTCCATTTTTTGGTTATTCGCTCAGTGGTGGTGTTAAGAAGTTTTTTTTGTTATTGTTTTTTTTTAAAAAAAACAATAAATTTATATTCCCAAAGAAAAAATGTTGGTTCTTCTGGAAGATTCGAAACAGGCCAGCTTTTTTTGATCAAACTTTTTTGCAAAAAAAAGTTTTGTTGGTTCTTCCAGAATCTTCGAAACTTGTTTATTACCGTGGGAATAAAAACAAACAAGTTTCCCAATTTGGAATTTTGTTGTGACGCGCATTCTAATTAAAAATCGTGTGCGCATTCTAAATAAAAAAAATATTTTTTTTACACAAACAAACCGCGCGCGCTCCGAAAAAAAACAATGGGAAAGAGAAAGAACTCTGAACAACCAGAAGTGCCACCACCAAAGTTTGCCAATATCATTTATGGAACAGTTTACATTTCATACACTGCAAATGAGACTGGGCAATACAATTCTGCTTCGTTTCAGGTTTTGGTGTTTTTTTCTTTTTTTTTCGCAGCAAAAAAAAACTTTATTTTTCAGGTGGATTTGATTTTGCTGCCCAACCGCACTGGGAACTTGCTGTCAACAGCCACTTGTCCGCACACTGTGACAACAACCTATACCTCTCTCGAATCGAAAAGAACCGAGTTCCCCATCGCCATAAACAAAAATGCAAGTCTTTTTTTATTTTTTCACAAAAAAAGCTTTTTTTCTAATTTTTCTTTTTTTCTTCACAGGTACAGTTGCCACCTAACCCGCGCATAACCACAATCTACCACTTGCGATTTGATGTATTTTCAAAAAAAATATTTTTTTTTTATTTTTTCCTGTTTTTTTTGCAAAAAAAAACTTTTTAGTGCGAGTTGCCTGAACTGAAATATACAGAGGATGGAAACTTTGTGATCCAAATCGTTGCCGACGAAGACCCCACTGTCACATTCACACTCACTGTCCCATGCAGGTAAACCTTTTTAACCTTTTTTTAACAAAAAAAGCTTGACCAAAAAAAACTCCCACTTGTGCAAAATATTTTAAAGTTTTTATTTTTTAAAGTTTTTATTTTTTAAAGTTTTTATTTTTTAAAGTTTTTATTTTTTAAAGTTTTTATTTTTTAAAGTTTTTATTTTTTAAATTTTTTATTTTT